>Ga0123357_10005564_pt1 | contig 15125 bp, 6 predicted proteins | sample TergutEmb28metaG_FD_89873 | JGI IMG/M metagenome (GOLD analysis project Ga0123357, IMG submission 89873) | Embiratermes neotenicus P4 segment gut microbial communities from Petit-Saut dam, French Guiana - Emb289 P4 | ecosystem: Host-associated > Arthropoda: Insects > Digestive system > Gut ... | reverse complement strand
GGGGGGGGGGGAGACTGCTGTCTACAGCTGAGAGTGACTGTTCTACTACTGCACACAGGCTGAAAATATCAAGTATTTCTAGTAGTGTGTAGTGAATGAGGTCATTGTGCGAACGCTGTCAGTATGGGTAATAGCAAAACCTTGCGCACGCGCATATCGCGTACCTAGCAAGCATCACCTACTTGTATGTATATAAAACATCGATGCACCAATACCTGACGCTCTAAGATGTTCATAAGTATATTTCGAAGCTTTAGACATTGCGGAGAGAGCTCCAGTTTCAAATTCGAGAAGTCATGAATTCATATCTCAATTCGGAAAAAGGCTCCCCTGCCTGACGAATTCAATGGTTTTCCTCAGCTCCTGCAGACAAATTTCCGTGTAGTACATAAAATTATACCACAACGTCTTTTAATTTCCTTTAAAATTCATTTCTTATTAACCACAGTACCATTCGATAATTCATACTGGCAGCTATAGACTGTGTCATCAATAAAATCCGAATGAATACATACATAGTAAATATCTACCTTTCTATGGCACAATATGACATATCTTAGTAGGGTGTATCCAGCCTACATAACTACGTACAAAAACCAAAATGGAGTAGATGAATTCATATTCCGGTAAAATTTACCAATGGTAATGTGGTCTGTGTCTAGGTGACCTTAATTTTATTTAGACAGCTAAAAATTCAAGTTTCTCTTACCTGATGAGAAATGTAAGAAGCAAATGAGTACCAAACCTAGAAGACCACAAGATTAAACCAGCCAAACTAACCTCCTTAACGTAAAACTCAATTGATGCTATTACAAAATACAATGCACTAGTGAACAAAGTATTTCTTCAAAGTGGGAGAATTGAATGTAATTTTAATATAAATCGTTTCAGCCATGGGTGCACAAATTTTCCAAAAACCTTGAAGCCACTTCAGAATTGTAAACTGCTGAAGATGAATGAAAGGCGGGAACCAAGCAAAAGTCTACAAACTTTAGGCGCCACCGCACAAAATATATTCGCCACGGCTCCCTGCCGTCCGGGACATGTTCAAACTTGACTTAGGTGATTACAGTTGGTATACACCAAATTAGGTTTTATTTTGCGCTTTACCACTCAAAATCAAGTGCATTTTGTTTGTCATTCACGAGACAAAGCGAAAATTTCTCTAAACGGAATTCACAGAATAGGCGTCACAGTGACGATGGACTGAATTCTCTGTGAGAAAGGAACGGAATTTTTATATGTAATTTAGATGAACGCTAGTCCCTAACCCGTCTTCTCTGCAGCGAGAATTCCCTGATGCGGCTATGACTGCGGGGTCAGACTCGTTACTTAATGAGGTCTGGTCACGAGACGCCCCACCCCGATGCCATCACCGAGAGACTGGCAGTCCGTTGCAGAGAACTTGGACTGGGGCCGAGTCTTCATATGGTTAACGAGATTCTTTAACTTGCGCCCAGCTTAAAGAGTGTCGTACTTCTGTAATGATTATAAGTGTTAACTTCCTTATTGTGAACCGAGCAACAGAAATGTTGCAATTAGCGTCTACCGACGTAAGCTTCGGTTATGAGGATCACTAGCAAGCGTGTCAAAACGATTACATTCACGAGTTTCTTCACATGCATCCTGATTTTAAATTCAGACATGTCAACTACAGAAACACTACTTGGCAAGACGCCTGATTGATGAAGTTAACCGTCCAACTATAAAGCTAATTTAAACATAACGGACGGAGAAATCATGTCTTCTGGTCATCTTACAGCATTAAGAATGGTCGATATTCTTAAACAAATTGTTCAGAAAAGTCCTTGACAAAACACGTAGTTAAAATTCATGTTCTGTCGACCCACGACCATTTTCCGCAATAATCTGCTCTTATTCAAATTTTCAGAAGATCAACGAAACCGGACAAAATGCTTAAGGATAACCTTTGAGTAATTCAACTTATACTTTTATCGTCTAGTGGTAACTACTCATAAATCGCTGTAATATTCAAACAAGAGAATTTTACCACAAATTGAAGTTACGTGTTTTGTAAGATTCACACAATGAATGTCTGTGATGTTCCTCAACATAACTTACAAAAGTTTTACTAACGGAACTCCACTATCTCCTCTGTAAGGCAGGAAATGAATTTATGTATAACTTGAAGAATGTTTTCAGTCTTAGCAAAGGAAACATACTTACTAATTAGTGTGTGTCTGTACAAACTTATTAAATTTAAGCTTAAAAAGCTCCAGTTAATATATTCCATGATTGTTTTTGCTCAGAGTCTAATAGAAAAAACAAAGACCCTTAATGAATGTTCACTGTGAATACGAATGTAACATCTTTGAAAATTTCTCTTCCATAGGAACATGGAAGATATGCGTCTTTTGGTATCGTGGAATGCCCGCGATAACAGAAGAACCTGTGTGGTTCCTAGGACCATTCATCCTATTACTGTCATCTCCTCCTGTGGAGACACAAACGAAAGAATTTGTATTCTGTTGCGATATTTTTGGACCAGTCACTTTCCTGGAAGTTCTGTGTGGACGGTTTATGCACGTCTGTTGTGACTGAGGTTGTACAGCCACCTTGCTCTATCAAAATTTCCCTGAGAATGTATATTCTTTATTCCCCGTCTTTTCAAATCATTGATATTTCGAGTTTCCTTTGTAGGTTACAGAAGAATATGCTACGGTTTCCGTTTTATCTTTTAGGCATGTCCGTACAAATTATTATTATTATTATTATTATTATTATCGCCTTTTTCACGATTATTATTACCATCATCCATTAGAAGTGTTTTTGGTTGTGGGTAACAGAAAATACTAAAGAACTAGACTTAGTTTCAAGGATCATTATCGCACTCCAAATAATGTGTGACTGGTACTCTGAGCACACAAGTACACATCCTACACCTTCTAAACATATGTCTTTAGTAACTATTTTAATATTATAATTTTATCTCCACTGAAATCTTAAATAATATTCTTTGTCTTCTGTTCTTCCAACTAAAAACATGTGTGCAGTATTAATATTTCTCACGTACACGTATATGCCACATACACAACAGTCGTCGACATTATTATATTTACAATATATAATGAAGGGTACAAACAGCTAAGTTCCTCATTATGCCTTTTTTCAGGTTTCTGTACTTTTCCTTTATTTAGGTTCAAGCTCCTTCATCAGCAACTTATTCTAAGATATAATCAATTTGTACACTTTCCTCTGTATGACAGATCGAGTTCCACATCCATACAAACCACAAAAGGTTATAGATTTGTGTTCCAAACTTTATGGTTTTAAGCAGCAGAATCTTAAATTCAACACTTACATTCATCACCTGAATCAGCACGCAAGAAAGGCCTGTGTATGGAAAGACACCTTGAACAAACTTTCGTAATACTGAAAGCTGGAGCTGAAGTGCGGGTCGTGCATTCTTCCATCAAGAACCGTACAGTAGAGAATAAGTGACTTGGAGCAACTTCCGAATTCCTTACACATCACAAGAACGAAATCTGATGAGCACTTGAGATGTAAGACGACTGGGTTCGACAACATTTTGCAATTGCTGTCTTACCCTCGGAACATAATTATAACCGGCCTTGACACTGCCTTTTGCTCGCGAATATTGCAGCCAACATGGTAGGAGGAATTGCAGCAAATTTTTAATCATATTTCTCCTCAGATCATCAGCAGTAGAAAGTTCGTTTTTAAACACCCTACCCTCTAACAAATCCCACAGGAAAAGTTTGTCGGAGTCACGTGCAAAGACCGGAGTGGCCAGATTGCTTCCCAGAAAAGAAACCCTTATTTCTTTCCAAGGTCCAGTTAGACCTGTGACACGTCATTACTTCTGGTTCAAAATAACCACGGGTCATCTACTGGTAATCCAGCTGATACAAAAGTTATTGGCGAATGTCGAGGTGGATATAAGGTCGCTGGGCTTCGATTACATCGTACAATATTGAACGAATTATAATTGTTATTTCAGAGTTTCTTGCGAGTGAAATACTCTGTACTTCCATTGAGACTGAAAGTAAAAATAAAGGAAAATTTACGCGCGTCGAGCAATACTTTCACATGCATAGAAATATACTGGCAAGAAAGGGGATTCACCCCACAAAGATGACGAAAGTTTTGTACACGTACATTACAGAATAGGAAAGACCGTGCTCAAATGTTAGTGCCAATAGTTTCACTAGTAATTGTGAGCAGTATATAACACCACTGGGTCAGAAGAATGGTTTCCACCGTAAACAATTTCGTAATTAAACAACCTTTGAACGTCCCAAATACAGCCCTAAGCGGTCCTAAGTAGTTACGCTGAAATAAAATAATTGCGGCTACAAATTTAAAGATGACTGGAGGGTGGAAAAATGTGACACAGCGAACGATATGATAAACATCTCAATTATGGCCGGGAATAAACAGAGAAGAAGTTGGATAGAAGTATATTTACAGGATAATATAGCTGTCCATGGTGACGCGCCTCTGAATCCACACTGACGTCAATCAGTACAACTGAATGTGAAATGAGCTTATAGAGTTCCAGGACAAAGGGCCTAAAATAGCGGGCTGTAAACGTATTTGCTAACCTACCCTCACGCATGAAATCTATTACCGCAGTTACAGAAATGAAACAAGATGGAGTAGTCTTAAGTGATGCAGAGACGTTGCGAGTATATTCAATTTATGATATGTGGTTTAGTAAGACTTAACATTTGCAGTATGTCGGTACGCACGTTATTTACGTCCACATCCTTCCAAAGCCAGCACATTAGTTGCGACAGTTCGTGAGTTACAAGACATATGGGAAGTAAATTTGATATTTGTGTGACCGTGCATCATTCATACAATAATATAAACAGCCAACTAGATTCAACAATAAAAAATTTTATTAATAATTACAATCAGCTCAACATGTTTCGGGTGAGAGTAGCGCCCATCCTCAGGAGCACTTAGACTGAGGTAAAATGCACCGGCGATGCTGCCTGATGGCAGCATCGCCGGTGCATGATACCACAAGCTGTAAACACAGTCCAGTACTGCTGAGGATGGGAGAAACTATCGCCCGAAACATGTTGAGCTGATTGTAATTATCAATAAAATTTGTTATTGTTGCATCTAGTTGGCTGTTTATATTATTATATGGAAATACCTCACTGCATTACAATACGAAAAGTTCTCCTTTCTCTAAATTATAATTTGCAGCAGTTTCTGCATCAAAGGCTGATTGCAAAGAACAGCGGAATTCCGAACACAGGATCCATACTTGCCTTGTATTGCTGAAGGATTAAGAGGGTGCATATATTTATTTTAATTTTCAGAAAGTTTAAGTATTTTTATTAGTGTTATAACTCATTGCGATCAGCAGACTATTAAGGATTCAGTGCTCGCCTCCGTACACGGTACGGTCTTGAATTTTTTCAACAGTAGGTACAATACATTTAAACCCCACCCCCCCCTCCTGGGCAGTATTTTGATTTTAAATCTCAGAGTCACTGAAGGATTAAAATCAAATAAATTCCGTACTCACTCGAACAATACAATCACGAAAAACGACAACACACAAGAAAATATAAAATAACATTTATTGTTAGATCTGCCTTCCAGCGACCTGGGGCCCATTATCTGCCTCCACCTTCCTATTTCCCATTCCTAAAAAGATGCAGCTACAAAACCCAAATATTTAAGCCCTTACTATTACTGCTAAATCTCACACAATAATAATTAGCACTGCAAGGTACAGTACAAAGCACAGGGAGATTCAAACACAGAGTTACACAAGCCGACTGTCGCTCAAGCGAATCGTAACGATAAAAGAGTTCACGATGTGGTATCGTATCAAAACAGACCGTCAGTCATCTTCCCCTCATATTCTCAAGCTCTCTCCGCATTTCACAATTGAAGCATAATTACCCTTGTAACATAAACCATGACCAAAACTGATGCTGAGTTGGACGCTAGCTACGACTTAGTTGTCATCTTCCGATTTTTGGTCATAAATCGAGCCGGATTTCTCGTCCCATTATTCAAAGCGTTCGACAAAACATTTTCCTGTTCCAAGGCACCTCGTCTTCTTGAAGATGCCAGGGTACAAAGTGGATTATTTGCCTTGGGTTATGCGAGATTTTAAGTTCTTGCAGCGGTGGTGATGCCATGTCGAACCGTAAACATTTCTCTACGTTTAGGAAGAGTCTAATAGCTCCATATTTAGCAGTCCAGCACTCCTCCTGGACAGCCTTACCCTGCTTATGTACTAAAATCTTCCGGAGTGTAAGTAAATATTTAGCTGTCACCACGGAGCGATAACAAGTCAGACACGAATCTAATTTGGGTTAGTTGATGTAGTTTTTAACAAAGGTTGCTTGGTTCTACTCTAGGGTAAAAAGGTAAAGCAATCTCATTACAGTCCTGGAGTGGCCCAGATGTTTCCAGGAAATTAAGGTTTCTAGATTACATGACAACGGTACAGGATGGTGTAAGGTTGTCAGCCCTACGCACCGGTCGCCTTTACCCTCACGAAATGCTCCTGGTACTCATTTCTGTTACAGGCTGAGCAGACCACAGGGCCATAGTGCGATCGGAAGATTATTTCAACGAAAATTCCAATGACACCATCTGGGATCGAACCAGCAATCTTCCGATTTGTATCACAGCACCTTAACCACTGTGGCACCGCGGTCTCCCCTACTTTAGGGTACCTTAAATTATACCGCGTTAGAACGGAAGTGGTGCAAAATTGAAATGTCCGTAAACTATAAATACGGACAAAACATTAAAAATTATAAGCCAATTAATAAGGGAAATATAAATAATAATAATACTAACACTATAGACAATATAGGAGCTGTGACGTAGGAACGAATGTGGAAAAGATGGACTTAAAAAACACAAACGAAACGTCTATGGTCGTCACATAAGCTAGTAGGTTAACTTATATATTACTGGCTGTCAAAACTATAAGTGGGTGGCCATAGGAACGAGATTATAACACACATCCCTACAAAAGTGTAATGACGTAAATGTACCGATAATGATACATTTTGTACATAAAGGTAGAGGTAAAGCAGTCCCATTACAGTATTGGAGTGGCCCAGAGGGTTAGAGGAAGTTGAGGTTCCCAGATTTCATGACGACACAGGATAGTGGTAAGGTTGTCAGCCTTACGCACCGACCGCCTTTACCCCAAGAAATGCTCCTGGTACTAATTTCTGTTAGAGGCTGAGTAGATCCCAGGGCCATAGTGCGATCGGAAGGATTTTATGTCAACGAAATTTCCAGTGACATCAGGTGGGATATTTTTATTAGGTCTTTATTCCATGTGCCATTGCATAAAGTACCGAATGTCTATAACATGTGCAATCAGTCCTCGAACCAGCGACCTTCCGATTTTTAGCACGGCACCTTAACCACTGTGCTACCGCGGTCTCCACATTGTGTACGTAGATGGTACAAATTAACATATAAAAATTTCTAATTTAGATTAGATTGTATTTGAACGTACGCACAAGTAGCTACATTTTGAGCGTTGTTATATGTGTGAGGTGGGCCGAAAACTGTAACATTTTCGGTACATAAAAGTGTTTCAGTTGTGAATGATAGAAAGAACAATTAAAAGTGGCAGAAACTGTTCCTGCGTAAAACAAAGGGATTAGTACGAGAAATAGCGAATATATCGTATTAAGAATATTAAGGTAAAGTGATCCCGTTACAGGCCCGGTTTGGCCCAAAGAGTGAGTACAGGTATAGCTCTACTCTTCCATGACCGCGGCACTAGAATGGGGTGAGTGGTCAGCAGCACGCCACGGCCGCACTTTACCCCCGGGAAAGACCCGGTACACATTGTACAGGAGGCTGGGTGGGCCCGAGGGCCGGTATGGACGGGCGGAAAATCTCGTCCCCATCGGGATTCGATCCCGGACCGTCCAGCCCGTAGTCAGTCGCTATACCGACTATACCCGGCCAATATTAAGAATATTACCTTAAGTTATTTACAAACAAACTTTGTATCATGATTTGGTTTCCCCGTCTGTATGGATTACACAATATTAAAGAGGTGGGAGGAGTTAAAACAGTTTCATTGACGTTGAGAGCTACGTAGGGGTTAGTGTAATAGGGCCACCCTTTCCGAACAGGTTAAGGGAGAAGGGTTAAACTAAAAACCAGTCCATCTAAAGGGTGATACAGTTCGCCACTTCATATACTGAGAAGGGTGTTCACATAAAGGCGGCCTACACTAAAGCTGAACGAAACTTCGCGTGTTGTATTTACCACGAGTCGACCACGAGTTACTAAATATTCAGAATAATTTTAAAACTATATTGGTATACTAGAAGGTGCATGGAATTCCACCAAGTACCTGAACATTAAGTACTACTACTACTACTACTACAAATATACTCATTTATTTTCTGTTCTTTCGGGTACTAATCGCATTGAAACAAGTAAGTTTATTACCAACAAACTGCATTTGTCCCTGGATATATAACTATTCTTACAAGTTTTGGCTATTATCTATATTCACCTTATGGAACAGTCCTTCCTGAGAAACTAACTGGTCCTAAACTAGTCAAGAAATTCCGCGCATTTTATGGAACCAGAATGTTCATTACCGCATTCACAAGTTCCCGCCACCTGTCCTCATCCTGAGCCAGATCAATCCAGTCAATTCCACCACATCCCACTTCTTGATGATCCATTATAATATTATATTCCTATCTACGCCTAGGTCTTCGAAGTGGTCTCTTTCCTTCTGTTCTCCCCACCAGAACCCTGTACGAATCTCTCCTCTCCCCTATATGTGCCACATGCTCCGCCCATCCATTCTTGATTCGATCACCCACATAATAGCCGGTAAGAAGTACAGATCACAAAACTCCTCGATATGTTTAGTCCTGTCCACTCCACCGTTATCTCGTCCCACTTAAGCCAAAATATCTTTCTCAGCACAGTTAGCTTATGTTCCTTCAATGTGATACTAAAGCACTAAAGGACATATATACAGTTGTATATGTCTTTTAGCACAAAATGATACCCTCTGAATAACAGAAGAATAAAAACCAAATAGATGCCATTTGTTATTTTATTGTACTTCTTATAGGCTAAACATGTTTCGGGCACTACTATGCCCATCATCAGGAGATCGCGACTATGATGTTGATTACCACATTGGTCGTTTCGTTCTTGGTTTGCTGTAGGTTGGAGGTTAGGTGCGGTTAGGCTGGAATAGTGTCCGGGCTGCAGGCTAAAGCCTGATTATCTATTTATGGACAAATGCAGTTTGTTGGTAATAAACGTAGTTACGTATATCAGTTGTACAAATTTAAATATCGCAATGTGCAGCACTTTGTGGTCTTTTAAAGTTTTCAGAGTGGTGTTTAATGTTTAGACTCTGTTTGTTAAAACACGCTGTAGGGCCCGACTGAAATAATGGTATAATCGTATAGGCCTGCGTAATGACAAACAGAACTGTTGGTGCTGTACTCGACAATGTGCCGTTCTTTTCAGAACCGAGTGGAGCAGATACTTAGGCTGCAGCGGACAGCATTCAGTTACGTTGTGAATAGTCAGACACTCAGAGCCGCGTGACATTCAGAGCTTGTCATGTCGACTGTCGCTACCTGGAACCCAATTAACCCGAATGGAAAATAGATAGGGGAAGCAAGGTAAATGAGTGACACCATTTTGTTTCATCTGAATATCTTCATGAATACCAATCATAAAGAAAAGAAATGTAATTATTTATTAGAACATTTTAAGTTTTTTGGTATGTATAATTTTGAGCAGCCAAAGAATTTTAACTTTTCTGCAATTTTTTGAGAGAGATGTATACAGAGTGTAAAATGGTGAAAATAATTATTTAGTTGTTCCTGATATAATGAAACTGAATTGAAAATTATATGCAATATATTCGAGTTAATCATATTTCTATTTTGAAGTCTAGTGTTTACATTAATCTGGCATATTGTATAATAACAAGTCACCATAATACTCCGTATCGCTCCAAAATACCGGGTTCCTACTGCACTGAATCAAGACTGGTTGAAAAACTATGGTTTGTTAGCGCTAACCATGAATAATCTGAGCGTCTCCCACCGCGGTGCTGTATCAAAAAGAGAAAAAATTGTAGCATAATGGCATAACTTACTGTCCTTCTATTCCATAATACCAGGTTTTATATAAATGTTCTATTCACTTGTCTTCACTGGTGTCGGTTGGAGTAGAATAATACTGCAATGTGTCGATAAAGGAGGCATATTTATGTACTTTAAATTTCACTTGGACCTAAGCGCAGGTGGAAGAGTAATGTTAACCTTTTGGCACCGGAATTTTTTTTTAATTTTAGCACATCCTGTATATAAGATGTGAATAAGACAGGAACCAAATATGTTAGAATTATGAAACAAACTGCATTTTGAAGAGAAAAAAACGGAAAGTACATACCATGTTTAAATTTTCAGTACCTGTATTTGTTGTATAAATATATAAAGTGAAACGTTTAGAGGTTAGCGGTGCGATGCGCCCACTATAGGGGTCGTTAGGCGTCAAAGGGTTAAAGTAGATCTTACATAAGTAGGTTGGGAAGGAGCGGACTGCACTGATCGGTCTCAGGTTAGGGGCGATTGGCGCGATCTTGAATATTGTTGAGAAATTTCGGGTTCCACAGAATACGAGGAAATTCTTGACAAGTCCACGATCTGTTAAGTTATGAAGAAGAACTATGCTCCACGGAATTAATTAGTTAGTTAGTTATTATTTATAATTAGTGTACTTAGTGATATATTTATAACTTGTGACAGACGTGACAGACGTTGCAGCTTCTCTCAACCTTAACGTCCCCTATATCATTAATCTTACCAACCAAGGAATTTTCAGAAACTTTACCTCAGCGGTTGGATACGACCATATCGTTGCCCTGGGAAAGATGCCTCTGGATTATTAGCAAGAGTGTTCCCTGACAAACTGTAAAGTTTTATATGCTTCGAAACAAAAAATTCTTCGCGAGAATACAAGTTTCTCGTTGTTACTACAAATGTCGCACATCTTCTAAAAATTACACAAATCAATCCAATTACTGAACGTGTTTCAAGTAGCACTTGTTGTCAATCTGACATCTCGCGCAGCTGCCTGTAATATAATTCACCGACATGCAGGAGCCTGAAATCAGCAAGCATAACATCAAGAGCCTTTCCACACTAGCACTACGTTAACGCCCTGCACAAAGTAAGTTCACGTTAATGGAATTTGGATAAAGCATTAACACTGAACGCTCTTGCGGCTTTCAAGCGCCGTTGATTTTACTCTCAACGTTTTCACAAATCTTAACCAAGAGAGGCTTTCCGGTAATAGCGTTACTTTAGGGTCACACACGGTCCTGTTCCGGAGAACATCCACGCTCACATAGGCCTCCCGCGACATCAGCTGAGAGCTGGCACAAACAGCTGCATTCAATGGAGGTAAAGAAATATTTTCCCTGATTGTAAGTTGAAAGTGAGAGAACCCAAGGAACGAAAGCAAACTTAAAAGGCCAAGAAATAGATAATTGCCAAGGCACAGTTTAGCCGTTGAAATGTGAGACACTGTCGGTCAGAGTTCGTGTGTTTCTTTGTATGGAACCTGTGAGAACATAACAGCAAAGGTTTAAAATGCCAAGATACGACAGTGTCTCCAGAAGCGCGGGTCACGAGCTAACCTGATTTCAAGAGTAAATAGAAGAGTTTTTGCAAGCAGATACCATCCTTACATTTTCAGCAACAAGTATACGGATACAAAATTACCAGACGCGTGGGTTAAAACAAGACGCAATATTCCAGAAATAACAAATATCATTCTTGCTATTCAGGACAATGTAATCGGCACAAACGTAAAGGAAATTTATCTTTAAGGAGTCCATCAACACACGATCGTAAAGCACAACCATACACCCTTTTATTTCCAGTATTCGTGCTACACGTTTCGGTTGTAAATAACCATTGTCAGGTCGTCCAGTAAATTACACGTAAAATGGTACGTTTTTATCGTGCCCGTCAGCGTAGGATCCAAAGTTATTACAAAGTAGTAAAGCAAAACCATAACAATATATCCTTAAAATGTATGTACTATAAAACTAATGCTCCAGGCTCTACACTATTAGGCCTATTTTTATTTAAAAAATCTGAAGAACTTCCTATAAGTTGGGGACAATTTTTGAATGAAAAGAATTTCAACAAAATAATGAAATTTTGGTGTTACTTGTTAGCTGAAATAAAAACATAAAGTGAATATTATGGGAGGTAAACATATCGACCATATGAATATAGGAAGCAGTAGGCAGCTTTTGTAAGACAAAATGTATTGGTCCATAACGATATTGAATGTGCCGGTAGAAGAAAGTAATAATACACAACATTTAATGTTGACTGACGCAAAAGACAGAACACTCTTTCAGTGAATTACTAAAATTACATTATTTATCTCTTTCTATATTTTACTGAATAAGAAAACTAACAAAGTTCAGTCACGCACAGATATTTTCTTTATTAACACAACCACTTTGTTCGGCTAAACACAAACTTTTCCAAGTTGTAGATTCATTTTATTTACAGTTGAGTATAGTATCAGATAAACCCAAGTAAATAACCTTAATTCCACTGTGGGAAGAACTCAAGGCGGCTAGCCTCAATCGAAATCTCGTTCTCTACAGTCAGACCAGCAAAACCTATGACGTGGTTAACAGAAATACAGAAATAGGACTATTGGCGGGATCTGGTAAACATGAAATTTAATATTTGGATTCTATATAACGGCAGCGGAGGGGGGGGGGGAGTAATTTTTAAATAGTTGTTCAACTACTTACTCCTGAAGAATAACGCTTACCCATGAATAGATTCCCTGTTAATTATGCACAAACTTATCATCAAAACAGACCCATTTGAACTATATTTATCAGATTCTAACTCAAGGATTCGAAAGTAACTATTGACATTAACTATTAACTATTAATACGTGTACGCAAAACAAGTTTTGCAAACTATTATAGAATCACTTTAGAATGCACGGTGCAACAAGAATGATAGTTAATGCCCAACAGGCAAAACTTAACAACTACTACAAGAATACCGAGCTAAAGTTACTAAAAGCAAACGCAGCAATATGGTTTAACAAAATGTGCAAAGTCAAACGGCTAAAACCGAATTACATCAACATCAAGATCAACGGACAAAAACCGCAAGACAAAAAGACTACAATTAATGTCATCAGGTTCAGAATAAACCAAGAAATCAAATTCTTATATCGCAAAAAGGTGCACGGTGCTACAAGAATGCTTTGTAGAATATTTATTATCTACTTTCACACAAAATTTCTCGTGTTTAGTGCCAAAGGTATTTCCCTCAAAGGCAGAGCCAATTGTAGATTGCACGGGTCATACCACGTTTTACATTCTGGGAAACAGTATCTGTAGATACATATGAATAGTTTGTGTATATCACATTGCAGCATCTTAAAGTGCTATTAAGTGTCATGGTGAAATTCCAGTACAGACATCTACCAAGTCAGTTTTAGTCGTACGAGAAAATAAGAAAGCAAAGAAAAATTGAAAACTAGAAGAGATTCCTGTAAGAAACCTGCGGCATGTGAACATAAAAACCCTTGAAACTTTACATCCTTCTTGTTAGTATTTGCTTCGCCAAGTTTTAGCACCACGAATTCTGCACTGTGCCCTGACATCCTAAATCATCATAAATATTCACTCCAGTAAGGAATGCAGGACCATAGTTACTCCGACTTTAACGAAACTCACAAATACTCAGGACATCAGGCCTCCTATCCTATCCTTTCAGCCAAATGGGACAATAAATGTATGGATATAAATTAACTTACGACCCCCAAGTAAACTGCAGCTTTCACTGCTGCGATTTTTACTAAACTCATAAAAAGTAAAACTAAAGTTCTGTGGCCGTACCTGGTGCTGAATTTTAAGCACATCGTAAGGAAATGTACAAAACTGTGTAAATTCGTTTTGCACTGATAACAAAAGCAAGAATTTCATCGCATCAATTTACCCGAAACTCAGAAATACTAAACAGCAAAGTATGAAGTTTTATACCACTTTTCACAAAACTCGTTTACGAAATGCGGAAATTAAGAGTAGAAATTCATTAACGCACTTAAGTTAAGCATGGATGTAAATGCGTCGATTTTCGCGAAAAACACGCCTACCCCACAACTTGTGATACAGAACGTCTACACCGATTTTCGTGAAAACATGAAAAAAAACAGTCAATTCGCTTATATTAGGTAACTTATGGACGCACAGACATGTTGTCCTTAAGGTTACTCTTTCTTTAAAAGTAGAGAGAGAGAGGTTAAAAGTACCAGACTACAACCTGTTAAACCATGGATTGAGTAATTTTAATTCGGACTGAAAGAAAAACCTTTCAAAATGATTGAAAAAATGACCAGTAATTTAAACATAATGACTTTCATTTTATTTTAGTTATCGAGGTCAATTTTGTGATATCACTACTGTAAGTACTGTCGCCATTATTATGTTTACTGCTATTACAACAGGGGACCGCAGTAGCACAGTGGTTAAGGTGATGTGCTAGAAATCGGAAGGTCGATTCCAGACGGTGTCATTGGAATTTTTCATTGACATAAAATCCTGCTATGGCTAAAGCTGCATTTAACAAGAAGAGGGCTATTTTTACCAGCACATTGGACTTGGAATTGAGTAAGAAGCTTGTGAAGTGCTACATTTGGAGCATAGATTTATATGGTGCTGAAACTTGGACGCTTCGGGCAATAGATCAGAAACACCTGGAAAGTTTTGAGATGTGGTGTTGGGGAATGATGGAAAAGATCAGTTGGACCGATCATGTGAGAAATGAAGAAGTATTACTGAGAGCCAAGGAGCAGAGGAATATCCTACGTGAAATAAGGAAACGGAAGGCTAACTGGATTGGTCATATTTTGCGTAGAAACTGCCTTCTACAACGGGTTATTGAAGGAAAGAGAAAAGCAGGTATAGAAGTGACAGGAAGACGAAGAAGAAAACGTAGGAAGCTACTGGATGACCTTAAGGAAAGGAGAGGATATTCACATTTGAAGGAGGAAGCTCTAGATCGCACTATGTGGAGAGCTCGATTTGG
>Ga0123357_10005563_pt1 | contig 15126 bp, 10 predicted proteins | sample TergutEmb28metaG_FD_89873 | JGI IMG/M metagenome (GOLD analysis project Ga0123357, IMG submission 89873) | Embiratermes neotenicus P4 segment gut microbial communities from Petit-Saut dam, French Guiana - Emb289 P4 | ecosystem: Host-associated > Arthropoda: Insects > Digestive system > Gut ... | reverse complement strand
TACTTACCCCTAAACCCTTAACTGATTATGATTTAAACCCGATTTGTTTGAACCTTTTAAATTGTAAAATCCTGGTCCTATTAAATGCAAATTGACCTCTTTTGGACAGTTTTTTTTTTTTTTTTGGCGCAACAGCCCCAAGTGGGCCAGGGCCTCCTCATTCTTGAGGTTTCTAGATCACATTCAACGACGCAACACAGTCGGAAGGACTCCTCTGGACGAGTGATCAGCCCGTCGCAGAGACCTCTACCTGACAACACACAACACTCACAAGAGAAAGACATCTTTGGCCCCGGTGGGATTTTTTTTTTATTTGTAAAGAAATGTGACAAGGCAATATAAATTACGCTTTCACAGTTTAACAAAAAATACGTCTACTAATGGATGTTGCAAGGTGTAAGTTATTTGCGTGTTGCGTTATTCGAACCCACACACCCAGCAAGCGAGCAGCCACAGACCTACGCCTTAGACCGCGCGGTCACTGGGACCGGCTTTTGGACAGTATTAGAGATGTTTAAACACGATTCCTATGCTTATAAATAATGGTATTCCTATGATCAGCCGTATAAATTAACTACATAGGCCTGCGGTAGCTCTTTTCCAGTCCAATGTCCTAATGCGTTGGCAAGTTAACAGATTAATTACAGTGCAAGCAGAACGCAAATGGGTTGGATGTAGCCTATATGTGAAAACACAAATCGAAGTATCGTGATGAACGTAATAGAGTTTCACTTGCAGTTTTTTATTCTCGTACAAACTAATTGGTAGGCCTGTTTTGGACGGACCAGCTTCATTTTGAAGGGTCTGTGGGAGGCACATTGAGACAAAACTATTTTGCATTTCATCGAACTTTAATTTAATCCGCATGATACAGGAACTTAGGTTTCGTGCATATTCTGAAGCAGATAATTACAGTTCATACCCGATACACTACTCTTTTTAAGCCGCGTTTTAGTACTGCCCTTCCATCTAAGTTTGTGTTTCCGAAACCCTTTCTCCTGGTTTTCCCACAAAAATGCAGCACGAATGCCTATTACGCAACATCCTTGCTACATGCCCGGACCATCCCCACTTCCTTGATTTGATAATCGTAATAATGCTTGGCAAAGTGTAGAAATTATGAAAATCCACATTACAGGTTTTTATCCAACTTAACTGTAAACGTTCTTCTCAGAAACTTGTCCTTAAACCCAGTTTATGATCTTCCGTTAACTTGAGTGTGCGGGTTGCATGTTAAGTATAAGGATAGTAGTCACAATGACATTCTGAGCAACTGTCGACATAAAGTATGCGGTTTGATAATTCACAATTCATCTACTGTAAACCCGAACTGAATAAAGCGTACTTCAACGTCTTTTGAGATTAATTTCATGCCACAAGCGACAGTATTGTTTCGGATCATTATTTGCAAATACTTGAATTTAAAGATGTATACATTCTAGGATACCACACCTTTCAGATTGGCAAATATATACCGACGTTTCGGGGGAAAATGATGCCTCTATTTTCGATGTCTAGAATACAACATTTACACTCACCATGGTCCCTTTCAAACCCTAGACTTCACACAGTATCATCAATAGCGTTTCCCTAACATAATCATTAGAAAATTTAACCACATTTAATTGCCTTCTAGACTCTGCAGATGAAGGCACTGGGCTCCTCCAAAATGTAGGTAATAATTTATGAATCAACACGACATTAATCGCAGAAGACGTCACTCTTCATCAACACCGCTGAGAGAATTTCGATTTTCTTTTATTTTGTTTCGATGGTTGTTTTGTCCCATCCTTCAGTTTAAATTTCAGTTAAAGCTGTGGTCATGCAGAATGAGTAAAATTAGGTGTTTATGAAGAGGGATTTGGAAAGTGATTATGAATAAGTTTATAGTCTACTGCAACATTACGTCATGTCGACTGGTAGAGATTTGTAACGTTTGAACGGTTCCTAGGATTTTTCTTGTCAGGGTCAAGCGGTCCATTACACGTACTTACTTTTCTTTAACTACTTGCTGCTTGACACTGAAGTTGGAGGCATTAAAATCCCTCAAAATATTGGTGTTTACCCGTCGAAACGTTCTAACGTATCAGAATACATGTCTGCAACCTCACCGCTGCGAACACCTCAAAAATACAAATATACTGAAAACAAAATTGCAGGTACGAAAAAACAAAATCGTACACAACGTCAGCCAGACGTTCCGAACAGGACCCTGTCAAGTACACACAACGGAACGTTTGTGTGTGTGTGTGTGTGTGTGTGTGTTTGTGTGTGTGTACTGTGGGAGGTAACAGGCAGAGCCCCGTTCGAAGGAGGCACTTGAAATAACGTGGTGATTGAAATCATTACGGTTCATACTAAAAAATACGCTGATAGAGGCAGATGGAATTGGTTCAGGATCGTGTTCTAGTGCGAGGTTTTTTATTCGCGTTGCTCAAAAATCGAGATGAACATTAGTCAGTGCGGCAGTTAAGAAAATTTGTGTTATGGTCTGTCCGCTCGTATAGGGTCATTATTTTATCTGAAAATTGTCGCTAGTCAGTTCCCATCGACTCACTTATCTTACACACCAAAGTTTAACTTCGATGTTCACATAACAACGTGCTTGTTATATTTGACGCCTGTCTGCACGGAAAGAAGAATTTCCCAGGTCCTTCTTTAAATATAGCGAGTGAATATGTATGTATGTCGGTTTCAAAACGTTGTTCTACGTTGTCCGACACCTAGTCTTCCTATCTTCCCACTGACCTTCATTTAGCTTTCTTTCGTTCATGGCCTTCCTTATGCCTTCCATCCAGGTTTTCTTCGGTCTTCCTCGTGCTCCATTTTGTTTCGGCATCCACTTCAATGCTGTTTTGGGTAATCTTCCTTCTGCCATTCTTTAGACATGGCCGTACCATGTAAGTTGGTTCTGTTCAGTTTCTTTTATAATTAGTTCCTCTAATCCAATTTGTTATCTTATAATGGAAATGTATTATTACTAAATTAACCGCTTTGTCTAGTAAGTAGGTGTAGCTCTCATTATAAACTTCGGCAATCCCGAATATAACAATGTTGTTCTCCTTTGCCCTCCTCAAGCCCGTCCGTTTCGTTATTTATCTCTTGTTGCCAAGACTCCCAATTTCCTATTGTCTGCTCCATCTGTCTGGACTCTTGATTCACATTTCTTATGGTTTCGCCGATCCCTTTCTGTTTTTCTTTGACGTCCTTGGCTTCTTTTCTTACGTTTATCATTTCCAAGCTGTGGGTCTCTAAAAGTTTCCGTATGGCTTTGTTTTCGCTTTCCTGATTTCTCATGCATGCAAGAATTCGGTCCAATTTGTCTTGCTTGCTAGGGGGTCTGGGTCTATCTCCACCCGTCCTACCACCAGTAGCTTTAATATAAGCCCAAGGAACCAGCAGGCACCTTTTCCCTCTGTCCCTGTGATGACATCACATTTGTTCTCCTTGCCAGGAAAGAACCAATTTTGGCCCTGTACATCTGCAAGTCCAAACCCACGACTCCGCTGCTCTAGAAAACATGTCCGACCAGTTCCGCGTCAACAAATCAACTGCCGAAAACGTACTATTTACTGAAAAACTACGAGCTGAAAATGCCTAAATCCTAGCTCACAGCAAAATGGAATAGCCGCGAATCCTTCGCTGCCTGCCGTCACGCGAAGTGGTTTCATTTCAGAGTGGATGGGATTTGTCAATTAAAGTCCCTCACTCTCCGAAAAGCAGTGTTGTTTTAAAGCCCCCTACTGTATGTGACTTGTGCGGTAAGTTCTTCTTTGAATTTACTCTGAATTAATACCACCTATATAGGTCTACGTGAAGGAAAGAAGGTAAGAGGAATTAGAAGAAACTAAGGGGAAATAAACATCACACCTACTCTCATGTCATACTGTGCAGTTAGACAAATAGTTCTCGAATTTTTAGAAGACAATAATGCGTCAATCAGGGACACGCGGTAGCGCAGTTTGTTGTGGCACTGCGCTACAAGCCTGAAGGTCGCGGGTTCGATTCCCGATTGTGTCACTGGAATTTGTCTTTGACATAACCCTCCTGCCGCACTATGGCCTTCGGTTAGACCCAGCCAGTCTCTAGCAGAAATGAATACCAGGAATATTTACAGTGGAGTAAAAACAGCCGGTGAGTACGACTGACATCCTTGTCACTTTTAAGTGCCAATTGTCTCTAAATCTGGGAGCCTCAAACTTAGGGAACCCTCAGGGTCTGTCGAGGTCTGTTTAAGAATTGCTTTACCTTTTACTGTTGCGTCAGTCGTTAGAATACTTTGATGGTTACATAAGAAATAGTTGGGAAAACTAAGTTTTTTAAATATTTAATAAAACGACATGTTTCGTTCTGTTTTGTACGGTCATCATCAGGCTAAACATAACTAATATAGGCAATAAAAGGGAAGCATATAAAACCTTTGACTTGTTGGAAATTTAGATCTCAATTCTACACTTGAAATCCATGGATATTATTTTGTACTTGGTTTAGCCTGATGAACACCCTTTAAAAAGGTCGAAACATGCAGCTTTATTAAACATTTTAAAACTTAGTTGTATCAATTATTTCTCACGTAGCCATTAATTTGAAAACACAAGGTGGATGTCCAACCTTAAAGTCATCAGAGCACATCCTTAGTCATATGTCCTGATGACGGTACGCTTAACAGCACATTGTTACGCAAAATCAACGTACGGACATATCAGACGTCACATCTTCTTATTAACTTCGAATATGTTAGTTTAAAGAGGGCAACTTGACAGCGACTTTGTTCTTTATGTCTGGGGTTCTCATAATGCGCGATGCGTGATTACCGATGGCGTGTTTGCGCGATTCAGGATGGTAGTTTCTAATAGATACGTCTCTTGTCTGTCAATCACAGAGTAATTTTCATTGCTGTGTGTGTGTGTGTGTGTAATCGAAGAATTTTTGACAGGCCTATTTCGATTCCAGGCTTGTGAACTGAGTAGAAGAGGAAGATAAAGCCATATTGGTGGAAAATGTGGTTCAATTTCTAAGTTCATCAGTAAGCTGGCTTGGTTTCGACTAATGCCACCACAGGTCCGTGATTTGTCCTAACGATATTAAATTTACGATATAACTGGCGCAGAACACGATGCATTCTTGCTGAAGAGTCTACTGGAAGGCAATCAGGGCGTGACACGGATCAGAAATAATGCATATGTGATCATGTAACAATCACGAGCATGGTTTTTAACAAAGCAAGTTCATGCTGTACCTCTCAGTCAAATGTTACACCATCTCAGAAAAACGCATCACTCTTCAGTCATTCACGACTGCGTGATTCTTAAAACCCAAGACTTCCCACCAAGGCATCAGGGTTGCTGCTTCCTTAAGGATATAGGAGACGTAACTCCGACCCCGGAATTGTGTCCTCACGTAGTTTTCTGTGTCGTTCTTCCTCGTATTTTGTGAAATTCATAATCTTCCAAGTGAACATCTTCGTAATCCCTGAAACTATAAAACGGCTGCTGCAAATCTCATTTACGAGTACAAGTAACTTATCAATCACATATACCTGCACGAATCTCAGAACAAATGCGTAGAGCGAAAATAAGTACAAATATGTGCGCCATCCCATAATATATATATATAAAAAAAAAAAACAGGAGCATTGTCCTGCCAACTTCATTTTCAAGATTGGTAGCAACAAAGTTCACTTAACTCCCGCTGACGTCATCTGTAGCCATCTCTGTCTTCGTTCTGTTTACAGAGCTGCAATGTTTAAGGAAGGTCGAGGGGTGAAAGGGAGGGGAAAGGGATGCGGTTTTGTTAGAAAGGGTGTTGTCCGTATACGTCATAGTTATGCATTGCTTCTCTGCCTCCGGCGTAACATGACGGCTTAATGATTTATTGGTCCGCAGTTTATTTAAAGATGTTATTTATACTTCTAGCACGCATGGAGAATATAACAGTCCATGCTAAATTTTGTTGGTAAAGTTGAAAGAAAGGGAATCATTTGGGGAGTTTGGCGCAGACTGGAATGTCGTACTGAAATTTAAACTTTAAACAGTATTTTTGGTTGCGTGCGGGATTGAATAAGGCTCAAGCTTTTGCTAATAAGGCGATGAACCTTCTGGTTTCACAGCAGAGGGATTTACTAAAAGGACAAACGAACGATTAAATAAGACTCAGCTCCCTGAAGTTATTTACGGATAATGTATATAGTTTTCTTTACGTGAAAATAAATCGAAAGTTATAAAATATTTAATTACTTAATATCCAAAAATTTGTGATTTACCCTGTTTTCCGGATCATAAGCTGCAATAAGATTTTAGAAGGCAAATTTATAAAGAAATATTTCATATCCTTTCAAAGCTCATACAAATATAATAAAACTTCAGTGTCGTATTCAATTATGCTTGTCATGGCCTCCCCTAGAATCTTCGCTGCTATCACACTGAACATTAATAATGTTACTGTTCGAAGTTTCAGTTTTTATAACACGTCTTCTTCAGTGTCTTCAAGGTCAGTACTGACCTCGCGTTCTTTGTAACACTTCACAGTTGTCCTACGTTTCACTGCCCGTGCTTCGTTATAAGTGTCTAGCAAAAAAATGTTTTCCGGCAAAATCAGTGATGTGGCGGAAGGCCCATTTCTGTCACCAAAAATTTTTATTTCTGCAGTCACAGAAATTCAATTTTAACTGCAGTTTTCCCTCCAGTTTTTCATATCTAATTGTTCAGAACGTCATTTTGCAGTGTTCTTAAGAAAAGAGTGTTTCTGGTGTTTATTGGACCGTGCATCATTGTGATAACTGAAGAATAAAAAACCAACTAGGTGCCACTTGTTATTTTCTTGTACTTCTTATAAGCTCAGCATGTTTCGAACATTACTATGCCCATCATCAGGAGCTCACGACTATGCTGTTGATTACCACATTGGTCATATCGTTCTTGGTTTGCTGTGTGTTGGAGTTTAGGTGCGGGTAGTCTGGAGTAGTGCCCGGGTTGCAGGCTCAAACACAGTTGTGCTTGAGCCTGCACCTAACCTCCAACACACAGCAAACCAAGAACGATACGATCCATGTGGTAATCAACAGCATAGTCGTGAGCTCCTGATGATGGGCATAGTAATGTTCGAAACATGTTGAGCCTATAAGAAGTACAATAAAATAATAAGTGGCACCTAGTTGGGTTTTTATTCTTCATTTATAACAAGAGAGTGTTTCTTCTTCTTCAACTGCTGCAAGCTTTCCTGTGACTTTCCCATTTACATATGATGCCTTGGTTTAAGTTGGGCCAAAAATTCCTCTCGACCATCATATTAATGTGCCATTTCGCCTACTGTAGCACACTTAATTTGAAACCTACATTACACAAAATATATTTTTCTCAATAAAATATATTCTGAGAACATTTTTATTCTCAAGAACCTAATTATTATCGTGTGCTACTGCACAACAAGATTACCACCGCTGTCTCTCCTGTGAAAACGTGTATCTCATTTGCTTTCAAATTATAATGTAGCAGGTACAGGAAAATGCTATACGTCAAATACATTTTAGTTTATTTCTTGTGACAAGAGTGCATCTTTAACTGCGGGAAATTTTATGGCACAATATTCAGCAGTATTTTTAAATTTTTGATATTTAACAAGATAAAAGGACATAAATATTATGGCTATTAATTAGATATCTACAGGGGCAAGCGGTGACGCAATTGGTCAAGTTACAGCGCTACAAGCGTTAAGATCGCGGGTTCGATTTCCCATTGTGTCACTGGAATTTTTCATTGATATAATCCTTCCGATGGCACTTTGGCCCTGGCGTCGACTCAGCCTTAACAGAAATGAGTACCTGGATTATCTTCTGGGGGGTAAAGGCGGCTGATGTTTAGGGCTGACAAACTTACTACTTTAATGTACCGACTGTCTTGAAATCTAGGAGCCTCAACCTCTCGGAGCCCTCAGGGCCTGTACAGGAATACCTTTATCTTTCAGTTGACATACCTAACGTGGTATATTTTCTTTGCACGACGTGCCTAACCTGAACGAATATTTCAGTTTCAGCTCAAGTATTACTTGATGAATTTTGATGAAATGTTATGTTATAGGCCAAAATAAAGCAATACAGTTGTTGGTATTGACATGAAGATTTGCATCATAAAGAGTCTGTTACAAAAGGGTGTTGTGTAGACAAGGTGTGTGGATCTCTGTAGGTCTGTAATCCAGTATGGACCGCACTTTATCAGTCGCATTACCTCATAGTAGTAACGACATTCCGTGTAAATCGTCAAAGCGTCCAAACTAATCAGGGATCTAAAAACACAAGGAAAGTACTTTTAGAGTGTGCGAGGGTTTATTTTTTTTTTTCGTGACGCAACAGCTGCTAGTGGGTCAGAACCACTTCAGTTTCTAGACTTTACGATCACACTCACACACATCACAGTCTGTAGATTCCTCTGGACTAGTGATCAGCCTGACGCAGATTCCTGTACCTGACAACACACAACAATCACAAGAGACAACACTCCATGACCCTAGCGGTTTCGAACTAAGAATCCCAAAAAGCGAGCGGTCGCAGATTCACATCTTAAAACACGCGGCTACCGTGATCCGCTAAATTGTGTATACTTGCTGGGATACGCATATCCCATGTTGTTGATCTCCTTCGTATTTGTCGTTATCTACTTTAAACTGCAGCAATGGCGGAAGGGCATTTGCTTATCTCTCAAGCATCGTAATTTGAGTACTGGCTTTTACCAGAAGCTCCGCGACGCTCCAGAATCCGCGAGGGGCAAAATTTACTCTGATTTATGGTGCAACTTCCGTTTGTGCTTTAAATGGACAGAACTAACAACATTTTCTATGTTCTTGATGATGTGATGAGAGATGGTCTTTTTTGACTTTTACTTGGCCGAGAGAAGAATAAAACAGCAGAATGGACCGATTAACAAGCGTTTTACTCAGTCTCGGTGTACTGATTTGAGTAACTACAACTTAAAATAGCAGCTCACAAAGGAACTCACGAAACCTAGAGCTTCTTGCATAAATCTCACATATCTCCTAGACATGGTACAATTATTAATATTTTATTTGTTTAATTTCTGTGAAAAACATCAATTGTACAATGGTTCCCTCTAGGTTAAATTTGTGGAATTTAATCACACAACTTAGCCTATCTGTGTCATCAAACTTCTAAGTGTTAACTTTAAATATGGCTTGCATGTAATATATAGACGCACTTACAGTGGACGTCTGTAAAACATTGTGCCGTGTGAGGCACAAAGTCAACGAGATAATTCTACGTACAGCGTTCTCTTCCGTGCTTTCTGTTAAATGCCCTCCACTCGTAATTCACCCTCTTTCTCTACCCTTTCCTTGTAATTTAGTGTCACTCTGTGCCCAAAAGCTGACCTGTGAACTTGCTCTTCTAAGTTTGGTTTCGGGAATCTTTTTCCTCCATGGCGCGGCAGTCCCTAGCTGGCCAGAGTTTACTCATTACCGAGGCTTCACGATCACACTCAATTAGACACACCACACTTGATAGTAACATGCGGACGAAAGACCAGCCCTTCGCAGAAACCACTACCTGACAACACACAACCCTCATGAGAGCCAGACATCACCCCGGCGGGATTCGAAGTCGCCTTGCCAGCAAGCAAGCGGCCGCAGACACACGCCTTAAGTCGCACAGCCAATGGGATCGGCGTGGTTTCGGTTTGGGTTTCTAAATTGTAGTTGGATCTCTTCGTAAAGGCTGTAATGGCTGAATTATCTTAGATTGTTTGAAAATGAAGAATAATATACCATTTACGTACAGTCTGGAAACAAAAACTGTTAGGTCAATATAGCTTAAGTCATTTTTAAGAACTTAAATGTTTTGAAGGAAACTGTTTACCTCAGACGTTTGGTAGGCCTACGTGAGGGATGTACATTGAATTACGTATCTTATTATTAATAGCTTCTTCCTTGAGTCTGTGATGACGTTCATCCTTCTGTAGCACGTAACTGTATACTTGTATTTGAACCTTGCTCGGGTTCCATAAGCAGTCTGAAAGTACAGCACCACTTTAAAATATGATTTTAGTTCGCTGAGTTAAACTGGTAGTACTAAATGAGATAATTTGAAATGTCAACTTTATGCAACAAGGTAATTTTATTAATGTATTCTTATCTCGACATGTTTCGGGTACATACGCCCATCATCAGGAGCATTGGACGTTGAATTACACGTACAGCATATGGTTTTCTGCACCTAGTTTTTGGATTCGTGGCGGTCTTTAGAGCAGCTGCGTAGGTCGTGTGTACGGTGCGGATGGTGCCGTGCGAGTCGCAAGGCACCATCCGCACCGTACACACGACCTACGCAGCGGCTCTCAAGACCGCCACGAATCCAAAAACTAGGTGCAGAAAACCATATACTGCAACTCAACATCTAATGCTCCTGATGATGGGCGTATGTACCCGAAACATGTCGAGCTAAGAATACATTAATAAAATTACCTTGTTGCATCAAGTTGACATTTCAAGTTATTTCATGAGGAAGATGCACCGTCAAACAACCCTCAAGTGTTAATACTAAACTTTCCTTCGTCGCCATTTGTGCTAAGTACTGGTTAAAAGTAACACATGGTAGGACTCTTCGACTTTGCTACTTTAACTGAATTCTGTTAAGAATACTGAATTACGTCAGATGTTCTCTACTACGTCACATTCAGGAAACAATCCGTCAGTACACAACTCTTTATTATAACAAACTAAAATAGCTGTATGTTTCGGCTGTATAACGTAGCCACCAACAGGTCGTAAATTTCAGAAATGTAAATAATAAAAATTATATAGCTGTAACTATATATTTAAAAGTAAAATCTTACAGCCGTTATCTCGCCCTTACATGAGATGTTCGTAAACGTCACGTCTGTAAAACATTTTTACGATATATAAAAACATTGTAAAAGCCATTAATGATTGGATTGTGTAAATTTAAATCCTTTTTAGACGACATTTGACGGGTAATTTTAATTGTAATTGTAACTTTTTCCTAAATAATTTTCAAATTTAAACAATCCAAACATTAATGGATTTTACAATATTTTTGTATGTTGTAAAAATGCTTTCCATAAGTGACGTTTACGAGTACTTCATGTAGGGCCGAGATCTCGGCCGTAGGGTCTTACTTTCAGATGTGTAGCTATAGCTACATAACTTTAAGATAATCTTTATTAAATTTATGTTTTTGAAATTGTTCAAACCTCTAAGTAAATGTCAAGTAATAGACATATTATTATATACATATCTGTACAGAAGTATAATTCTTCTGAGCTAAATTTGGCTAAATGATTTCATATCAAACAAGTCTAGAATTTTATTAGGATCTTATCCTCTTCGAAGACCCGAACCTCCACCGCGGGTTCTGTTTGATGTTTGTCGCACTACGTTTGTTCTGTGCAGATGAAGTCTCAAATAATGCGTTAAAACAAGTCACAACTACTTTTAAAGTCCTCAGGTACTCAGGTAATCACCGATTCAGGTTTTAAACGGCTCAAAATAGCGTTTCCAGCTGCAACAACGTAATTCATTGATTTACTTACAAATGAACACATATTTGATGACAGTCTAACAAATGAGTGTTCATATAGTTTCAGTTTCTATGACATGATGTTCCTGAAAAGACTTTTAAGGAAGAATTTATTAACTTTTAAATTAGTTATTCATAGGCGTATGTGGTAGGGTGAAGTAGTTGAGAAAGATGTTGGAAAACTTTAGTGACCATGGTTTGTTCCAGAATAATTATCGTCCAGAATAACTCTACATTAAATTCTTCTTTCGAACGATTCCATATAAAAAGAGAGCTGATACAGGATATGTTGATAACTTGGATAAAAAATAGGAGTTTCTTGGCAGAATTCAAATATCACCCTTCATATCCTAAGCACAGCCAAATTAAACGGCAATGTATACACGAATGAGTCTCTTTCTTGGTGGAAACATATTTTCCGATATAATATGTATGTGTATATATATATATATAATACAATATTGTTACTCGTTAAAATCTGACAAAACTTGATATTAGTAACAGTATCAGTTAATGACAAATCAATCCTCTGAGTATTCAACAAGAATAAGATTTGAAAACAAATAAAAAATGTGAAGGAAATTTGACAGTACCAGACACAATAAACTGAATTTCAATATTCTCTATGGTATGGTGCCTCGTGAACTCAAAGCCGTTTTTAAGAATTGAAAGGGATCAATGATCAAAATAAAAACTGATGTGAATCTTGGTACAGGACATCCTGTTGTATTTAAAGTATATTAATAATATAAATTATATGTTTACTCCGCCTGACACAAATATAAAATGTTTTATTTTTATTCTAATATTGCCTACTATTTTCGGGCGCAATGGTCATCATCAGGCCACTATTTACAAAGAAACTAAAATGCCGGTTTATATAGTTCTAAACGTCAATTTTTATGGGATCGCATTTACATTCATTAATATTTACTCCATGGTGCGAAGTCCTTCTTGAGAAGCTAACTAGTTTGCAGCTAGTCAAGAAATTCCCCGCATTTCACGGAACCCGAAGGTTCATTGCCGCACTCACAAGCGTCCGCCACCTGTCCGGATTGTTTTGTCTTCAGAGCAAACATTCCGCATGTGAGTGTTTCTTAACAAAGTTTTTCACAGGGAGGAGTTGTTAGTACCTCGCCCAATCCCCAAGCTGGAGGACAACCCCTCGTCGGCTGTCCGCGACTGCTTATTCAATTTATTCGCAGCTACCCTCCTTATCGAAAGCCGTTCCTCTATCCGCAACCTGAGGACGCACCATGTCGTGATTACAGGGACCCACTACCTGGACAGTATTAATAGTCTTTATAATTACTGCCAGCTTTTGGATGTGCTGTGTGTAATAAGTTGTGTTGAAATTTTACGATATGAGTATTATGAATGTATTAGCAAACTCTTCCGTTGAATGGCAACGTTAAAATCTTAAAACTTATTAATATTATTAATAGTGTCGAAATATTCAATACAATATGTTTGAATTATGTTATGAAGGTTGGAAGTATAATTAAAATTGATATACCTTTTATTGTCACAATAATAAATTAATAAAATAGTTTTAATTGTTGACTTCAGCCGCTATGCACTTATTTGGAATTCTCCCATAAAAATTACGTTTTTGTATTCTATAAAGCAGCATTTTAAGTTTCTTTTTGTAAATATTGGCCTGATGTTGGCCATTGAGGCCGAAACTAGTAGCCAATAGTAGAATAACAACAAAATATTATGTAGCTTTGTCAGACGGAGTACACATACAATTTATTTTATTAACTGGCGTGAAGATTACTGAAATCTGCTAAAAATAAACAACCAGAAGCATGACGTTTGATCGGTGATATATTTTAGTACATTCTGATCCAGATTTTATTTAGACACATATGGAATTCGTTTTTGCATTTTTATTTATTTCCTATTATTTTATGCCTTCATTTTAATTTTATTTATTCTTCTCAATTTCTACTCCCTTTTTGTGTTATGCTATCTTCTCATTCATTTTCCATCGCTGTTTATTTTATCTACTTATTCTCGTCTTTTCGAATACAAATAATAGCTGACAAGACTTTACGTTTATAAGTCACCATCCATAAATTCCCAGTCAAAGTTATTACAGAAATTATATCGTGTATAGAAATTAGCCCTCTGTAAACTAACGTGGATCCACTGCTCCATACTGCGTGGATTATCACTGATGTTCATATTAGTAAATCATAATTCCTGTGTAAAAAGAAAAAGACACTCCCTCAGCGTCAAAAATTACCTTCATGCTGGTAGTTTGTTTGGCCGCAAGCAATGGAATCTGTGTGGGAACACAAAAACAAATATCTGTTTATCTCCAACTGCATGTTTGTCGATCTGTGTTTCCTGTTACTCTTTTTGCAACTGGTAAAAACACGACTATGTGATAGAGCAATCAATATGTCGAAACCAGACGTTTGTTTTCCTGAGCTAATTTTTACACTTGTTCAGTGGCAAACGTATGCGCAGTGGATTTCTTCGAAAACACTAACAAGGAGGAGGAATTACAAAACCGAGTTGTTTAGAGAAACAAAAATCTACAATTTATTGAGATCGAGGTTTACATATATATTAAATTTGTCCCAAGTTCGCGCACCCTGCACAAAACACATAAGAGAAAACACTTTGAAATTTCGATCCTTGCGGTTAAACTAACATTTCCGCGCGTCTGCTCAGCCTAAAGTACATAAAGAATCGTGATAAAGTCCTCAACATTGCAGCTGGTTTATCACTTTGACGTGCATGCCCTGCACGAATTATGTAAGGGAGCACAAAATAAAATTCCAAAGCCTTACCGTGACACTAGCGTTACTTTGTGTGTGTTCAACACAAGATGTGTAAATGAAAGATAGAAAAAAGTTTGGAGGATTACTGTTACAGAAATATATCGTCGGGCATGCCCACGACTAATAATATAAACCATACCTATGTACAAGTCTAGAGAGTTACTGCTACACTTGCATTTCTTTGCGCTTGCTAAGAAAAAGTTGCGTGCAACACGAAGGAGGTACAGACGGCCAGTCATTAATAAATTCATATCAGTTTGTTGCTTGCTACATGTTTCGGTTTTGTGACAGGGCATCCTCATACAATTAATTACAATGAAGATATATGATTTTAAACTAATGCCTTAGAAGGAAATTTTATTTATACAGCAGCCGGAAAATGTAACAACTGATATAAATGTAGTTTTGATTGACGGTCTGTATTGCCTGTTCGCTGTACATATATCACAGCAGGGTGTCATTCGAAAAGAAAAAATACGAAAATGAAATCTGAGCATTAATGCAGAGCGTTAGTGTTACACTAATATTTCGTTGCACTTGCTTAACAATACGCAAACAAGTCAAACCGGCCTAAAATTTACAGCGTTACCGCCACACTAAACTTTCTTTTTTATGCATATTTGGTACAATGTGATCCTCACTAATATATATTATTAACTCTTTACATAATATACGTGGGTGTTTCAGAAAGTAAGGTTCCCTATTTTTTTGCCACCAAAATACTTCACATAATAAGATGCCTCTTTCTACAATTATTACTTACTTCATTCACGATTTTTTCACGTAGTC
>Ga0123357_10005562_pt1 | contig 15126 bp, 7 predicted proteins | sample TergutEmb28metaG_FD_89873 | JGI IMG/M metagenome (GOLD analysis project Ga0123357, IMG submission 89873) | Embiratermes neotenicus P4 segment gut microbial communities from Petit-Saut dam, French Guiana - Emb289 P4 | ecosystem: Host-associated > Arthropoda: Insects > Digestive system > Gut ... | reverse complement strand
TAGAAATAATAAGTTTATGAATCGCACAGCAAATTGTCCTACCCCCAGCTTTAATCAATTCTGCTGGGATTTGATCAATACCTGGTGATTTGTGATTTTTTAGCATGCACATTTAGAACTATGATATTACACCAGCGACCTCTCAGAACTATACGTATATGACACCCTACCACTAACAAACTCTACTCTCTTAACTGCTGATGCTATTCTTTGGTGTACAGAAAAACCTGTTTCCAGCTGATGATTTTCATTTCCTTTTCCATAGAAACAATTATAGTCCCCTGCTCTTACTGTGCCCCCTTTGTCCCACCTAACCTCCTGCACCCCCACTAAATCTAATTTGTACCTGGCTAATTCCCTGGCCGCTGCCATAAGTGACCCTGCCCTACACAGGCTCCTAACATTCCACATACCCAATAAAATGTCCCTTTTCCTGCTGCGTGATACCTTCTCTAGAAACACTCCCCCCCCTTCCCTGGAGATCCAAGTGGGGGAGTAGTTTACCTCCAGATTGTTTTGTCTCCAGAGGAAGCATCTCGCCTTGTGAATATTTCTTAACAAATGTTTTTCACGGGGAGGCGTTGTTAGCACCTCGTCCAACCCCCAAGCTGGAGGACCACCCCTCGTCGGCTGTCCGCGACTGCTTATTCAATATATTCGCAGCTACCCTCCATACTGGAGGCTGTTCCTCCACCCTCAACCCGAGAACGCGCCATGCCGTGGTGACACGGACCCACTTATCACAGGTTGTTTTTATGTTATTAGCGGAAATTGTTTGGTATTTCTGTTGACTGTCAGCTAAATAGCAGATCTGTTCATTATTCCATGTTCTGTTGAAGTAACAAATAGAAGTGTAACATACCCTTGGGTACTAGTTATTGAATGCCTCTGGTAGGTTGTTAGAAATCATCTAAAGTCCTATCAAATATGGATGTTTTTTGTCTTTTATTTCCTCTTACCAGGTTGTCTTCTTCTTCGCATGCAGTACAGTCTGTTGTGGACTGTACCAGGTTATAATTCATGCCAAATTAAAGTACAGACTGTGGGGGGAATGTATGACGTGTCTTCATGACCATCCTGTGTCATCTTACTTTATGGCACCCGCGCATTGTGATGCCAGTACAATTTTTATTGCTTGAACATGAGTGAATACAATATTTGGTAATTTAAGTAGACATTGTTAAGAACAAAAGGTGTGTTATCAAAATTTCTTCAAATGCTTGAAAACATTCTGCTTAATATTGGTGTTCTCGTGATGAGGACTCAAACCAGTAATAATGCCAGCAGTTCTTTTAGTAGTGAGTGCAGTAACACTGCATTGTAGGAATGGAAACACTGATGTCTGCTTTCTGTACAAAATCAGAGCTCCTGCTGTTATCACCCTAATGACATTAAGCATCTTTTGTTGGGTACAAGAGGTGACAGTATTAGTAGTACTAGTAGAAGTTGGTGATGTCACTGAATTGGTTGAACACCTCCATCATGTGCAGATTATCCTGGGTTCAGACCCCACCCCAGTGACTGCCTAGATTTTGATATAAATTTAAAACAAATGACATTTTCTTGTTATACAGTTTAAATTATCTGCTTTTTATGTTCAGTGCTCACTGGCAGAATCACAGCACTGAAATTACATAATTACACCAATCAGTTGACAGGTTGGGTTAATAAATAAGAGAAAAATAACCTGGGGATAATTATTGTTGGCTTTCTTGCATGTCGATTCAGTTATGGCTCCATATTTAAATTTATTAATAAAGAAACGGCACTAAACACAACGAGATGTTGCCAGTAGAGCGCTGAGCTGCAAGATGGTGTGAATGCTGCACAGTGGATAGTTTTGGTGCTGCACTCAGGAAAGAAAAGCAAAGCAAAGAAGAGAGAATTTGGAATAATTATTTGTTGCGGTTTGAACCATGAATATTGAATTATTAAACATGAATGATGCAGGAGTCACAGATTAAACTTGAGTAGGAAGGTTTTAACAAGTACAGTGTGAGTGTCACGGTTGTCACAGACCTACAGGTGTTGTGGCTGTGCCTATCAGAAGATTTGAGGTTCCTGTCTGTGGGACTGGTGGGCAGGTGGTGGGAGTGGTTGTGTTCTGGTAACTGCTGTGAACTTATTTTATATGCTGTATTGAAGATGGGGTGAGTATTCTTTTATCACTTCCAGAACTTGCATTTTCCAGTGCCACAGGGCACCACGGTAGCTCAGTTGCTCTATAGAATAGGCTACATGCTACATGACTTAAATTTTGATTCCTGACAGGGCAAGACAATGTTCTCATTTCCACCTTGTCCAGACTGGCACTGGGGCTTGTTTTGCTGGAAATAAAGTGGCCGGAGCATGAAACTGACCACTTGTCTCCATCTAGTGCTGAGGTCAATACTGCATGTAGCTGTACATACACTTCCTGAAATGTCTTCAGGGCCTGGCGCTCAATGAATCACATAGATAACTACCCTTTTACACAAATACCAGTCCTTGAGTTTGAATATTTCAGTTGAATGTTGAATTCATGGTAAACATTGGGATGCTTTCATGATGAATTCCTATTTATGTTGGGTATAAGCTGGGTCATACCTTGGGTGGTTATTCGCCAGCTGGTCAGTTCAGGGACCTGCATTCATTTCCAGGGTGGTCCGTTCAAAATTTGTGATGCTTGAAGTGGCAATGGGGCACTTTTATGTTCAACTGTCAATTACTCTCCCTCTCTTTTCTCTTTCTCCCTGTAGCGTACTACATTCTGAGTTTACCTGTTTAGCATGCCTGTACAGCATTAATGTGTATCATGAGTTAGACGTAGCATTTGTACAGTGTTCTGTTTAAAACAGTGTATAATGGAGAGCATTGTGTTTATATCTTGCATGCTTCTGAAATGCATTCATAAAGATTGATGTATATACAGCAGTCAGAGCAGTGGAGGACACTGCAGTACTGTAGTATCTTAATAGCAGCATCATGGTCAGAAATCATGCACATGTTCCACAGAACACAATGAAGAAAACTGTTGAATATATTCAGAACAATGGGGGACATTCTGAACATGTTCTTTGAACACTAACTTATGTTTTTTGGTAGTGAAAAATGAAGTGCAGTGTTTTTTATTTGGGTATGGTTTTAAATTGGTCACTGTGCCTGTCTGTACCGGTGTAAACATTACTGCTTTTAGAGACACTTGGTAACACTTTATATTAGCCTGTTAGATACGAGGCTGTTGTCAGTGTATGACATAGCCATATGCGACTGCAGTTGTGCCACAATTTTAAAGTCCCTGACAATCGCCTGTACGTCGTGCAGCAAGCTCCACTGCAATCAGATCTTAATTTAAACTGCTAACATTGAACCAGGCTATCTCTGTCATACATGAGTCATTTTGTATGTTGTGGTAATGGAACAGATATTGCAAATCTGACATACACTTGGCAGGTGCTGGTGGGATAATAAAATGGTGGCAGGACACCAGGTTGCGTGTGTGTATGTGTGTTTGTCTGTGTGTCATTAACAAGACATGACTTTGGACATACTGTAGGTTTCAACTGCAGTTGTTGAACCTTACAATGCTATATTGTATACACATCCAACCTTGGAGCACTGTGAAGTTGCCTTCATTGTTGATAATCAGGCCATATATGAAATCTGCAGAAGGAACCTCAACATTGACCGGCCAACATATACCAACCTCAACAGACTTATTGGACAGATAGTATCAAGGTATGAGGCTGTAGTTTTGTTAGTGAGCTTGCTATAATATTTTCTTACTTTGTGAAATGTTATGAATGTATTTTCTACTGTCTGTGTTGTCGTTGTGTAAGTAGTTACCAGTGTTAAGTGGCACATTCCTCCACACACTGATGTGACCATGTTACCTTCTGGAACCGAATTATCTTCATATTCACCACTCTGTTAACCTGAAATCTCACATGAATACTAGAAGGTTTCTACAGTTGCACCGGACCCTGATCTCTTTGAAAAGTTTATTTAACAGCCAGTCACTGTTTAAATTTTAATTATTTAAATTATAACTTTCTTACAGTTTGGTAGTCTGTACATACAGGTATATTTATCTTTCTTTCATGTAACACTTTTCAAATTTTATACCCATAGCAATGGCAAACTACCCGCAAGAACTTTCCCAGGATGCAGTGTGCCAGAGCCATACTGGGCACATGACTGGGCTCTGGTTCCTGCCAAGCCAAGGCTGAATACTAATGAATGAATGAATACCCATATAATGCATACACAGCTTTTAGTAACCCTGTTACTCCCATTGCCCAAATCATGAATTAACCTCTAGATGAGATGGATATGTTTGCAGATATCAAGAGCATTGTATTTTGCAGTGTATCATTCAAGGTGTGTCAAAGGATGATTGGTAGGGAACATTTGAGATAACCATTACAACCAAGTCAGTTATCATTTCTATTTTCCAGCCATGGTCTGCTCTTATAAAAATACCGTAAGTGTATTGTTAAACTATATCTGAATATATTTATGGCTGTTGTATGCTTTCTTCTGGGTGATTCCCTAGTGTCTGAATTTTATACACCAACATTTCGGAACACTCTGTCTGTTCCATCTTCACAGGCAGGTAGGTACCTACCCATCTATGAAGATGGAACAGAGTGTTCCGAAACGTCGGCATATAAAATTCAGACGCCGGGGATTTACCCAGAAGAAAGCATACACCATTCAGAACATGGCAAAAGATTGAAATCAAGAATATTTGTTGTTGTTTCTGAAAGGGTTAACAGTAAATCTGTTTCAAATGAAGCCAACAAGGTTCACACTACTTCTTAGTATATTTATTTCAACTTCTCTACATGTTTCGGGCAACTATGTGCCCCTCATCAGGAGAACCTACTGTATCTAAGCGACACTGGTCTTTATCACTCTGTATGGGTGGCTGTTTGGTCTGCCGAACAGACAGCCACCCATACAGAGTGACAGACCTGATGATGGGCACATATTTGCCCGAAACATGTAGAGAGGTTGAAATAAATATACTAAGAAGTAGTGTGCACCTAGGTGGCTTCATTTGAAACAGATTATACATGAATGTGCGGTCAACAAAACATAAAATTCGGTTAACAGTAAAATTAAAGTACCAAATATGTCAGTGTGTGTGGACTATCATTACACAGTCTGCATGATTGTCATGACCATGTGTCAGGTTTCTAAGTTCTCTTACTGCAGTTGCGCACTGTAAAGTCTCCACCATCTTACATTGCATAATGTAATTTGAGCAGTGGACGTTATTTCTGACTGTTCCATACCAGAACGTACTCAGAATCTCATGACATTTTATTATTCACATAAAGCCAGACTGCATTTTCCAATTGCATATGGTTCTGTGCGTTAATCTTTTCCCTGACCCAACTTTGATTAGATGAGGCTGTCACTGCGCCTTGTCATTATAATTACATGTATGTGTTTTTGTTTCTTGCAGCATTACAGCATCCTTAAGGTTTGATGGTGCTCTAAATGTAGATCTGACCGAATTTCAAACTAACTTGGTGCCATACCCTCGCATCCATTTCCCTCTGGTATGTTTTATTCACTTGTGATAAAGAATGTATTGACACTGAGTGCATTGTTTCTTTTTACAGAACTGTGATCAATGTTTAAGACTTTTTTGTGGACTTTGTTCGTCATTTTTGTTTGTTTTTATGTAGGGACCAAAATATTTCAGAAATCATTCTGTTTCCAGGCAGAGAGAATATGTGGTCAAACAAACTTCTGGGACTCACTCAGTCTGTAAGGTCAGATACACACAAAATAAGACGAAAATCAACTAACAGAAACCAGTTTTAATTGTTTTATGTGTCAGACCATACTTGTATGAAAAATCAGTCATGGAACTGTGATGTTTGACCACTTAGGAAGAATTTTGTACTCTTGTGGGTCTGTGGGTAGAGCCGGTGGTCAAGGGAAACACAACAGCATTACCAACAGAGTGGGAATATGTAAATCTCCTCATGCAGATGACTAACAAACCATATCCTAAATATTTTGGTTTTTATATTTAAAGTAGTTTAGTACAAAGACCAAATTAACAAAATGTATGAAGTCTCTAAGCATTCTGTTCTTCAGTAGTCTGTCACTCATCCTTAAGTGACTTTTGTGTGTTACAGGCCACATATGCTCCTGTGTTGTCAGCAGAGAAGGTAGGCCATGAGCAAGTCACTGTTGCAGAGATCACCAAGGCCTGCTTTGAACCACAGAATCAGATGGTACATGTGCAATTGTTACACTTGTTGGTCTGTGATGTAAATACGGTGAGTGTCAAATGTCTGTCTTCCGCCACGCAGAGGCAGACCTCTGATCGCTGATGACACGGCACTGACACCCTGCCTTCATAGTTTTTTTACTGCAGACATAACTTGGTGTTAGTTCTAAAAGACTGCAGGATTGAATCAAATCGTAGTGGTGAACATTCAGTATCCTGTGTGATCTTACTATGAGAGTGTGTTGGTAGGTGAACTGTGATCCACGAAGAGGGAAGTACATGGCAGTCTGCATGCTGTACCGTGGTGATGTGGTACCCAAGGATGTGAACTCAGCCATCTCCATGATTAAGAAGGAAAAAACCATTCAGTTTGTTGAATGGTGCCCTACAGGTTTCAAGGCAAGCTGTGTGATGGTAGTCTGTGTATGTGTGCACAAGCACATTATGTTTCTCGTTATTACAGAGAGTATGTCCATACAATATGAACCAACAGGATGCACTATTTTCTTTCAATTTATTTCAGTAATTAACCTTTACATGTTTCAAGCAGGCTTACTGCTCATCATCAATGGGTAAAAGGTGTGACCCAGAGGGTGGGTAGAGGTATAGCTCTACTCTTCCATGACCACGGCACTAGAAGGGAGTGAGTGGTCAGCAGCACACCCCAGCCACACTTTACTCCCGGGAAAGACCCGGTACCTATTTTACAGGAGGCTGGGTGGGCCCCAGGGCTGGTCTGGACAGGCAGAAAATCTCGTCCCCACCGGGGTTCGATTCTGGACCGTCCAGCCCTTATTCAGTCTCTATACCGACTGAGCTACCTGACCCATCATCAGGGAGTACTACTCTGTATATACAGCAATTGGTATATGTCATGCAGTTTATGTTGACTGGCTGTTGACAGGATTGGAATGGAATGTCATTGCACCTGTTGCTATTCATAATGACACCTTTGCTTATTTTTTGTGAGTGAATCCTCTCAGTAATGTGTTGGAAGGCATCCTTTGTCTTTTAAGTATTCAGCACAGGTCGCTTTACTGCAAGCGTTTCACCAAGAACTTATTGATATATTGAAAGTTGCAGCAGTGCCTTTTCACAAATTAATTTCTGGCACAGCAGAAGGCCACTGTCACATAACTGCTTTTATTAAAGCAGTTCATAAAATTGCATCTGTATTATAATTTTCATATAAACAGAAGTCAGCACATTTACATCATTATGAGCATGTGTCAAGTGTTGTGGGTTGTAGCTAAGCTGTCTGTAGTCTGTCTCTTCAGTTACACTAGTGCAATAGAAGAGCATGTTTCTTATTCATACTGTGATTTGCAGTAAATTAATTTAGAAACACATACAAAGAGACAGCTGATGTACACAATACAATAATCTAATACATTTCACAACAAAGAAAAATTACAGAAGTACCAGAACAAACTTAGGTCAAAATCCATTTGCTTTGACTTTCGTGTATTAGCCTAGGATAGAGGAGAAAAAGAATTACATTACCTTAGTTAATAGAATCCAGACAGAGTGTGTAATTTAATGCTGCTGAAGTGTCTAATAATTTCCCCTGCAGTCCCTCTCTTTCTGTCTCTCTGTATCTTTCCACTATTTCCAATATAAATTTACTTCAAGAAAGGCAAACAGATAGGAGAACCCTGTACATCGCAGTTTCTGTTCAACGAATATATCACCGTACTGTGCACAACAGGGGGATGCACTGACACAAGTGGCTTTCAATATGACACACAGTGCTATACATGCCACTGACCTGCTTATGTGAAAGTAGATACGTGTGTTTTATTTTAGGTTGGCATTAATTATCAGCCACCAACAGTAGTTCCTGGCGGAGACTTGGCAAAGGTAGAACGGGCTGTGTGCTGTTTGTGTAACACTACAGCCATCATGGATGCTTGGATGAGAATAGATCACAAGTTTGACCTGATGTTTGCTAAAAGAGCTTTCGTTCATTGGTACGTTGGAGAAGGCATGGAAGAAGGTAAATACTAAGTGACTTGTAATGTACTAGAGGATTTGAACCCCGTGTTTGCAAATGACCAGGTCTACTTTACTTTGTCCATACAATGATCTGTTCCAACTCATCGGAACTCCCCTTAACTGAGATTTAAGCTTTAGTATCATCTTGATCCACAGGTGAATTTTCTGAGGCTCGTGAAGATCTTGCTGCACTAGAACTGGACTACCAAGAAGTACAGGAAGATGCTGCTTCAGATGAAGAAAATGAGGAGTATTGAAGGTTGACATTGTGTAGGTGTGATATTGGTTCATGTCAAATCATATTGAGCTGCATCAATATACTGACCAACATACAGCTTATGTCTTGTGCCATTATTACTCCTATTTTTGAAGAGCCTGGTAAACAAACTATAGACAAGAACCATGTTTTCATATATGTATATCAATATATACATTCCTTTACAGTCCACCGTGTATCAGCCATTGCTCTTTCCCCACCAGAGGAGAAAGCAGTCCACAAGACATATTGTTGATGGTCACAAATATTTCCTCACTGTTTAAAACATCTGAACATCACAACAGGCTTTTACATCTCCAGCCCCTGAGTTTGAAGAAGAAGTTATAATACGTTAGTATAAATTTGTAGTTGAAGATAGTCAGCATTCAAAGATTATGGTCTGCCGGGATGTGATGTCATGTAATTTGGTAGGTTGGTGTGAGATGATTGGAAGAATCTGTTGTCTCCATTTCAGTATAGAGAGTATAAAGTGTGTTGAAAAGGACAGTACAGATGCAGGGCATGGAAGACAGCAGCCAGTGGAAGATGGTGGCTCAACAAAAGGGCAGTTTGTCAATGGGAAAGTAAGCACAAATAGTGAAGAGGCAGAGAGTTTAAATAAAATTTCAGGGCAAATTGGTAAGGAGAAATTCAGAGAAGGAAGTGTCAATGAAAAGAATGGAAATTGTTTGTGTTTCCAGGAGGGTTGTGCAGTGTAGCGGTGTAGACAAGGGTAGCTTGTTGGTCTTAGCAACCTTGAAACCTTGGTAACTGGCCATACAGGACTTCTAAATCCAGCTGCAAACCAAGGAAACATGTTATTGGTGGAGTGTAATTGTAGGACTGTTGGTGCAGATGGCTTTATAAGTAGAGGTGGTGGTGGTGGTGGTGGTGGTGGATGATCATCCACCTGTTTGGCAGGGCAACTCCTGCACTTGGTCACAATATATAATGAGGAGAACATAGTGGATCACTGTATACTTCTTGACTGTGTGTGCTGAATAATGAAATATATGGGACTAAAACTATGACTTTATTTTAGATAAAATTTAGTAGGCACTCCAGAATGTGCATGATGACGCCAACTTACCTGAAGGTACAAACTCCAGGCTAAGAGGCTATGAGAAGAAACTTTGAGGCAAGTTGGTGAATGGCAGAGCCTCATGGTCAGTCAGGCTAGTAGCACTGCCTTTCGTCACTCAGGTCATTTCTTATGCTTGCGTACTGGCAAGCATATTCATGTGCGGAGGTCAAAGAACCTTTACCACCATACCGTCAGTTTGTTCACCATCACTGCCATTGTGGCCAGCTGTGGCCAGTTTCAAGGGCCTACTATAAGGTGACATCCAAGCATTGAGACTCTAACATAATCAGTGGCGTACCGGAGTGGGGTTCAAACCCCCCCTGAAACTCCGAAGGCCCTCCAAAGTCATGCCAAGCTCAACCTGATTGTGAAAACTGTTAAAAATTGCTGAATTTATGATGCCAATACCCCAAGATGTTCAGAAAAAAGGCAGTAAAATTCTAAAACTACCTAGGTTCGCATTTGTTTTACATTAGCAATGACAAATAAATTAGTTGTTATCATAAATAGTCTTAAAGTACCAAAAATTAAGAACATGTTACTATGTGAAATGAAATTTCTTGTACCAAATTACAGCTGCCTCCAGAACCACTGACTAGGGGGCTACCACCCCCAGATCCCCGTTCTCTCTGTCCTCTGTCCTCAACTGAATTTGTTGAACCCCCCCCTCCCCCCAAACAAAATTCCTGGGTACACCACTGAACATAATAGCCTGTATATTGTTACCACAGAGGTTTTAATGGGGTATTTGATACCTGAATACTGGATTCGTTACGCTCTCTTCCTTTTTCTGTGTAGTTTATTTGTCTTCTCTGAAGATGGAGGCAACATATCACACCAAAATTGTACCTGCCTGTCAAACTGCAGTGTCACATCTCAGACGACAGTAGTCTTCTTGTTCACTGCTGTCAGATCCTCACATCCTGTAATCAGTATTCAGTGTGAGCTCAAACTATCAACCAGTATTTCAGTTTGTGGATAATAAGTGCATGTTGATTACTGAATTAAGATGAGATGCCGATTTTTAATGTTTTTTGTACACAACTAGCTTAACTGGGAATGACTGTGTTAGCAACAAACCATTTCTATTCACTATAAAACAAGGAGTGTCCACAATTGTGTTAGTAATATCACTACACATCCTATATTATAATATCACTTATCACAGACTAAGGAACTTTAAAAAAGAAGTACCCTGTATTGCAGTGCACAAAATTTCCAGTGGCATTCTTTACAATGTATATGTTAAGATCAGTCACATTGAATTTTGCCAGATTTCAATTACTTTGTGATACACAAAGAAGTTCATATGTCTGAAGTAAAATGCTTGTCATTATGGGTCAGTCTGGCTTTAAAACAGAACTGCTGACAAGTTCCAGGGAAACTGTCTGATGCTGAATTTTTAAAATATTTGTCCCAGTGGTTTAAGTGCTGGTACTGTCACAGACAGATAGGTGGGCATAAATGACCTCCAAACAAGACATTTTCTTGCACTGTATCTAGAATGCCTTGTAATTAGCTATAAAAAAAAAAAAGAACAATCACAAGGTCACACAAATGACTGTGTTGCACTCTTCTTTCAAACAAATTCCGTCCAGTGGCACTGGTGTTGTCATTTCATTTCAACAGTATTAACGGCTCTGGGAAAGCAGCTGAGATTTGCTTAAGGGAAGATAAGCCTGCCATCTGGTGCCACATCACACAGTGCAGAACTGCACATGGTCTGATGTATTCAGCATGGAGCAAAGTTAAACAGTTGAGAGCACATACATTCTTACAGCAGTGGTACTGTGTTAACTTTTGTATGTGTGTGTGTGTGTGTGTGTATTGTTGCATTACCGTCAAGGCCTATATTGTTACTGTTTGCTGTTTGTACACCGGAGTTGTTCTGTGTGTTAAAACTGTCTTCTAGTCAAGATGTTTTGCTGTTGTTTACCTTCATACATTTCACTCTGCAGTGTTATTAACACCTTAAAGCAAAGCAGTTACTGTACATACTGCCTGCTTGAGCATTAGAAAGCTGTGCAGTGTATTTATATGTTGTATATGATTTCCACAATAAACAGCAGTTTTTTTCTGTGAGGTAGGAATTGAAGTTTCAAATATTATTTGTATGAATCTCAGGTTTCCAAGTGTTAATACACAGTATATTTCATAACTGAATGCCAGTCAAGAAAATGCCTGAGGCCAAGCAATGTGGCTGCAGGTACATGTACTCAGATATACCTGGTCAGTATTCAATAGGACACCAGCTACCCTGACAGAGGTTTTCCATGGTTTTTCTCAGTCCCTCCAGGCTTGTGCCAATTTAGTACATCAGATCAGGCTATGAACACTTCCCTATCATTTGCAATTCACTGTGCACTAAACCTCCTACCATTTGGCATCATGTAGACATACAAGAATATTACAGTGAAAAAGCTGAATTGCGGGCTCACATTAATGCTTCCTCTTCAGTAATGTGGCCTGTATTTCATCTTGGTCATTACATTCACAATGACCTGGAAGAGCAGCTGTCAGTTTAAACATGGCAACAAAAGTCGTCTGTGTGTGAATCTGATACCCTCTGCTCTGTACAGACGTCAGCGGGTGCATGGACTGTCTATTCCATGCTCCAGTACATTTTAAACTGTCATAAAAATTGTGTCATTGGCCACAGAATCTTGTAACTGAGACAGATGACAAATTCAAACTCATTATCACCAAATGAAACCAAAAACCTAATCTCCTGCTGTCTAATACTAAAGAAGCATAACTACAAATGAGTTACAATAGGAGGAAAGAATAAGGAGCTGTCCAGGTCCCATTGACATATCTGAATAATAGCTAAAATCTTTAAATCTTATTGTAGCACCGTGCATTTTCGTAGAATCACTTCAATATATCAGCCAATGAACGCACATATTATTTCACATAAAACATTTTTAAAACACTCCGACATGTTTTGATCTTGTCAGATCATCATCAGGGAGCTTTGTTCCTTGCTAAAGTTATATTACAGTATTCACAATTCAATTCGTATTTGCAAACGAGGTGTCGTACGACGCACACCTAGCCACTGCTCCACAACACATTCCCACACAACATGATATGCTGCCACAACATCTCGTTTGCAAATACGAATTGAATTGTGAATACCGTAATATAACTTTAGCAAGGAACAAAGCTCCCTGATGATGATCTGACAAGATCGAAACATGTCGGAGTGCTTTAAAGTGTTTAAAAGTGTTTTATGTGAAATTATATGTGCAATCGTTTGTTGATAAATTGAAGTTACTCCTGGCACTTTACATAAAACAAAAAGTAACAAAAAGTCTTCTTCTGACAGGATGAAAATCGGTCAGCTAGTAAAGAAGCAAACGTACTTTCAACAGAACTAGAAAGTTCCTTACCCTGTCCACAAAAACTGCCTGCGTCAACGCTTATGGGCACAATTTAAAGGTTTTTACGCTTTTGCCCATAAACATTTCCAAAACCTTTTTCGTTTGAAAATATTTTGAATTAAATCTTTTCTCCACTGCGATTCATAATGAATTCCGAAACTTCAAAAGGTTAAAGAGAGGCCAAGACAGACCAAAATAATATAATGTGGCACGCCTTTAACGATATCCTGGACATCAGCGCCTAGGATGTGGACACACATATTGAAAGCATTAGAATATCAAATTAGGACTTAACTGCCTTCGGTTTAATATAAGACAATAATCAGAAAGTACTAACACAATCTGGGACTAAAACCCGTCTTATGAGTTCAGGTACAAACACATTTAAACTCGCTTTCCTAAGTGTCACGTTAAAACGCCATCTACGCCACGAACTAGTTAAATTGTTGGTCTCTCCTCTGCTCTGACAGTATACCATATAGCATTTTAAGCTGTTTCAACCAACCAACCACCCGCTCTCACACACGTAACATCCTCATCACGGCGCAGGCAGCCCAACTAACTCGTTAACTTACCACCCCTTCTGTCTGACAACATGACATTGCTCCTCAACCCTGCAGGCCTGTATTAACACCCCACGAGCTTCAGTCCCCAGCGGGATATACATATACAGGAACTCCAACAAAAACTTTCGCCTATAAGAACTTAGACTTAATACTTGCTGAGTTTCCGTACTCCCTAAAGTTGGCAGTTAATTAGAAACTACAATTTCTTTCGTGCTTGTGGTTAGACCTACCTTTGGGGTACCTCCTGTTTGTGAGTGTGGTAATGCTGATGGTTAAAATGCAATTAGTGCTTTATGTTAAAAAGAACAAAGTGTTCTAGACACAAAACATGATGTAGATTCTTTTACAATGTGATAAGCTGACAGTCACTCAACTGTTTAAGGAAACTGGCCAACCCCCCACATTTTATGGAATCAGAAGTTCTATTGGCATACCCAAACCGAAAGCTATAAGATGTTATAAAATGCTAGGTGTATATAATTCACGCTTTTACATCCTACGATTAAAAAATACATTTTGAAGTTATTCTCTACTACAGGTCTACACATAACCCTCCTAAGTTGTTTCACGCCCATCGTTATTCCAACCAAAATTGTCCATAAATTTATTAACCATCATATGCATGCTATAGGTCTATTTCGCTCGTTTTTCTTGATGTTATCATCATTGTAATAATAGGCGATGGGCAAAAATTATGGCGCTCCTCCTTTTGTAGCTTCCTCTAGCCTTCTACGACCTGGATACGTTTTTAATTTCGTGTTTTGTCTCCATCACCTTCATCTCAAAAGTTTTCAATTCATATTCTGTCCTTAAGACGAGAAACAAAATTATTTTCGCCACCAATGCAGGAATATTTGTGCTACACTACGGAACACATACTGTAGATCAGTTACACGTAGAGTCGCTGCGAACTGTGTGCTAAGTGCGGAACAAAATTAATTATAAAGGATTGATTTTTAAGTTATTTAATGAGAAGTTGCTAGTCTCCCACCGGGCGCCTCCCCAGGTGGCGGATAGGGGAACGCTCACCAGATATGATGGGTACTGGAGAAATAAAATACCCGGGATGGACCAAAACTAGCACTGCTGACTAGAAGTTTGATATTGATTTATCAAGGTCTAGAGGACGAAAACCATGACCAAATTCACCTGGTCGTCCAGGTTGGGGGTTGATGCAGCGGGCCAGCTGCTCACTCATCTCTAAAAAACAAGAAATGCTAAAAAACAAACACCAAGCCTCGGAAATCAGAACAAAGAGGAATGGTGTTTGGTTTCCGGAAGACGGCGACAGCTGTTAAAAAGAACCGGATAGATAGATAGATAGGTAGATAGATAGGTAGATAGAAAAATAGATAGATGGATGGATGGATGGATGGATGGATGGATGGATCGATCGATCGATCGATCGATCGATGGATGGATAGATGGATGGATCGATGGATGGATCGATGGATGGATGGATCGATGGATAGATAGATAGATAGATAGACAGACAGACAGACATATATAGATAGATAGACAGACAGACAGACAGACGGACGGACGGACAGACAGACAGACAGACAGACAGACGGACAGACGGACAGACGGACAGACGGACAGACGGACAG
>Ga0123357_10005561_pt1 | contig 15126 bp, 11 predicted proteins | sample TergutEmb28metaG_FD_89873 | JGI IMG/M metagenome (GOLD analysis project Ga0123357, IMG submission 89873) | Embiratermes neotenicus P4 segment gut microbial communities from Petit-Saut dam, French Guiana - Emb289 P4 | ecosystem: Host-associated > Arthropoda: Insects > Digestive system > Gut ... | reverse complement strand
TCTATTGGTACTATATGTTTTATGTTCCTCAGTGCATAGCATGCAGTGCACATTTTGTTGAGTACCTGTTCTATGTGTTGTTTCCAGGATAAGGTGTCATCTATAGTTAATCCAAGAAATTTAGTCTCAGAGGCGTTGGTTATACATTTCTGATCATATTTAATTTGTGCATTAACATTATAATAATTCTTAGTTCTAAATTTTAAGTACTGAGTTTTGTTAAAATTTAAAGTAAGTAAACTGACTTTAAACCAGATGTTTATATCTTGGAACGTTTGATTAGCATTTATATTAAGGTCCCTTCAATATGTGTCTGTAATTATAATGCTGGTATCATCTACAAAGAGTATCATATTGTTTTCATTGTTTACTATTGTAGGTAAATCACTGTTTACACAAAGAAGCTAATTTAATAAAGCAAAAGTATATGACAAAAGGAACTGCTGCCCAAAACATCAAGACTCAACTTAAGTCCACCATTGAAAATGAGAAGGTGGAAGAACTCAAAAGAAAACCAGTGCTGGATAATTCTACTGGGACTTTGAAAGACCATCAGTAGATAAAGAAAAATCCCTGGCATGGTTATGTAGCTCAGGCCTAGATGGAGAAACAGAGAGTTGAATAATAGCAGCCTAAGATCAAGCACTCAATATGCATTATAATCAGAGGAACATCATGAAGCAACCAGTTGACAGTAAATTCAGGATGTGCTATAAGGCAGAACACATAAAACGTATTGTTGCGGGATGCACAACACACGCTATCTGAATACGTTATATGTCAATGGCACCACTAATATGTGGAACATACCAGTCATCCCGGATCGAACAATACTAGCAAACTAATCTGATATAGTACTGCATAATAAAAGAAGAGAAGACGTGCCTACTGATCAATATAGCCATACCAGATGATTCAAACATCAACACAGATGAAAGTGAAAAAATATGCAAGTACAAAGACCTGGAGATAGAGGTCAGCAGGATGTAGAAAGTGAGGACAAAACTGTGCCAGCTATAATTGTAGCATTAGGAACAATTAAGAAGGGATAGATCAGAACCTTCAATGGCTCCCAGGTCACCCGTCAGCCATAGAACTACAGAAGGTCACACTAAAGAGCACTGCACACATCATTTGTAAAGTGCTGGGGTGAATTGCTTAAATTTGTTGAGATCTGGACTTACCAATAACCCTCTACCTAATAACTAATACACAAGAATAAATTTAAAATAATGACAACAACACTTAACTTACGCGATCCTCTACCACAAAAAAATAAAAATATCAGAACTCAAGAAAGAATAATAATGTGGAAGGGACAAAACTGTAGACAGAAGATGCCTATGACTGTGAAACACCAGATGTCAACAAAATGGCGTTGAATGCATGGCTCAAGGCTGGTGAACTTTCCCAGAAACACTGGATTTATTACAGCCATCCAGGATAAGGTCATTAGTACAAATATTTATACAAAGCATGTTTTGAAGGATCACAGCACTACCAATGATATCTGCAGAAAATGCCAAGAGAAATCAGAAACCAATTCAACATATAACTGGTGCATGTGGTGCACTAGCACAGGGCAGTTACACCCATCATCATGATGAGATATGGCTAGATAGATACACATACAAGTCCACAAAATTGTCCATCAAGAACTGGCTATCAAATATGAACTGTCAAAAGGATAGACATTGCTGTACTATAAATATGAGCCACAATCTCTGGTAGAGAACTCCAGCTGTCAATCATACTATGAGAAGTCCATAATGACTAATCGAACTATCCATAACTATATGCTGGTTATAGTAATACTTCACACAACCATTAGAGAAACATGCTTAAAGGATGTAGCAATTCCTAATAGTCACAACCTTCAGAGTAGTGTCATTGAGAAGCTCCAGAAATATACAGATGTGAAAGAAGAGCTTATAAGAATTTGGGAACTGAAAATGGTGTATATAATACCACTAGTGCAGTACTACCCACAATGGGTATTATTCCAAAAAAATTGCACAAAAGTTTAAAACTGCTTAATCTCCACCCTGCTATATATATATTAATGCTTGAAGCAGTAATACTTAATACAGGCCATATAGTCACAAAGTTTTTGGTAGAACAGTGAATAAAAAGTGTCTGGTCAGTGAGCCCCTCACTCTGTTGAAAACCAGCTAAACTGCAGTGAAGTACGGAAGGTGAATGATAATAGTCTTTTCCAAATTGTTGTTATTTTGTAAAACTGTAAGCATGATGGAAAATTCTAAATTCATTTTCTTATTATTATTGACACTATTTTGTGGAAAGTGACAGTGAAGTCTGGTAGACATGTAGCCAGCCGGTTTCACAGAAAGCTGCTGCCCCATTGTCTGGGTAGTTGAATGCCTGATGGGGGAGGTAAGGGAGGTTTCTCTCAAATGTTGTACAAGCCTACATGTCATCGCATCGAAACCTTACTAGGGATACTTGTTTGGCTTAATAGAGGAAGACGAAAATCTACATCGTTTGTTTCTTAAGATTTGCCATTTTTAAAATGTCTTTCATAAGAATTGAATATAGGTTTTTTGCACAAACGTTTTTAGCAGGGCTGATGAGTCTTCGGAACAATTTTTGCCCATCCCCTTCATTTTTCTGCGAGGGGAGCAAATTTACTGTTCACAATGCTGGCGTGGTATTACTGACCTCGTATTTCGAACCGTGTGGTTGATAAATGTCACCACAATAGCTGGAAGTAATCTGCGGGCTCGAATGCATCCAGTGGCGAAAATAATAACACATTCCGACCACTTACGCAGCAAACCTGTGGCGATTTGTGAGTAATCCGTGGTCTGCTGTTTGGTGATACGAACCGCATGACTGACAAGTGGTATATTGTGAGGCATTGGAGGCAGTAAAATGACATCACTGCGTGGATTTTGTGATTTTAATGTTAGGCTTGGAGAGAATAAGACGTCACTGAAGGATACGTGTCAAGCATTGTTGAATTGTGAGTAAATGTATTGCTTTGGATTGGAAGCGTGAGCCCCATAACCTTGTTCCACCACATTCCGGGAACCGACCGATTTGAAAATATCTGCTACGTTATTATTAACATGTGTGTTGTACGAACTTAAATGCTTTTTCGAGGAAGATAAGATGCGCAGAACAACTTGAACGTTAGAACATGCTCTGTGATGTGAGCACTCCTTTAAGCGACACACTGTATATGTGACGCCAAGTACTTCATGTTGTAAGTCGTTCCCGGCACAAGACACTTCTCCCTGAGTATCCGCACATATCACCTCATCTGCCACTGGATGAATTTTAATGAAACTTCATATTGGAAAACTTAGCAAAATGTGCAGAGAAAATCGAAGTTTATTCAAAATGAGGCAAAATATCCGACACTTAATGTGTAGACCTAGGGATGTTTTGCTGTTGTTGTTGCTGACAACATCATTTTGCCATTATATTCTTCAAATGAAATGGTATCGCGCTGTAGGATAGCCGAGCAAGTATTAACATTATGAAATGTTTTAACTTAAAAACACTATGAAAGAAAGTGCATTGGTGTGTTTGCATGGCAATACATTGAATAATTAAGTTGCTAGAAGCGACATATGTAGGTCAACAATACAAAGGGAACAAGTAATTGAATGCCCATATGAACAGTGTTTAGATGAACAATACTAGGAAATCATTGTTGCTGGTGACATAAATTCAAGTGAAATGATGTTAGACTCTTAGGATAGCTGAGGAGATTTAAACATTATACAAATGTGCCACAACATTACATTATACCCACATTGCCTATTTTGTTATGCATGGCATGGCATTGTTGTATGTGTTTGCATCTGTGTGTCATTAGCTGCAGTTATCATGCAGAATGTCAAAGTATGTGTTCTTATTTTTTTCCCTGCTTCCTAAAGTATGAGGCAGAGTCTTTCGTGGGAAGCTTTATAACCACTCAGCTTGACAAGAAATTATCATTTTATGAATATTGCTTGTTCATTGGTATGTTCAGTGGCATCCACCACTGACCCATATTTTGATCCAGCTGAATATACTGCTTATCTTTGTGTCTGTTTTATTAATATCCACTTCAGTATTCTCTTATTTACACTTGTATATTCAAGGTGGTGTCCTCCTGTTGGGTTTTGGATTGAAATTTTGTGTCTTTTCCATCTCATCCTTTTTCATGCTATATGTTTTGCTTATATCAACCTTGATATTCAATGAAGAGCATGACTAATGAAGCTCCTTTTTATGTATTTTCAATTTACATCTCTTGTCTTAAATTCAGAAATCTTCAGCCCTTTATTTTCAAAGTTCCTCAGCCAGTGTTGTCCCCAGTTTGGGGTGAGTGCCTAAGTTTTACACCTACATAAAATAACTGGAGAAATCATGCTTTATATCTTAATTTAATATTTATACTTGTATAGGTGAATAAAGTTGAGACATAACTCATGCAGAATTAATAGATTCCGAAGCATGAGAAGATAACTACTGTTTAACCCTTTGACGCCTAACGACGACTATAGTGGTCGTACCACACCACTAACCTCTAAACGCTGCATTTTATATATTTATTCAACAAATACAGGTACTGAATATTTTAAATATGGTATATACTCTCCGTTTTTTCCTCTTAAAAATGAAGTTTGTTTCATAAATCTAACATATTTGGTTCCTGTTTTATTCACATTTTACTTAGAGGGTGTGCTAAAATGAAAAAAATAATTCCGGCGCCAAAAGGCTAAGCGCTGTTTGCACTAAGTGAACAAAATTAATGTGTAATGGAGAGATCATGTGCCATTGATGTAATTTACAGAACTTGTTCTTGTTTTATGCCCAACTGCATTCCTGAAAATGTGAATATAAATTTAAAAATGTAAGAAAAAAGGCTTAAATAAATGTGTATAAACCAGCTAAAGCACGTTAAATAATATGAGAGAGCACAAATTAAGGGGTGATGTAAATTGGCAAGGATTGTTAAAGGCGACAAACAAGGCCTTCGTATATAATATAATTGTATGACATGTGGTATCAGTAAATCTCTGCTGATCATGTTTAGCAAATTTAAATTTGGTGTGTATTTTTCTTTACCTTAAACCAAGCTGATATAAAACTTCCATTAAATTGTTTATATATGGCTGTACACTTACAAAGAAGTGATACTTCGTTTTATAAATATGTGCAGGTCTTGGGCATATTATGATGCCACAGAGATTGGTGTGTGATTACTGACATTTTAGAGGAGCTTGCTGGCTCAGTCTTAAATCCTGTATGAATGCATGTGTGCAAATATCTATATTTATGCATTGTAGTATCTTCATGTAAGTTACCTATATCACCAAAAATCTGTATTGACAATAAATGAATATCAGGGTCAATGAAGGATTTAGAATTGCAAAATGTGCCTGGCAGATATTGGAGGATACCTTGCAAGTGTTGTTAACAATTGAAAAATCCTGTATGGTGATTTACTGGGATATAGGAGATTGAAAGTAAGAAGAAATTATGAGTAAGTCAAATTTTAAATGATCTGACTGTTTGTGGATATATTTATGCCATTATTGTGTGTCTAAAACTTCCATTTCATGAAATTATTAACACTATAACACTGTTTGATGCTGTTTTTTATTGTGTTTAGTTCTAGTGGTGGACAAATGGTGTGAGTTCTCAGGTATTTATGGTGGGTGTTGTTCAGGTGATGGTCTTACAGGCTCTTATACCATGTAGGATGATGAGTTTTTTTCCCAGAATTTCAGAGGAACTTGCTTCCTCCACTAAGTTGGGAGGAGGTGATATGTCAGTTATGTAGGAAGGATGTAAGGATTTTGGCCAATTAAAGCTATGGAAAGGGAAGGGGGAATAGGTCTTGCTACCAACCTGTATGATTGACAGATCTCCTCCCATTCATTGCAGCATCCACCTGAGCAGATTTCAGTCAGACTGATAATGGAAGCAGCATATTCCTCCAAAATATAAGAACAAACTTATCACCTTATATGTTATAAAACCTGAAGACCACCATTTGGACAAGATGAGTTTTTAGGCGTCTTAGCATTGGCAGGCACAACAAGAGAAGGTAAGTCCTGTGTCTATGTATGAATGTGTGGGCACATTTGTAGTCCTTAAAGTGTTAGATAACACCCTTGGAATCCTTCATTGTCATTCGTAGGTGCTTTATTGTGTAAAAAGCTATGGTAAACCCAAATCATTTAGTTTGTCTTGATGTTTAAATCTATATTGCAGTGTGAGTTATTATGTTTTGAACATTAGTAGGATACCGGGCAATAGCAATAAACAGTACGTTCAATGGATCAGCCTTTGACTCAAAGAAGAAAAAGAAGAAATGTGAAGTGCAAGAAAAAGGAGACATGATTCCTCCTCCTGCTAATCAAGATATTATTAGGGTTAGTATGTTTTCAGTTATGTTATAAAGAGTGAAAAAATATATGTTTGGGTGTATGTTGTGGATGTTGGACACTACTGGTAAGTCAGTACACTCTGTTATCCATAAACAAGTTGTATATTGTCACATACAAATTGTAAATTGAAACCTTTTTGTTGAAATTTGATGAAACTCAGTTGGAGCATTATGTTAAATTGTTGTTATGATAGGCTGGTATTTTTAGTCTCCCACCATCATATACATTCAGAGTATGTTGAGTAATTTTGTATGAATAGACACAGCCTTGCTGATGAGTATGTCTTTCTTTCAGGCGTACACAATTTTGAAATGTGTGGTAGAAGACACATTTGGTTTTTGTATTATGTCACTCTGAAATCTGGCATACGTTTAGATTTCTAGTACAGACTACGGACCACAAGATGATACCCTTGGAGGAGGGGGTGAGTGAGTCTAGTGTGGGTGTGGGACTACTGGCTATAGTGGGGACTACTGGACTGCTATTGTTAGGGGTGACAGATTGTTTTACAACTGCACATAAACTGAAAATTTTGATATTTTAAGTGGCACATATTGAGTGCACTATGTGACTGCTTACAGCTATTTGTCTTTCACCACAGAATCTTGTGTATGCATTTATATCAAATTCCTAGCAGGCATGATCTCCTGGTGCGTGGACAGTAACTGTAATTACTTGATATGACATTGAGATTACATTTCTTAATGGCAACATCCAAGTTGTAGCATTGTTTATTGCAGTTATTCCTTGTCTCTTTCAGGAATTTGAAGGGAAACTCGAAATATTTGAACGGCTAACAGTGTCTTTATCTACTCAGCTGCAAGCGCACCAGTTGGTGAGTCCAATGTTGTTTGTTACTGTTAAATGTGACCAGTTTGTCAAAAGTTCCTGTTTTGCATATGTCTCATAGGGGGTGGAAGTTTTACAGAATTGAGTGTATACCTGTTCCTCCCATAATACCAAAAAATGTGATGTGCATTTGTTGGTTTGTTACATAAGTGTTGACAACACTTTGAAGGATTGTAATGCCTTAGAAATGTCATTAAGTATTCATTAGTTACATAGCATGTCATACTAGAAGACATAAATCTTTGATACAACCTCTGTTGAAAGCACTGTTTTGAATAATTTTCAAATTTCTTCCATTGATGTTACAATTTTATCTTTTGTTCCTAGAGTCAGTCTGCTAATGCAAAGATGTACAACATTTTGGCTGTTATTCCTACAACTCAAGTTGCATTTCAGGTATGTTTTCAGATAGCTGTAATTTTTTTGTAACAGGTACCAGGCAGTAGCATTTGCTGCCCTTTTAACTGACTTTTCTCATTTTCATGGTTAAAATAGAATAGCTGACGTAGGTACATGTTCATATTCCTGTGATAGGTAGGAATAATATTGTCATATTGCATTATCAGAGGCTGGTATTATCTTTGTCTTCATGTAGATGGAAATAGAACATAATGTGTAGAGTTTGTTAGATAAAGCAGTAAATAGTAATCCTGGTCTAGATGAAAGATATATATGTTGTGGAGTCCAGCTTTGTTTCTTTCTTTGAGTGGAATAGGAGTACACAAAACCATGGCACCTCATCACGGTGACCAAATCTTGCGCGTAGGCATCTAATATTTTGAGCATAATTATTGCAGGACCCCCCCCCAACATACAGTAGTATATATCAGTTGACATGCACCAAGCAGAAAGCATCAGGTGACACTAAGGTTCGCAGGTCACTCTATAACTGTGGGTCCTCAGTATGCAACTTGCTACATGTCACCCTTCTCATGCCTAGAATTTAGAGGTGACTTCTTAATTTTTGGAAAATTTGTGGACCAGTGGTGTAGATGTAAGGAGTGTCTGCTCTACAGCACCTGTCAGGGAGAAGCCGATGCATGTTCCTAGCTGTAGCCGATCATTTTTAGTATAGTTGTTTATTAGGATTGCTGGCGTCAGTTACGGACGGTTCATGGCCATGCATTGTAGGTTTATCTGTCAATGTATGTTCAGAACTGTTGGTGATAGGTAGGAGGGGAGAGATTTAAACGGCTAAATGGTTGGGAGCTGATAACGGATGCTAGCAATCCAGTGCAAAAGCAGTCGCATACGTGTGTGATGTAAGTGGGAGTACAGAGAAGTGACTGTCAATTTCCTAGAAATGATGTAGTTGTTTTACTGGATATAGCACTCCAGTATTTTATATCAAGAATAAAATGAATAAATAAAACATACGTAAAAAGAAAATCACTAAAACTACATGTGATTCGGTGAACCACACCTGTTTCCCGGTAAGAGGATCACCTACCAGGCTGAGCACTTCAGGACAACAAAGTTACAAATGGTGATTGTATAGATAGAATTAGATGATCTAAAGAAAATACTCCCCAGAAGTGGTAGTGTGCCTATAGCAAACTCAGTTCCATTTTGATAGAATGTTATTTTGTACACTTGTTAACATAATTCCCATTTAATTGGAAATTATGTCTCTCATTTTATTTTTAGCATGTGTATAATAATTATACATATTAAATACCATTGTGCCGAATTATTTCACATGTTTATAGTATGCCTGCTCAACAATGGATGTAGATCTCATAAGTTTTGATCCAGATGACATTGGGCTTGTCAAGTGTAACAGAAAGATGTATAACTTGGCAGTTGAACGTGGTCTTAGCTTTGAGATTATGTATACACCAGCTATTAGAGATTCCACAGCCAGAAAAAACATAATTCAACTGGCACACTTCTATCATGCTTTTGGGAAATCAAAGGTGAGTTTGTGGTTATTTGTGTTGCCATTATTTATAAAATTGTTAAAGTTTATGCCCTTAGTGAAAGTAAAATATACTTCATGATTAACAGGGACATTATAAAATTTTGTGAAACTGAAGTGATTATCATGTCCTAGTCTTGCTCCACACAAAATAGTTTTGGAAACTAATGAGAATTTTTTGAATCCAGTCTATTAAACACAGATGATGATCTCATGAACATTATTTTCCATAAGGAAGTACAGTAGACTGAACAGAAATGTGAAAGTCATGTAAATAATTTTGTTCATGCAGATTGGTAACAGTTTTACAAGTAATTGTTATGCAGTGTGAATAATCCAGTTGTAACATTATGTAATATGCATCGTGTTTCGTTTCCGTGTAATGTTTTATCACAGAGGTTTAAAAGATATGTATCTCTTGAATTTTCCTCTTTTGAAGTTGCACTGTATGTATGTGTTCTGTTTTCAGCATATAGTTATCTCAAGTGGAGCAGCAAGTCCGTTCCATGTTCGAGGACCCTATGATGTGATAAATCTGTATCCTTTGTGAACTTTTGATAGGGTAATGTGAATAAAAAATGCAACAGTATGCAGATATTTATTCACTGCAAGACTACTCTACATGTTTCGGGTGTCACAGCACCAATCATCAGGAGTATCAAAAACTGTACCCGCAGCCTACGGTACAGGTCATACTACTTGTACCGGAGGCTGTGGGTACAGTTTTTGATACTCCTGATGATGGGTGCTGTGACACCCAAAACATGTAGAGTAGTTTTGCAGTGAATAAATATCTGCATACTGTTGCATCTGTTAGATTTTTTATTCACATTGAATTACGATGCACGGAACCATGAGCTTAAAGTTTTTTGATAGGGTATTTTATGGCACTTCCATTCTGAATTGTGGACATTTTATTTTTGCTACACTAAGAATAGCATCTGTTTGTCCGTTGTTGCACTGAATTTTGTATATGCATCTGAGAAGTTTTGTGTAAAGGATGCTGTTTAATATAGTCATACTTCTGTTTTATTTGACAAGAAATGTACTTGAATTAGTTGTCTGAAATGGAAAGTGGGCTCCTCGTAGATACGTGTTTGTTCTTTATAAAGGTGAATATCACTTAAGTGTTGGGGAGTGAAAAATTTTCATATTTGTAGGTACTGTGTACTTTGAAGTGATGCAAGCTAATATCTCATTTCATTTCATGGCTCTATCCATATTTTTATGAACACTTTAACCAAATGGCACGATCGTGTGGATGCCTTCAGTGGCACTTGGATAGTGACCACTTAAGAACATTATGTAACTGACATTTGGTGCCTTCACTGCCCCATAAAATGCCACTTTTCACAATTCCCTGCTCGTCATTTCTATTGACCTGGAACTGGCCATAACTTCTCCCCTCCTCAGCAGGTCTGAGGAACCACCTGCCTCTGTAGATTGAACCTGTACTCATCCTTGTAACTTCAACCCTGAAAATGGAGGTAGCATGAGATTTTGTTCACCCATTTCACTTTTATTTAAAAATCAAACAGTTTTGGACCCTTTATTTGAAGATTTTCTGACATTTCTGTGGATAACTTGTGTGCAAGTGACTTTGTATTATTTATTTATTTGAGCAAAAAAGGTTTGAGCCCCATTTGCAAAAAATGGAACACAAAATTTATGCTTAGTACACTTGTTCTGTTGGCATAGTGGACATAGTGACTAGGCAACAGGCTGGAAAACTTGGGCTTTGAATCCTAGTAGAGGCAAGAGATTTTTTGTTCCCCAGAATACTCATTCAGTCTCCTATTCAGTGGGTTCTGTAGACTCCTTTTTCAGGAACACATTGACAGGAGCATGAGGCTGACCAAACACCTATATCTAGTGCCAAGGTTAAGAATGAGTTGAGCTATACTTCCACTCCCTCACATACATTCATGGTATGTACAGGGAAAACTCTTTGTTTTACACTATTTCCATAAGTAGTAGGCTTACGGTTTTTGAGGTGGTTTCATAAAAGTGGTTTTTATGCTGTGTCATCTTGAAAATTGGGAATCTTGGACTGATTTTGATCAGATTGTGTGTTTGATGTCCTTGCTTGTCTGCTTTGCATGTATTACACTATTATAAGAGAAGACTGAAAATATGCATTCCTGAATTTGAAAACTAGAGGCATTGACTGAGTGACTGCACCTGAGGTTTGATGTACACACATCTCCTGACCTGTTATACTTGACATGCTTCCTTACCATACATTTCAGAGGTCTTCTGTTTGGGCTCAGTGAAGAACAGTCGAAAGGTGCCATTACTAGAGCCTGCAGATTTTTGTTAATAAAGGCCGGTGAGTACATTTAGCATTCGGCTGTAACAAAAAATGAAGCACTGTAGGAAATTAGTTATAATATTATGGTCATCCCTCATTCTTTGTCTTTTTCAGCTGGTCGACGCCTGGGGAAGACGATAGTAATTGCAAATAAGGCTATAAATATGCATAATGATTCTGATAAAGATGAAGTAGAGAATGATGAGTTGGATGAAGAACTGGAACAACCAGCACAGAAGAAGTTTCGACGGGATTGTTCACAAGACTGTGTAGTAGACTCCAGTTGAAATGTGATGGCACACAGTGACACAGAGAGGGGAAGTGAAGGGGAAACTGGTGAATGGAGTGGGTAGCCAGTACCCTTCACACTACCTCAGAACATGGTATATCCAGCATTACTACCACTGATGCGCACACCTTGGCTGCCAGTAGTTGACTGAACTGATGCCCCCGCCAATTTAAATGGACTCATCTGTTTTGCCGAAAGATGAAATCTGGTTTCTGCGCGTGTGCCATCACATTTCAACTGGCCACTACCACATATTAATATATGAATATAGTGCTGTGTCATGCAACAGTTCTTGAGTTATTTCTAAAATTGAATGACTGAATGGAATATATCCAATTAATATTTTAAACTTTTATATTAACGTTATGTATGTACTTACAATATAGACACATTCATTTATTCGTTCATATATCATGGACTATTTGATCCTGAAATTGAAAGCCCTGCAATTCCTAAAATGTCAGAAACTCCTTGTCCAGTGACACAACATCACATTTTCAGAAGACTTGAATCTTCTGTACACATTCCGTAATATTTCTAAAATATGTAGTTGTACATGTCATGTATGTTGTGTGACTTGCAGTCTGAAATTTGTAAGGTGGGGCTTCTCCTGAAACACCATTTACATTGAAGTCATGGAGCTGAATTATGGTGCATGAAATGAATCTTAGAATTGTTAATAACTCTGGGTGACAGAGTGGTATTTGTACTGTCACATATTCACAAATGGCTGTATCTGAGAGGCTTTTTTAATGCAGAGTAGGAAAATTACATGAATACATCTGTTGCCCATCAGTTTTGAGTGAAATGAAAATTAAATTTGTACTAATTTAAAGGTGTAGTAACAGTATCAAAGTTGAAACTGCATATTGAACTGATCTACAAGGCAGCTAGTAATGATTTACTAATGTTTTCTTTTCTTCAGCCTGTCATCATTTGTTCAGCGGTGTTCATCCTGTGTGCTGAGGCTTGTCCTAGTATAGCTTGTCCGTTGTGTATGTTTCTTGATGTAAGTGAATGCAATGCTTTTCAATAACAGTGTCGAAGTTTGCCTTGTTTCTAGTGTGTGTGTTGTTGATACTCCTGCTGTGTTGGTGAACTTGACTTACAGAAACTGCTGATGTACCAAGTACCAAATCTTTGTAACCATTATCTGGAGTACATGTTGTACTAGGGACTAGGTCCTGTGTAACAACATGTAGTAGCGTCCTGAAGGGTTATTAGTGCCCTGTCTAGTCTCCCCACAAGCTGGAGGATAACCCCTGTAGACTGTCCATGGCTGTGTATATGTTATATTTACAGTCACACTCTGTATCTAAAGGCTGCCTCCGCCAGTCACAGAGGTGAACAAGAGTGATATTGGTAAGTTAGGATACTTGTGTGTGTGTGTCATTATTGATATAAAATATTTTGCTTATATTTAACAAGAATTAGGGATCCATGTATTCAAGAATGTGTGTATGTTTGAAAATACACGTGACAAAAATGTGGATAGTTCATATAATGTTGGAAGATCACAACTTCTGCCTAGCATCCATTACTAAGAACATCCTCAGTTGATAAAAGATCACACCTGAAGAAGTGACTGACATCAGACTTTGATATTTTTCAGGGCATACAGTCAGATGAATAGACAATTATGATCGTCTGTTCAGAAGTTCAGCTGGCAAAAATATTTAAGCTTCAAAGAAACACTTGGAAGTAACTGTAACTTTGCCTAGTATATAGATTTGCATTAGTAGTAGGGCTAGCAATGATGATAGTTTTATTAAGTTGAGAGAAATTTAGTTACGATTTATTTTGCAATTGCACATTGGAACATATGTCTGTAGCCAGGTAAATGATTACCATGAGGTATTTATAACAAGAATTTTCATTAAAGTATGCATTAAATAGGCACTTCCAACAGCAAGGAATATATATATAATGTGTGAGTGTGTGAGAAGCCTGTATGGGTCAGGGTTACATAAAACTGTGGCTAGAGAATTAGCAAAATATGGATTAGATTTAGTGGGAGTATGTGAGGTTAGATGTGGTAAAGGAAGCGGTGAACAAGCAGAGGATTATACATTTTACTGTGGAAGGGGAAATGAAAATCACTGATGGCGTACAGGAATTTTTTATACATCAGAGAATCATGTCAGCAGCGGAATTTGCTGGTGATTGGATATTATGTATAGTGCGGAGAGGCTGCTTGCTTGATAATGTGATTTTGAATGTGTATGCACCACCTGAGAATGAAAGTGGTGACTCAAAGGACGGTTTCTGTGAGGAATTAGAGCAGGTATTCATTCACTTTTCCACTTTGTGAGAAACCAAGAGAGGTTATAATTGAATGGTACACATGAGCTTCTGGTTTATGCTAATGTTCGTTTATTGGGTGCGAGCACAACAAACAACAGAAGCTTTAGTAGCCACTAAAAAGGAGACAGGCCTGGAAGAACATGCTGAGGTAAGTAACTACAAGTTCATGTCTTGTGAACAGAGTGCGCACAAAATTAAAACAAAGATATATAATAAATATTTTGGAAGTATGGCAGAATTAAAATATTTAGGAACAAACGTAACAAATCCAAATTGCAGTCATGAAGAAATAAAGAGCAGGTTGAACTCAAAGAATGCTTGTATCATTCAGTGCTGGCTCTTTTGTAGTTTTTATCAAAAAAATATAAAGATTATGCAGAATTATTTTTCTGCCTGTTGTTTTATAAGGGTGTCAAACTTGGTCTTTCACATTCAGGGAGGAATATAGGCTGAGCATGTTTGAGATAATTAAGATGATGTATAGGCCTAAGAGGAATGAAGTAACAGGGGCCTGGAGGAGTATATGTAATGAGCTTCAAGATCTCTACTCCTCACTGGATATTTATCTAACAGGGTGAAATGGGCTGAGTATGTGGCATGCATGGGGCAGAGTGGCGGTGCATGCAGGGTTTTGGTGGGGAAACGTGAGGGGAAAGAGAGTACTTGGAAGACCTGGACAAAGATGGGATAATAATGTTAAAATGGATCCTTATTATGATAAGGGTGTGGACTGGATTGACTTGGCCTGTGACAGGTGCAGTTGGCAGGGTCTTTTAAGCATTGTGACGAACCTTTGAATTACGTAAAATGCGGGGAATGTCTTGACTAGCTGAGTGACTTAGCTTGTCAAGGAGAGTGCATAATGAAATTTAATTTGTGTATATATTCCTACACGAATAATTATTAAAATGTTAACGCAACCAACAGTATCCATAGTTCTTGTCTGCTACCCGAAACAATGTATGGGGGGGGGGGGGGGGGGGGGGGTGGGGGCGATGGGGACTTCGGGGGCCCCCTTATTGCTTCAAGACCGCTTGACCTGGGC
>Ga0123357_10005560_pt1 | contig 15127 bp, 7 predicted proteins | sample TergutEmb28metaG_FD_89873 | JGI IMG/M metagenome (GOLD analysis project Ga0123357, IMG submission 89873) | Embiratermes neotenicus P4 segment gut microbial communities from Petit-Saut dam, French Guiana - Emb289 P4 | ecosystem: Host-associated > Arthropoda: Insects > Digestive system > Gut ... | reverse complement strand
ATACTAAAATCGTGATTTTTTAACATGTTTAATACTTGGGGTGTTTGTTGCGTGGTTGTGGGGGGACCTCGGAATTGGGGGGGGGGGGGGGGTTGAACCCTCCCAACCCCCCAATCCCCTCGGTACGCCACCGGGTGCGTCCGTTCACAGCATAAATTTTTAAACAATTACATTTATTTCGCTGTCCAAGATACCCCGTATTTTATGGAGAGAGAAATTTATTTGCCGTGTGTACTGCACAAAGTCGAGAACAAGGTGGATCCAGTTAACGTCACACATCAGCCTACTAAGCCTAAAACTTATTATAATGTTATTCTCCCATCCAACAAAGACGTATACAAACTTTTACTCGCTGTGCGTGTTCAATACGCTGCCCTTCTCATCATTCTTGACATAATTAACTTTATAGTATTTAATTAAAATTAAAAATAAAGTAGACTCTAATTTTACTGTTCCCATCACTCTCCGTTCCTTCCTCTTTCTTCTATAGAAATACTATCTAATCACTCTTTATAGCCACGTACCAATTTTCCCCTCCATATAGAACAGGATGACTTGTAATTGTGTGCATTTGAAGGTTCAAAATCCTTAGATTGACATAACTTGGCACGAAAAACTTAGCAACTTCTCGAATGACGCACTTTATAAACTCTAGTGCCTCGAATGGAAAAGAAAAATCGCCAAAATTTATCCCACTAAAATCTCGGGACCTAGGCTAAGCTATCTCAGGTGCTCTGATTTTTTTCAGTTCCTCGAGGCAAACGCCTAAATGTGGTGTTGGCTGATGCGAATGAGATAATGGACAAACAGCAAGTAATCTCTTGGCTAGCTGAGGAATTGTTAGCTTCTCAAGAACAATCCTGCTCCATAGCCTTGATTGAATATTTTGGAGCTACAAAATATTTGAGCCTCGTATTAAGGACGTTTGTTACAACGTAACATTAAGTATCATATCACCCCATCGGAAGGTCGCTGGTTCGATCCCAGCTGGTGTCAGTGGATTTTTTTTATTGACATAAAATCCTTCCGATCGCACTATGGCCCTGGGGTCGACTCAACCTCTAACAGAAATGAGTACCAGGAGTATTTCCTGGGGGTAAAGGCAGCCGGTGCATATGGCTGACAACCTACCACCATCCTGTGTCGTTGTTACGAAATCTGGAACCTTAACTTCTTGGAACCCTCTGGCTCACTCCAGGCCTGTAACGGGACTGCTTTACCTTTATCACCCTCACGGCTAAAATAATTTACGATCGTGTAGTTGCAACCGTATATGTCACACCATATAAAATTTTAACATGAAAAAAACTGCTAAAACAGATAATGAATATATCTGATTTTCAATACACGAAAAATAGACACATAAAACATAAGCCTACGCAGAAGTCGGTTAAATTTTCTGGCTACATTTTGAAATTACAAAGAGTCTTCTCCTTCTAAACCCCCACAGGTTTAAGCTATTGAGCCTGTTCCTGTATTTGAAAATGAATTTGGTGCCTCCATCTTATTCTCGGTGTTCCTCCTCTTCCTGCCCAATTGGTTTGTATTTTAGGGCGAGATATTCAGTACATTTTACCGAATTTATGAGGGCAAAAGAAACAGATGTAAAAATAAAGGTCATCAAAATAACATCTTGTGTCATAAAAGGAAGTTTTGTTGCTATTAATTTTAAAATAAGATAACTCAAAAATATTTTTCCTGCTAATCTTAGTACTGCTAAGTATGTAAAGGCTTTACTACTCCACAAAATGAAACTGCAACTCAAGTAAAATAATACATTTAAATTTTAAAATGTCATTAAGTTGTTAAATGCTACAGGTTTTATATATCAGGGATGTACCGTTCCATGCGGATTTCTTCACAAGTGGCATTTGGATTAAAATTCTGAGTAATCCTTCTTTTTTGTTCAGAGGCTTGCATTTGAACTAAATTAAATCTCCCTTCTTATAGATGATTAGGCACCTTTGTTGCGGTTAGTAGCAGAATTTCGCAACCAGTATGCCGCGACAATTTGAATTAAAATGTATTCCTTAATATTTAAGACGCCTTCACAATATGTTATATATTTCTCAGCTTTACTTTTATAATCTGCCTATGTTAATATTTATAAGTTAATTTGTTATTTCCCCTACTTTATTTAATAATTCCCTACAATACAAAGTCCCACCCAACAATTAAGAGGTAAATTTTACAATTCCAATCTCTAGCTACAAATTCCACACATAACGTTGCAAGTAATTCACTTTATACATTACAGTCCTTTATTAGGGACTGTAAAAAATTACATTTTCTCTCAATACTTACGCTGCAACATTTTAAAATCTTGAAAGGTAGTTTGGTAAGTGGACAGGATGCTGCTGCATGAAGATAAGTTTGTATATTTAAAGGTCTATGCTGCAATACGGAAGAAGGATGCTCACTTCTCCATTGCATAGTAGAGACAGATTGTTTTCGACAGTCACTGTCATCTGGCTTACGTCTCCACAACGATGAGAATGACTTGCTATTTGAGGAGAGAATATGAACGGAAATTTAACTCTTAGACTTACACACATACACAGATTGACGACATAAACTTTTGACGATTTTAATTTAACTTTGCTCACGGACTGCCAAGCACAGGAATGATAACCACCGTACTCTTGTACGTAGCGTGGTCAAGTATTTTGATGGTGCTACTGGAGTTTCCGAGCCCTGCCGCCAGTGGCGCTAACACCACAGCTGTAGAAAATGGCGACTCTATCGCAGAAAGGTGCATGTGGAAATGAAAGATATGGTTAAGACGCAAAGGAGACGGACAAATTGTACCGCTGAATTAAACTGGTTGGATTTGCAGCGTGAAAGGTCTTAGTGACACACCGGTCACTGAAGACAGGCCAGTGGAGTTCACGTGGCTCATTTTTCGGAGTCCAAGACAATAAAAAGTGGAAAAAACAAGCTGCCAGACAATTATTTGCGTCACATATGACAGTGCACAAAATTATGCGAACATTTTCGGTACTAATACGTTACAAATATCAATTCCTGCAACATGTAACAGCCCAAGACAAAATTCAATACACATATTGCTTTGACGTTCTTTCAAAGTTTAACTCTAAGACGAAAATGTTTCCAACCCAAATTTTTTCAAAAGAGGAAGCCTCTTTCCCTTTGTCGGGGCATGTTGACCGAAAAAAAATTCATAATATAGGGGAGACATAATAAGAATGCAGCGAATGACGTTAGGGCTGTACTATATCCTGTTGTGATGTGGGAAGATAAGATGAGGCATTTTTACAGTCCCACCTCAGCAGTTATCTGGATGAACTGAGGTTGTATTATATAGTGAAAGCAACACATACCATTATTTAAGAAAATATTACATTTTATAAACGTAACTTCTCATGACAAAATAGACTAAAATAAAGTCCAAGAACAACAGATTAAGATGCATAAGAAATACTCGAGGCTGTCCCATCAAAGTGCCAAACAAGGCTGGTCACAGCAGGAACCCTCAGCTATGCGCAGTACGTTTAAGCAGACCACTTTTGAGTGCAGTGTGCCTAGAGATTTTGACCTTACGCTGTGCAGAAACCAGCGTCAGGTTAGCCCCGGGACTGGGACATTTCTTAACATTATGAAGACGTTGCACTTACTTCTGGGCTGTATCTCCCCATAGGGTCGCTGCCATTATCGTGTACTTAGAGCCAGTCTCTTTTGGGCGCAACCCTCTAAACCCCTCTTCAGGTAGACTAAACCTAACAGACAGCCTTATGTGCGAGTGTAGAAAATTTAACCGACTGATTCTGATGTCCATCTGAGAGAGAAGCTAAAATTATATCACGTCTGTTGAAAAGAAAAATTGGGCCTAAGAGGGAGGAAGTAAAAGGAAGTTAAAAATTTTAATCATGAGGAATTCATGCATATTATTCATCAGCACATATAATTATGATGATGAAACAAAGGAAGGCGAGATGGATGTGTCATGTGGCACGTTAGATTGAGAAGGGAAATGGGCGGAGAATTTAGTAAGAAACCCTGAAAGAAACAGGGCATTTGGAAGGAAAAGGCAAAATGGGAGGAAAAATTAAAATGAATGTTAAAGATATGGATTGGATGCAATAGCGTGGCGTGGATTGAATTCATTTGTTTTGAGATGAGGACAAGTGATGGGGCTCTAGTGACAACGGTAATGGACCATCGGCTTTCATAAAATGCAAGGAATTTTTTGATTATCTGACAAACTCTTAGGCTTCTCAAGCAGGCCTTTGTTACTCGAGATATTTTGTTAATTATTTAGCCATTTAATCAGGCAGGCAGGCAGGCAGGCAGGCAGGCAGGCAGGCAGGCAGGCAGTTGTTTACTTAATTAATCATTTAGTCAGTCAGTCTGTCCGTCTGATATCCACGCTGTAAATCGGAATTGTGCATATCCACGCTCCGAGTTCTAGCTACAACACTTAATCGTTTCCATCTGATGGGCAGTAGATCAGGACAAGAAACATGGCTCTATGCGACTGTCAAGAAAAGTATTCAGCTTTATGCGTTCTTCTTAAGAAATGCACGAAATTAAACAGGGATGTTTCTTCGAACAGACGAACACACAAAACCTGATCAAAGTTTCCTATATGTGTTACAAAAAATATTAAATAAGTATTGTACACTGTAACACATTTTGATCCGCTAGAAAGAGGCGCAATTTTTCGACTTTTGAGTATCATTGTATCGCTAAATCCTGCAACTTTTATAGAGGTAGTTTTATGTGGAAGCCAGTTTCGAAACTTATCACAGTCTGGTGTTTCGTAAAGCGGGTAGAAGGTCTTACGTATTGCAATATCTCCACCGTTATGTTGTTTTCACAGCAACAGTCACTATCTGGTAATGTAGGCATTGTGGTCTTTGGAGTTCATATTGAAGCTGGAAGCAGGATGTTTCTCAATACCTCTGGCATCCGCCCACCAGACTACACGGTTAATAACCCGGACGACCACAACGCGACTCGTCACCGCCACAGAAGTCCCAAAGTCCTTCATGTCCGTACTGTTGATCAGACGCTAAAAATTCAGCGTACAGCTACGACATGTGTAACGAGAATTACGAATTGTAATAAAATATTCAACAAAACGCACAACAGTTCATTACGTAGTGTCTACATTTAAGACATCATATCTCTGATATGTTTCGACTCGTCACCTTCAGGGAGATTCACATCGAACATGTATGTATAGAACATGAAATACGATTCGACGTAAATTAAAATTAAATTAGTACGTTGTGATGAATCTTGATATCTGGAGCTCCATAAAGTCGAAGCGGACATATGAAGAATATTCCATATGGAGTAGAAAGATTAGTACAGTAGTAAGGGACTTTTGGCTACTCAGTATCAGAAAAATACTTTGTTTGTAGGATGAGGGCAGTTACACAGGCAACATGTATTTATGTGAAGCGCACTGTTCTGCGCTATCACGCAGCGTGTAGTGGTAATTCCTTACCGAAGTTTCGACATGACGTATCGTTTCCATCTTCAATGTTCAAGATCTTTCTTGACCATTGAAGATGGGACCGATAAGCTGCCCGAAGTGTCGGTAAGGAATTACCACTACACTCTGCGTGTAGTCCAGACGAGCGCAGTTCTCAGCTGCTTCGCTTCGGATGCGTCAAATCATGCATAGCATTCATCTGCCTCTCGCCAACCGTAGGTTGGTCGTCCGAACATTGCAATTTGTATCCAGGATTTCCAACAGAAATGTTTTGTTCTATATAAGCACAATTTTTATTCTCTGTTGACTAAACACGGAAAAATACGGATGACTTCAGTACCGTGAGATCCACATTTGCTAGGGCAAGGCTTTTTTTGCAGCTTACAGACTACCATAGCCATGCGTGTTTTTGTGACATATTTTGTAACTCTTGGCTTTAAGCATATCACTACACATTTTCTACGGGAGTAAGAACGATATAAATTAAGACTTTTAATTTAGAGGTGTGTCATCCCCATTGTGTTGGTTCAATAACAAAGAATTTTTGTGTATTACACATACAGTCGAACACAACTCTATTTCACCTAGTAGTAGAGTAGGAATACGATTACATGTTTCGGCCCTATATGTGGGCCATCTGCAGGTTATGATTTAACTTACAGAGCAGCTATACAAGATGTGTGGGGTGTTATTTTAGGGTATTGGGTGTTGGGTCTTGTTACACACAATTGAAACAACGAGATCTCTTTTCCCCCACCCAACCCCCAATACCCTAAAAGAACACCCCACACATCTTGTATAGCTGCTCTGTAAGTTAAATCATAACCTGAAGACGGCCCACATATAGGGCCGAAACATGTAGTTGTATTCCTACTCTACTACTAGTTGAAATATATTTGTGTTCGACTGTATGTGTAATACACAAAAATTCTTTGTTATAAGACTTTTAATTTTCAAGACATGTAGGATACAACACCGCGCAGACTAGTAAATAGTTATGCTTCAGGGACTTGTTTTCTCCATATTCAGGGTCTAAGCAGCCCAACGAGACTGATGTATTCAGATAATGAAGATGGAGCCCGCAACTCCTCTGAATCCTTGGTTGCTATTTACAAGTCGATGCGCTGTAATGCCTCAGAAGTCTTTAACCACCGCTGGGAACGTCAAATGTCCCAACTTAGACTTTGATAAGGGTTAACAACCTCAGCGGTTTCCTTAACCCCTCAAACTCACCGAAAGGTGTGATGTCTTGTTGTTAAACCACGTTACTATAATGTAAATCTTACAGCGACATATGTGACTCTGTTCACAGTCAGAACTTTAAGGGTCCCAAAAGAGGAATTCTTCGTCGCACAGCATAGTAGAATAACTGCATCATAGAGGCGACCGGAATTTTTGTATTGCAAGAGAGAGTACAAATACGATGAGTTTCAGCTTAGAGCGAATTCTGAATGACGACAACTTTAGGTTAGGTTATAATTTATGAACACTCTGCCCCTTCCGTAACCCTTCGTTGTCCAGGAAAAGCGAAAAAGCGGTAACGTAATTCCAACCACTACAATATTTCATCCATGTTGGTTCCCCGGTTCCAGCAACGAAATGTTAACGAAGGGAGGAAAATAATTGACTATCGTCACTGAATTAGCTGCAATTAGTGGCATGGAGCGAGAGAGGTTTTCGGGGGCTGAAAGGAAAAGGGGGATGATTTTCGTGTTTTGTGATCTGTGGAATAACTTGCGAAATTTGTGTAGTTTGTTAAAACTGGAAAATAATAAGAACAATCAAAACGGTCAAATGTCTCTTGTGACTGAAAGTAGGCGAAATCGTAAATTATGCGGTTCTAGTGTGCCGTAAACTACAGTAACACTATAATGTTTCCTTTATGACAAATTTCGAAAAAAAAAAAAATCAATCATGAACAACTCTTACATTTACTGCTTAGCACAGTGTACTAAGTGTACAATCAAAATACGTTTGTTCTGCACAAAACCTGCTCTTTTTAATATCAAAAAGAATCTAAACTGTGTTTATACCGTGGGCCGGGTAGCTCAGTCTGACTGGACGGTCCGGGACCGAATTCCGTTGTGGACAAGATTATCCGCCCGTCCAGACCGGCCCTGGTGCCCACCCAGCCTCCTGTAAAATGGGTACCAGGACTTTCCCGGGGGTAAACTGCGGCCGGGGCGTGCTGCTGACCACTCACCCCCTTCTAGTGCCGCAATCATGGAAGAGTAGAGCTATACCGCTACCCACCGTCTGGCCGACATCGGGCCTGTAACGCTATCACTTTACCTTTTACTGTGTTTATACCACCAACTGTAACTACAGATATAAGCTTACCACAACTCACAAATAGAAGATATTATTGCATGGAGGAAAGTTCATCTTGAAAACCAAACATCCTTTCATTAGATGAAGGAATATTTAAAATTTTTAATTAAAAATCTCATAGTAACTGAATGTTATGTGTAGGGAATGTAGCATGTTTTACCTACATAAAATATTTCGGTCAGCAAATTGGAGAGTAATGATCATTTTCTCTAAAAAAAAAATGGTTACATTGACTGTGTTGTTAAGGAAGTAAGAACTGAAGACGTGTACCGGATTCATTATGGTGGTCGAGCGTCTGGCTTTTATGAACCCGGCATTCAGCTCTGGTGTTACGGAAGTAGAGGATTTACTTCACCCGGTCACTGTACGTCAGCTCCTCAGGAATCATTTTTCTCTACGGATTTAGTTATTCTCCGCAGTCCAATTTCTTCTCAACCTGTGACCATTCTGTCACTTGTTTCAAATTATTGTCAGCTGAAAGGGATGTTAATCACCTCAGACACAATGACACTTCCACCCTACTTAATGAAAAAGGGAGTGGGGGGAGGGGGGGGGGGGAAGAAAGGACATTTCTCTAGAAACGGAATGTTACACGTAATGATTTCGATTGCAACATGAATTAAAGATAAAACAAACATAAAGTCAACGTTATGGAACGACAGTGCCATATATTGTCACACTACCACGGAAATTCGGCCAAGCATTGCTGTGCTTGCTGCTGATGAACATTGACCTTCTTGTGTTCTGCCTTTTATTTCGCTGAACTGAATGTTGTGGAAAAGAAATCTTCTTGCTTCTTATATCACCGTCTTCCTGTTTTTTTTTCTCTCTCTCTCTCTCTCTACGAATAACGTTTGGGAAATCAGGATCGCCGTCGTGCTCAAGATGTGTCTGTATTTTAGTCAAACCGAAGTTTACATAGCTGGGGCGAATGGTTTGCTCCCTCGTGGTGAGGCAAATCTATGATATCAGGCCAAACAAAGCAGTTTCTACAATGTTCACGTCACCCGTTTACTAAGGCACGTCTTTTCTTTAGCTTGTTTTGCTTACAGCTTCAGGAAAAAGACTGGGTTACAAATATGATTACAGCGTGGCTTTATCAAAGACACTGAGAACTGGAAAAGCAGAAAACGAATACACTTCAGGACCACGAAATAGTAACTCAGAACAAAATAGAAACTTAAACCACCACAAAAAATAACGTAACAACCTTTAATTAGAAAGGGAACTAAATTAAATGCCTGATTATTATAAATATCTTGCTGTACAAGTTAATATTGTATATGTCTGATTACAAAGGAAAAAAAAGACACTTATTTGGACCCGAACTTTATGGACGTCCTGTAGCTTTTTCTTCTTCCAATTGTGTATCACAAAGAACAATTACCATCAGCAAGGCGTCTTTAATTCCAGCACATAAGTTCATCACTTGGAACTTGGAGAGGATAAGTAAAAAAGTAATGTTCCTGCCATGAGTCGTTAACCCTGATACCATTTTTTTTGCCTGCTTCCCCCTTCCAGTTGCGTGCAAGTTTCTATACTATTGTTTCCCTATAGTGAAATTAAGAATTCGAAGGAAATGGTTATTATAAAGATGTCGCACATGCATGGCTATTCCTTCTGTGACTTTCCGACTTTTACGTCTTAAGACAATTGAGTTGGATTTCTTTCTCACGTCATCATGCTTCCTTTCGTTTCCTTTATTCTTACTGATCTTATAAGAGAAGTTCCAACAATTAGCTTACGATTTCCGTGCTCCTTTGCTGCACAGAGATTCCGATTTTAAGGCAGGATGGTACAACAAATTGCATACTGTACCGCATATGACAGACCGTGAACAGCTACCATGCAACTATGATTAAATGTTTTAGAAAAAATAAAGACACAACTTCCGGTGTAAATTTTTATAATATGGACAGCATGTTGCACGTCTGAAATTGAACGTTATTGTTTCAATTGTTCATAAACATTGAATGTAATTATACCAAAATTGTCTACGTCAGGCTCTTTTTGATACACAGCCTACACGATATCTGTCTACACGCATGCAACAAGCATCATTAAACAAATAATAAGTTTGACAATGCCCATTTGACATAAAACTGGCACGATGTTTTTTGTGTAGAATATACATAATTACAGGAACATTGATTTCGAAAATACCAATTTGATACACAGTCTTGAAGATAATTGAACAATAAAAGACCAACTTGATGTCACTAGTTATTAAGTTTTATTTCACTTCTTCTATGCTCAACATGTTTCGGTCATTAATACATCCATCATCAGGAGCGTGCGACTTTTATATTGTATCATCACATTGGTTGTGTTATCTTGTTTCGATGTGTGTTGCTGTGTTTCAGCCTGCCACACGGATACCACTCCAACCCAACCACACCGAAACTCCAACACACATCGAAACAAGAACACACAACCAATGTGATGGTACAATATAAAAGTCGCAGGCTCCTGATGACGGTTGTATTAATGTCCGAAACATGTTGAGCATAGAAGAAGTTAAATAAAACTTAATAACTATTGACATCAAGTTTGTCTCTTATTCTTCAACTATTACAATGATGCACGGTCCAATATACATAAGTCTTGAAGATGTTTTATATAAAGAATATAGCTGGTTATCCAAATATGAATTTGAGTAAAGTTAATTATTTATACATCCTACATAGTATTTTCCCGTGCAGCCTATACCTAATTATACACGTATTAAACTCGACAGAGCCCGATTGACAAACAACCTGCATGGCTTTTACCTATAGAGTGTAAACCTAATTCTACAAATATTAATTTTGAAAATGTCCATTTGATGGCCAGTGTGTCTGGTATTTCGAGAGTCGGTAATGTCACTGACTTCAGCTGAATGTTATCTGTCACACTGACACCACCAGTATAGCCAACTGTTGGAATGTCGCGCGTATCGAAATCACCTCAGGCAATGAACACTGAACGAAGGAATATCAACATAACGCATGACAGACCCTCAGCAAGCCAGCAATCTTCAGCCAATCCACGAATAAAAATCTCTGAAAAGTGAGAGTCAAATTACAATTAATGTCTCCATCGTTGCACCTTGCATTTCATAGAATAATTTAATTCGCACACCAACTAATGCACATATATAAAAATTTTTACATGAAAACATTTAAAATCGCTCCAACATGTTTCGATCCTAAGATCATCTTCAGGAAGCTACGTTGTTCCTCGCTAAAGTCACATTTTTAAAATACACGCACTGATCGATTTTCTTATTTAAAAATGTGACTTTAGCAAGTAACAGCGTAGCTCCCTGAAGATGATCTTAGGATCGAAATATGTTGGAGCGAATTTGAATGTTTTAATGTAATATATATATATATATGCATTAGTTTGTGTGCTGATTAAATGGTACAATTAATGTATTAGGCTATTAAGCAAGGAGTATCGATTAGAGTTTAAAGATCAATTTTGCATTTAGCAGTATATAAACATAACCTCACTCACATTATATTGACGGAATTCGCGGTTTTCTTAATCCCTGCACAAGATGCCTTTTTTGCTTCACTACGTCGAACTACGACACATTTCGGGTTCCTCTTCTCTTTATTCGCCGTCTTGTTCTAACATTTTCTTTGAAAATCGGTCACACTTTTCAACAGCTAACACCCATTCTCTATATTACACACAATGCACTCACCACCTTTAAATATCTCCCCAGAGAAATGTCGCACAGGGTCAACACCTTCAACAGGGCTCAAAAAATTCGCGACTCACCACCGTCACGGTTTATCACGTCTGTCCTCCTATCGCGCTGGGCATAATCCTCCCAAATATTCTATTCTTATAATAAGTTAGGGGATTATAAATACCCTAAAATGGCCGGACTTTCACTCCACGAGGCATGGAACAATGGATACGTGATAAAGATCGAGAGATTATGAACCAACACCAAAAAGTCCATACAGTTCGCTGGGTTTATATACGTATATATGTCGATGAGTAACAGTTCAAGTTAGTAAATAGAATTTCAAATTTGCTTTATTTTTACAAGTCCTTAGAAATGTTATTTTTCAGCTAAGGTCATTGAACACTTGTACATGCTACGCACAAGAATACTTAGCACTTTTTTGTTTTGGGTTTATTTCTTGTTAATATCTCCGAAACCTACGCACTTGTACTATTGTTGTCCAACAAATTTCGTTAATCATATAACAAGCCTGTACATTACCACAGGAACATAAGCCTAGTAAAGAAAATGTTTAATTATTACATATCAACATAAGTTATAATTAACTTCTGTCATTATGCTTCAGCAAGGAGAGACCTTCTTCAAATTATCAGACGATATAGATGATGTAGAATACTCGTTAAAAATCCAGCAGATAAAAAGGTATATTTATGTACACTTAGACCTGTGTTTTTGTAATTTCGGTGTCTGTCACTTTATTTCACAGTATCAAAGTACTCGTTCTTCGTCCGAAGTGTGGTTCCTTCCTTGACAACGTCACAATGACTAAGCAGTGAAAAACCAGTTCCCTACCTGCGTCGTGGGGGTTGGATTAAAGTTCGAGTGATTGTCAAAAATAAGTACAAGTAGGTATTATAAATATAAGAATTTAATTCTGTCTATGTAACGTAAAAAAATATACATTTGGAGCGCAAAATCGAATTGTGGACGAAATGTGTGCACCTAAATTTATCTGTTTCGCCCACGGCACTTTGTGGATAAACTTCGGACCCATATATTCGGTTTCACTGTTCTGTATTATGTCCACAGTAGGAAGGACAGTGGGATTTGCATTTTTATATGTCGTCACTAAAAGTGTGCTCTTGCAAAGAAAACGACATATTTCAGGGGGTGCAAATCGTTTACTGTAAGCTTTGAAGTATTCACCGCACCAAAAATTTGTAAAACAAACGCATACTTAACTGGTTCTTATATTTTGTATTAATTTAAAATTTTATATGTTAAAAGGATCTGGTGCGTTCGTCGGATAAAGGTTAAAGAGCTTGAGGGCTTCTTAATTGGTCGTCTTACTACAGACCAGTAAGGTAAAAAGGTAAAGTGATCCCGTTACAGGCCCGGTTTGGCCCAGAGGGTGGGTAGAGGTATAGCTCTACTCTTTCATGACCACGGCACTAGAAGAGGGTGAGTGGTCAGCAGCACGTCCCGGCCGCACTTTACCCCCGGAAAGACCCGGTACCCATTTTACAGGAGGCTGGGTGGGCCCCGGGGCCGGTCTGGACGGGCGGGAAATCTCGTCCCCACCGGAATTTTCGATCCCGGACCGTCCAGCCCGTAGCTCAGTCGCTATACCGACTGAGCTACCCGGCCCACAGACCAGTAAGGATCAAAATTAGTTTCATCACTGGAGTAGACTCCACTAACAGATTTTCTGAATTCACAATCAAGTTTTGTAAATGAAAGATGCGGAAAGACAGAGAGACAGGATCTCTCCTAACATGAATTAATTTTTTGTTCTTATAGGTTTCTAAAAACGCATAAAATATGTAGACATATTTTAACGTTTCGCTTATGGTTTCTAGAACCAGTTATATCTTGGTAACACAATCAGTTAAATGAAATGCTGTGAACTATCTTACAAAATTAAATCAGGACGATCCTCCCAAAACGTCGGTAGATTTCCAGCCCATTACACTGCGCCATCTTTCACAAGACGCTACCTTAATTTAACAGTCAGAGCCATGAGAATCTGAAACATAACAGAGCTTGTAATGTTTCTTTTCAGCCCTCCAAAAAATTACGCATAAGGAGGCCAAAGATTTATTCTTCTTCTATCCCTTTTACAGGGGACCGCGGTAACACAATGGTTAAGGTGCTGTGCTACAAATTGGAAGGTCGCTGGTTCGATCCCAGCTGGCGTCAGTGGATTTTTCATTGACATAAAATCCTTCCGATCCCACTATGTCCCTGGGGTCGACTCAGCTTCTAACAGAAACGATTACCAGGAATATTTCCTGGGGGTAAAGGCGGCCGGTGCGTAAGGCTGACAAACTACCACAATCCTGTGCCGTTATCACGAAATCTGGGAGCCTTAACTTCCAGGAACCCTGTAATGGGACTGATTTACCTTTATCCCTTCTACAAGTAGTGTAGTTGATAGAACGTTACGTGAATAAACATAAACATGAAAACGTTACCTCTTGCCCATGGAAAAAAAAAAAAAATTTGCTACTCTAATATTTTATTCTCATCAGATTTCTATAAATATCATCCATGCATACACACAGCTTGAGGGCGGCGAAGAACTACATCCCTTGTGTTAAATCTGGCATTGCTGGGTAAAAAAGTTACAATATTTCTTTTCCTGGATTAAAGGCCTGCTATATATTGTTTAGACGTAACGTTAGCATTCTGAATAAAGTTTAGTGTATGTTATATTTGAGATAAAATCGAAATAAAATAAAAGGGAGAGAGAGACGAGTACCGTAAGCTTCGAATCCAATTTGATATACAGATAATATACATGAGAAAGAAACAGAGAAAAAATTCCATTACCATCAAAGGCAAAGAGGATTTGTGTTTGCCGTTTGCTGCTATCCCAATGGGTACAGGCAATCTTAACCGTCATAGCAACATTATTTCAGTTAATTATTGCATACGGAGAGACATGAAAAATACAGTTTTACATCCTCTTCATGCATAATTATTGCCAACATCTGATATGAAACTGGTTCCATTATTTTTTGTATTAAACAAAATAAAACGCGTATGTCCAACGTTCCATAACGACTCATATCCTGAAACATGATTACTATTATACTTCCAAGTGAATTCGACTGCGCATGTGACAACAATGCCAGTGAGGGCCACCGCACTGAACTGCCTAATCCATCATAGTAACACAAGTGTTAGTGTGTATTATACGTACTTCGCAGATCAATAAATGGACAAAACGTTGCCAAAGTTACAAAAATAAAATTATTGTAAATATAATAAATATCTAGCATGTTTAGATTGCAATAATGAATGTTCATCATTGGTGTTAATGTGGAGGGCTGGATAAGCCAGACTCATGCAGGCTACGGAAACATACCTGCACACTGAAGATGATGCAAGTATGGGTGTCGAAAGGTTTATTGTCTGGTAGGTGAAGGATGTAAGGCGTAAAGGCAGTTTGAAACGTCTGACGATGGTAGAGTTCAAAGGGTTTGATTTATTTGATGTCTGTTGGACCGTGCATCATTGTGATGCCTGAAGAATAAAAACCAACTAGATGCCACTTATTATTTTATTGTACTTCTTACAGCCTCATCATGTTTCGGGCACTACTATGTCCATCATCAGGATCTCGCGACTATAATGTTGATTACCACATT
>Ga0123357_10005559_pt1 | contig 15127 bp, 13 predicted proteins | sample TergutEmb28metaG_FD_89873 | JGI IMG/M metagenome (GOLD analysis project Ga0123357, IMG submission 89873) | Embiratermes neotenicus P4 segment gut microbial communities from Petit-Saut dam, French Guiana - Emb289 P4 | ecosystem: Host-associated > Arthropoda: Insects > Digestive system > Gut ... | reverse complement strand
GATAAAGAGACCTATTCCTCCGCCGATAGCCAATTGCAGGCTTTTGGGTATTGCCCTGATTATCGCTTTGCGCACTTTTGTAACGGTGATAATTACGTTTATTATTCCGCAGATAAATACCATCGCTAAGGCTTCCTGCCATTTAAAGCCCAAACCGAAGCATACGGTGTAAGTGAAGAACGCGTTGAGCCCCATCCCCGGAGCTGTGGCATACGGAACATTCGCAACCAACGCCATGACAAGAGTTCCCGCTACTGCGGCGATAATCGTGGCAACAAATACGCCGTCCCACGACATTCCCGTCTCAGATAAAATGCTTGGGTTTACAAAAATTATGTACGCCATTGTGAAAAAAGTAGTCAGACCCGCCATGATTTCCGTCCTGATATTTGTGCCGGATTCCTTGAGTTTAAAGAACTTATCCATATTTAAAATCTCCTTAAAATTAATGATTTTTTGGGGGTTTATAAACATTTGCTTTAATATATTACAAGAATATTATATCATAAAAAAATAAAATTGCAATAACTTTCTGTATTTTTTTATGGTATTTCTTTAATCTCTTGGAGTTAATTTTTCGCAGCTTGCTGTGAACCGATCTCTGCGATTATTTTCTTTCCCATATAATTATGCCGAGCCGTTTTGCTTCCTCGTCTGTCGGATAGCGGAGTTTGCCGCGTTCCGTCAAATAATACGGTACTGCGGCAATACTGGTTATGCCTGTCGCTATATAATTCTTCTCGTTGTCGGGCAGGAAATCGGGAGCCTGACCTTTCACTTTTTTCATATATCCCTCGATATAACCGACAAAGAAATCGTCGCCGAGTTCAGATTCTATTTCGAGCAAAATTTTATCTAATTTTTCGTATTCAATTTTCTTTAAACACGGTATAAGCATTTGGATTTTGTCGCCGTCAACTTTTACAAGACCTGCTTCAGCGTATGTTGATATGAGCATTTTGTCATATTTATCGGGTGTAAGGTTATTTTTGATTATCTCGGCTATATGCATGATTTTTTGCAATTCGTCTCCCCAAAATATATTTCTTCCGCCGGTCTGTTCAGTCGCATAAGAAATAAACTGAAATGAGGATATTTCGTCAGTAGTCATGCCTGACGCCTGATAGTCTAATTTTGCGCCGAATTTTTTTATTTCTTCCGGTAAAGAGCTTATATAACCGTCCTCTTGCAGGAAAGCGCGTATCCAATGTTCGGTGCCGTCTTTTCTTTTTGGCGTACAATAAAAATATTCTTTCTTTTGTTTTATAATATTGTTGGCTTTGTTTTCTAATCTGCTGATTAACATTGGTATAAAAGTCCATAGCATAAAATCTTTGTCAAAGTCGGAGCCGATAAAATTTACCGCTTTTATATCGCCGTATCTCTTTTCAACCGCTTCGTATAATCTTTCGGCTTTATTTTTCGTATTATCATAATTATATTTTTCAGCGATTTCTAAAAATTCCCGAGTTCTTATAAAGAAATTTGTCTGATATTTATTTCCGTCCACGACTTTCATGTCGTCCATAAAGACAAGCTCGTTTATGTGCTGCTCAATAAATGCGGCGGCAACTGATAATTTCTGTGCAATTTCTTCAATAGTCAATGCTTTTCCATAGCATACATATAAAATATTGTCAACAAGCCTGTATTGTCCGATTCCTCTCATTGTTTTAAAGGTCTGACCAGCCCAAAATGCTTTTAACGCTATCGGTTTGTAATTTAAATTTTCGTTATTATTCATTTCAATTCTACCTTTCAGTTTTTTTCTTATTTCAACTAAATGCCAGCGAACGGTGGAATCCGATATGTTCAATTCTTTTGATATTTGACTGCTCGATTTGCCGTCATAATAAGTCATAGTGATAATATCCCTGTGAAGTTTTGACAGATATGAGATTTCATTTTTCATCTTCCCGATAAACACAGCGTCCTCAACTTCTTCTTGAACGTCGCAATCGTCGGAAAGGTCCATAAAATTCACATCGTCAATATTTGCGTTACGCCAATGCTTTTTATTTTTGCGGTAGAAATTCGACCAGCAATGATAACAGATTGTGTAGACAAAACTGTCCATATTTTCTATTTTGCTGTATTTGGGTATTGACGTAAACAGCGAAACCAAGATTTCCTGCGACAAATCTTCGGCGTCACATATATTGCAGGTTTTATCATAGGCGAAAGCGAGAATCTTTTTTGAATATTCATCAATAAACTGAGAATTGAATGTATCTATATTTATCACCGTTCCTTTGCATGTTATTTTTTTGAATCGATTCTATATATAAAGTAACGCGATAATAAAAACTGTTGGTGAGAAATTTAAAAATTTTTTATAATTGAAAAAGCGAAAATAATGCCGCACCAAAGCCCTCTTTAGAAAAGAGGGTGGCGCGAAGCGACGGGTGTTTTGTCAAATTTGATTTGTATGCGGAATGGGAGAACAAAACGCCCGTCACGCGGTTTTAATGTTATATTACAGGTATTTACTGACATCTCGCGTGCCACCCTCTTTGCTAAAGAGGGCTTTAGAAAAATCACTGAGTTCTTCTTATTCCAAAGCCTGATACATTGTTATAGTTTTATCTATGGATTTTCGGACTACGCTGGCTTCTGTCAGCGGATCGCCGGATATATTGAGTCCGTCGCGCACAGTATTTACAACAGATTCCCCCGATTCCCATGCGCTGTTTGCCGCGGTTGCAAATATGTCCGTCAAACTGCCGAAATTGTAAATATTCCCTATGTCGCATTGTCTGTACGAGAATATAATATCCAGCATATTGCTTGAATCAGTGTCTCTGGAAAATTTCCCCTCAAGCGTTACAGCATAATAAGCCGTCATAACATACTTTCTCGATTCTGCGCAGAGCATGTTGATTACTGTCCCGGTTCTTTCTGCATCCCCGACACTTACTGGCACGCACAGCGCAGTCGCCGACGGCATCACGGGACTGATATAAGGCGGTTGCGTTGTGTCTGACTTCGGCGGGGGAAGTATGCCGAAATCCGTATCCGAATTTCTGAAAGACTGCGCTTTCCCCAAAGCTGTGTCATAAAATAACAATCTGTTCTCTGTAAATCCAGCGTCAAAATCTTCTCCTGGGTTGCATAGATAACAAGTAGCTTTATCCCCGAACAAGTTCCCAAGTTTTTCGAGCGCGGCTGTCGCCTTGTCGTCAATACCGCCATATTGAGGATAATTTGAACTGTCTTTTGATATAATCTGAACGTTCGACGAGATAAGCCCGTTGTATAAACACTGCGCGTCTCCTGCTATGCCGTATCCGTCGGCGGAAGTCATCATTCCGTCGCCGTCTATGTCTACTGAGCAGCATTTGCTCATTTCAGCCGCCTTATCTAAAGTCCATGTGCCGTCCATGACTAAAGTGTACGGATTATCAAGTCCTAATTGGTTGAGACGTATTTTGTCGAACAGATACACGTTTGTATCGTCTTTATCTCTGACCGTAATATCGCATAAAGTCATATACAGTTTATCGCCGACCGATAATTGTATATTCGCGTTTTGACCGTACCACGGTTGTGATAAATCAAGATACGGCACTTTATTCAGGTCGCAGAAAAAACCCTGCGAACTTACGCTTGCGCAATCCGAGAGGCTGATAAATGCCGCGGAATATGCCGGATCTCCGGATTTTACAACTTTTCTTAATTCAGTCGCCGCATCGTCAAATGCCGCCGATTTTATTTTGACATTATAGTTGTCTTCGACAATCCTGTTTCGTTTGTATACGGCGTCGTTGATTGTATAACCGGTTTCCTGCTCGGCGTTGATGTCGTTCTCCTGCCACCCCTGAGAGGTTGTCAGAATTACAAAATCTAAGCCTCCATAATCTCTTTTTGAGAAATAATCCTGCGACACCTGAACTCCCCCGAAATCATAATCGCTTACATTATCCGTCGTATCTGAGTACTCATAATTATAAGTTGGAAGATAATCGCCGGAATCGTCCGATTCGACGATTTCGCTGTTGACTTCGTTTACGTCCGCCGCGCCGGTATTTGGTTTTACACCGCATGAAAACGACGAAAATACAAAGCATAAAATTAACGCAGTCAGCAAAATTTTACTTTTCATATATATTTTTACGCTCCTTTTCAAGTTTTTATCACTGTTCTGTTTTCCTTTATTTTAACATAAAGTTTTGGCGCTGTCAACAGGATGTGATATATAGGATATATGGAAAATTCACAAAAAAATATTGTATTCCTCTTGCGTATCGTGTATAATAAGTCATAAAAAGGAGTTAAAGTTAAGTATGAAGAAATGTTTAATCGTGGTTGATTATCAAAACGATTTTGTCTCCGGTGCTTTAGGATTCCCGGCGGCGGCGGAATTAGAAGAATATATTGCCGAAAAAATAAATGAGTACCGCCGTGATAACGGCACAGTGCTGTTCACATTTGATACGCACAGCGAAAATTATATAAATACGCAGGAGGGCAGAAATCTTCCTGTTGTCCATTGCCTGCATGATACGCCGGGTCATAATCTCTATGGTAAGATAGCAACTCTGCTTTTGGAATCTGATAAACGGTTTTACAAAAACACATTCGGTTCAGACGAGATGTATCAGTATCTTAAAACGGAAACGTTTGAAAGTATTGAACTTGTCGGCGTTGTTTCAAATATCTGCGTAATATCCAACGCCGTGCTCGCCAAAACGGCACAGCCGGAAACTCCTGTAATTGTCGACGCAAAATGCACCGCGAGCAACGATGCCGGTTTGAACAAAGCCGCCTTGGATGTTATGTCAAGCCTGCAGATATATGTAATCAATAGGGAGTAATTATATCAATGAAAAATATAAATTTATCTATGCTCTGTGATTTCTATGAATTTACGATGAGCAACGGTTATCTGAAAAACGGCTTTTATAAAAAGAACGTATATTTCGATATGTTCTTTCGCTCAGTACCGGATAACGGCGGCTTTGCGATTGCGGCAGGACTTCAGCAGGTAATCGAATATATACAGAATCTTCACTTTGACAGTAAAGATATTGAGTTCCTGCGGTCAAAGAAACTTTTCGACGAAAAGTTTTTGGAGTATCTGAAATCGTTTAGGTTTACCGGGGATATTTATGCGATTCCCGAAGGTACGCCGGTATTCCCCAACGAGCCGTTGATGACTGTGAAAGCCCCAGCAATAGAGGCGCAGATTATAGAAACTTTTGTGCTCCTAGCTTTGAATCATCAATCTTTAATCGCAACGAAAGCCCATCGGATCGTCAGAGCCGCCGGAGGACGCGCCGTGCTGGAATTCGGCTCCCGCAGGGCGCAGGGCGTCGACGGAGCTGTGACCGGCGCAAGAGCCGCATATATCGGCGGCTGTGCCGGAACTGCCTGCACATTGAGCGACGTTATGTATGCCGTCCCCGCAAGCGGAACAATGGCTCATTCCTGGATACAGATGTTTGATTCAGAATACGAGGCTTTCAGGACATACTGCGAATTATATCCGAATAATGCGACATTGCTGTTGGATACATATAATACGTTGAAAAGCGGCGTTCCAAACGCAATCAAAGCGTTTAATGAGGTATTGCTGCCCAAAGGAATCAGAAATTTTGCCGTCCGTCTGGATTCCGGCGATATTGCCTATCTGTCCAAAGAAACCCGCAGAATGTTCGATGAGGCAGGACTGCATGACTGCAAAATTGTGGCATCCAATTCGCTTGACGAATATTTAATCGCCGACCTGCTAATGCAGGGAGCTAAAATAGATATTTTCGGCGTGGGCGAACGGCTTATCACGGCGAAAAGCGATGCGGCATTCGGCGGAGTGTACAAGTTAGTCGCAGTGGAAGATAACTGCGGGAATATCGTTCCTAAAATAAAGGTGAGCGATAATATATCTAAAATTACGAACCCGCATTTTAAGAAACTGTATCGGTTTTTTGACAGAAAAAGCGGAAAGGCTCTTGCAGACGAGCTATGCGTATATGACGAGACAGTCGGCGAAAATTCGCCGCATACTATTTTCGACCCTGACGCCGTATGGAAAACGAAAACTCTGACGGATTTTATCGTCAAAGAACTTCAGGTTCCCATATTCAGGAATGGCGTATCGGTGTACGCGCCGCCGAACCTCGAACAAATAAAGGCATATTGCGCACAGCAAATCAATCTATTGTGGGACGAAGTAAAGCGGTTTGAGAATCCGCACACATATTATGTAGACCTTTCTAAAAATCTCTGGGATATAAAACAGCAGCTTTTAAGAGAAAATCAGCGATAAATCAATAATAAGAATTTATTAAATATTTTTAAATTTCAGGGGGGAAAGTTATAATGAAAAAATCGCGTTTAACTGCATTAATTGTCATATGCGTTATGGTATCTCAATTGTTTTTATCCTGCAACAGTGCCAATGCAGGAAAAAAAGACATTCAGACGACGACAGCCGCCGGAGATGTAAACGGCAACGCCGCATCAGAAACAGCGGCGGAATCCGATTCCGGCGAAACAGACTATGTTTATCCCAATTTGAACTGCAACGGCGAGGATTTCAATATTTTGAATACCACAACTACCTGGGGATTTTATACAGATCTTGTGCATGAATCTATGACTGGAGAGGTACTGGACGACGCTATATACACCCGGAACAGTACGATTGAGGATAAATTCAACGTAAACATAAAAGAAATACCGGAAGGCGTCGATACCAGCTCCCAGAAACTGCGCACTGCCGTGCAGGCGGGAGACAACGCATATGACGCCGCTTACGTCCCATGCAACTCGTCGATTCCGATAGGCTCGTTAGTTACAGACAATATATTGTATAACTTGAGCGATATCCCCGAATTGAACCTTGACCAGAAATGGTGGAATCAGTCGATAAAACAGGACAGCGCGCTCGGAACTTCAAAAAGCCTGTATTTTGCTTTCTGCGATATAAACATAATGCCTCTTCAATGCGCATGGTGCATATATATAAACGAAGATATGATGAAGAAATTAGGTCTCGACCTTCCGTATAGTCTTGTTAAGAGCGGCAAGTGGACGTATGATGAATTTTACAAATATATGGAAGCCGGAGCACAGCTCAACGGCGCGCAGTCATTCAAGTGGGATGATAATGCCCCGACTGTGTATGGATACACTTCTTTTGAAAACGGCACGCTGGCTTTGATTACTGCGTCGGGGGAACGCGGCGTATCTATAGACAACAGCGGTATGCCGTCTCTCGCGGTTGACAGCGAACGGTTTTTTAACGTATGCGACAAACTTTCCCAGATGCTGGCAACAAAGGATAAGGGCGAATATCTGACTGCAAACGCCAGCAATTCGCTTTTCCATTTTGAAGTTATATTCGGAAACTGCCGCGCGCTTATGATGGGCGGCGAACTTAAAGCCGCAGATTCGTTCAGAAATATGGACGACACTTTCGGTATTGTGCCGATGCCGAAATATGACGAAACCCAGGATAGATATTATACCGCTGTCACCGTGCAGACCCCGGTATTAGTCGTGCCGGTGACAAACACAAATACGTCGCGCACAGGCGTAATCCTGGACGCTATGGCATATCTGAGCAATAAAGACGTAACCCCGGTATTTTTCGATGTCACCATGTCGCAGAAAAGACTGCGCGACGATGAATCGATTAATATGCTGCAGATAGTCAAAGATTCATTGTACTTTAACGTAGGAATTGCGTACGGCTGGACGCAGAACATGATTTACGCTATACGCGATTCTCTTGACGGCGGCAAAGGCAACAATGTCGTATCTACAGTCGACAAAATGAAAGCTCAGGCGCAGGCAAGCATGGATAAGACAATGACGCTGATAGAAAGCAAGGGTTAAATATAATAATGCCAAGATAATTTATTCTATTAGATAATCCGCACTGACCGAAAAAATGGTGCAAAATGCTTTTATCTCGATATCCGTAACATATCTCGTTCCGTTTTCAATACATTTTATCGCGGATTTATCAATATCAATACCTTTTAGTTGCATCATTTCCGCGAGCATTCTTTGGGACACTTTTGACGGCAGATTTTTTCTCAGATTTTTAATTTTTTCACCGCATATATTGCGTTTCCCGTCGGCTGTTTTATGTTTGAACATTTTATTCCTCTAAAATTATATAAAATTTGAGTATTTAAAAAACTCATACTTGATTTTATATAATTATTATGGTATAATTGAGTAGTTTAAATACTCACTGTAAAAACTATAATAATATTTTAGAGGTATAAAGTATGATTACGAATGAAAATGAGCGCGAAATCTTGAAAAAACTAAATGAATTGTTGGAAATAGAAGTCCATGAACTTCAAAGATATTCGGAAACATCGACGTGCAGCAACGCAAAGCAGGGCATGGAAGATGAATATAATTATCAAAAAAATAAGGTGCGGCTCGTCTTAGATATAAAAAATATAAATTTATTTTCTTCATTAAAACAAAAAACGGAGGTATAAAATGACTTCGCGTGAAAGAGTAATGACAGCTTTATCGCATAAAGAACCCGATATTGTCCCATTTTCATTGGGATTTGGCATAAATTTCCCGGCAAAAAAAGCGTTAGCCGAGTATATGAGCCGCGATATTGGGGAAATTGATACGTTTCTTGAATCGCTGTCGGATATCCGGCATGTCGGTCCGAAATATATTGGACCGAAAAACAGAAATATCGGTATGCCGGACGGATCATATACAGATATATGGGGAGTTAAGCGCAGCCCCGTAATGAATCAAAAAGATACTTATATGGAAATAAGCGACTATCCTTTGAGCAGTCTGACGACAATAGAAGAACTTGAGAATTATATATTCCCGGATGCCGGCTGGTTCGATTTTTCGGCGATTCCCGAGCAGATTGAACAGATTAGGGCTCGCGATAAAAGCCGCGATTATGCGATTATGCTGGGAAACGGCAATATATTCGAGTCGTCATGGTATATGCGGGGGCTTGAAAACATGTTTGCCGACCTGCTTACTGAAAAAGAATATGCGCATTGGCTGTTAAATAAAGTTACAGAATTTTTCATCAGCTATTTTCACAGCGCTTTTGAAGCGGCGGACGGAAAAATCGACCTTGCGTTTACCGCCGACGACATTGGCGGACAGAACGATCTGCTGGTTTCCCTGCCGTTGTGGGAGGAAATGATAAAGCCGTATCACAAGCGGCTTAACAAAATGATTCACGAATACGGCGCGAAAATAGTCTATCACAGCGACGGCGCAGTGATGAAAGCAATAAGCGGTCTGATAGACATGGGCGTCGACGTTTTAGAGGCATTGCAATTTGACGCCATGGGAATGAATCCTGTCGAACTAAAAGAAAAAGCGGGGGACAGGCTTAGTTTCCACGGCGGTGTGAGCGTACAGTCAACCCTGCCTTTCGGCACGCCCGAAGAAGTGACGGAAGAAGTGCTGGAGCGGATAAAAGTGCTGGGAAAAAACGGCGGGTATATACTGGCTCCATCGCACGCAATTCAGGCGGGCACTCCGCCCGAAAACATATATGCGTTCTTAAAAGCGACTGGCAGATTGCATGTCTAAATATAGATAAAATCAAATAACCGAAGCTCAACATAACACTTTTTATGCGAATATGTTGAGCTTTTATTATGTTCGTCTGTTAAATTTTACGTTTTTTGTCAAAAATATAAGATGATATATAAAATTTACAGTTTTTGCAATAAGAATAAATTTTTTATTTTTTGTGCAAATTAATACAAAACACATAAAAAATAGAAAATTTTAAAAATTCAGGAATTAGAAGGTTGGGATTACATTGAAATACAAAAATATAAAACATAAAAAACGGGATTTTAATTCAAATTTAAATGCGGCAAAAATTGTGTCGGCATTTATATTGTCGCTGTTTATACTGACTGCGGGACTTTTTGGCATTATGGACTTTATCACGCCGAATCATGTCGCCGCGTTCAACATAAATGATCTCAATAAAAACGGCGTCATAATATATTCAAAAACGGACTACGGCATACTTGATCTATTTTCTTTTCTATCACACTCGTCAAACTCCGCAAATGATTCACATAATACCGAAAGTTTGAAAAATGACAACGCCGCGACGGCATTTAATAACAGCGCGCTTTCTCCGTATGTTTCCAGTTCTTCCGCGCAGACTGATAACCTGAGCATCAGTAACAGCAATAATAACGGCGAAAGCATCTATACCGCGAAATTATTTGGGATTATACCAATAAAAAAGGTTCAGGTCAGTTTGTTCCCGGAAACGGAGCTTATTCCCGGCGGCATGCCGTTCGGAGTGAAATTTTTAACGCAGGGAGTTATCGTCGTCGGACTCTCCGACATAGAGACAGAGAAAGGCACGGTTAATCCCGCGAAAAACGCCGGTATAAAAACTTCTGATATAGTTACGGAAATCAACGGGGTTACGGTAAACAGCGTTGAGGAAGCCACGAATATCATAGAGGGCAGCAACGGGGATACCATGGACCTTACTGTTACCCGCGACGGAAAAACCTACGATTTAAAACTTAAGCCCGCTTTTTCCGTATCTGACAATAAATATAAATTAGGAATATGGCTGAGGGATTCAACCGCGGGAATAGGCACCGTCACTTTTATAAACCCGTCGAACAACGCTTTCGGGGGTCTGGGTCACGGCATATGCGACGTTGACACAGGAAATCTTATGCCTCTAAGAAAAGGAACGATAGTGGATTCCGTTATCGACAGCGTCGTAAAAGGCAAATCCGAACTCCCGGGAGAACTGAAAGGCAAATTTAAAGAGAACATGGGAACCCTTCTCTCAAACACGCAGAACGGGATTTTCGGGATATTGAGCAATATGCCCGTTTCCCCCGAAGACGCCACTCCGATTCCGATAGGACTGCGTTCCGATGTAAAAGAAGGCAGAGCGACTATATACTGCACCATAGACGGAACCGGTCCGCAGGAATATGAAATAGATATATTGAAAATTTATAAAAACTCTACAGATTCAAAAAACTTTCTGATTAAAATAACCGACCCGAACCTTATCGAAGTAACCGGGGGAATCGTGCAGGGAATGAGCGGTTCGCCGATTATGCAGAACGGGAAAATAATAGGAGCCGTAACGCACGTGTTAGTCAGCGACCCGACAAAAGGCTACGGGATATTTATAGACAATATGCTGTCCGCTATGCCTGAAATATTGAAATAAACCGACTGTCAAACGCAAGGGCTTTAATTTGCAGGGGCGAGCCTGCTGAACAAAGTTCAGCCTTTCGCCCCTGCAATATATCCTCGCATTTAATAGAAAAAATTAGTTTTTTATTAATAATATAGAAATATTAGATATAATATATTATAATATAATAAAGATAATAAAAATCGTATAAAATTATGGGGGTGTTTTTATGGCTGAGATTCCTGAAAATCCTACGATTGTCTTTTCGATTAAAGACGAGATGGACAGGCAGATGAATAAAACTTTGACCGATGTCTACGATGCTCTTTTGGAAAAGGGCTATAATGCGATAGACCAGATTGTTGGCTATCTGCTTTCGGAAGATCCGACTTATATTACGAATTATAATAACGCCCGTTCCGAAATCAGGAAAATAGACAGGGACGAGCTTCTGAAAGTTATGGTTCAGCATTATTTGAAGATAAATCCCGCTATTGCGACCGGGAAAAATAAGAATAAATGACATATGGGGATATAGTTCTTGAAAAAGAAACAATAAAAGTTTCAAAACTGTGTTTCGGTTCCCTGTGTATCGGACATCTGCAGTCGGATATGGAATTAAACGACGGCGCGGAGGTTATAAAGCGCGCCTATGATTCAGGCGTGAATTTTATCGATACGGCGCAGTTATACGGGACTTATAAATACATCAGAGCCGCTTTTGACAGATATAATATAGACAAAAGCAGCGTTGTTATATCCACAAAAACATACGCATATACAAGAGAACTCGCCGAGAAGGCGTTAAACGAAGCCTTGCACGAATTAGGCAGAGATTACATAGATATATTCATGCTCCACGAACAGGAGAGCATTCACACTCTTCACGGACATATGGATGCTCTGGAATATCTGCTTGAACAGAAAGAAGCTGGAAGAATAAAAGCCGTGGGGATATCGACCCATTGCGTGGACGGGGTTCTGGGCGCAGTTGAGTTCAATTCTGAAAATAAAAATAAAAACTATAAATTAGACGTAATTCATCCGATGTATAATATGTCGGGATTGGGAATAATCGGGACGTTGGACAACATGGAGACCGCTCTGCTTAAAGCTAAACAAAGCGGTTTTTTTATTTTTTCCATGAAAGCCCTCGGGGGAGGAAATCTGTATTCAAAAGCGGGAGAAGCATTGAATTTTGTCTTGGACAAGCCGTTTATAGATTCTGTAGCCGTCGGGATGAAAAGCGTTCTCGAAGTAAATGCAAACGTAAATTTTTTCGAAACCGGCAAATTCCCCGAAGAATATTACAAACTATACAATAATACAAAAAAAAGACTGCATATCGACGACTGGTGCGCGGGCTGCGGAAACTGCGTGAAGATATGCCCCGCAAAAGCTCTTGAAATATCAGCCGGCAATCAGGCTGTCTGCAACGCGGGAAAATGCGTGCTGTGCGGATATTGTTCGTCGGTCTGCCGCGATTTCGCGATAAAAATAATATAAAATAATATATTGTTAAGTTAAAAATAAATTAAAAGTCAAGAAAGGGTAATATTTAGTATAATGAGTGCGGTTAAAGAGAACATACTGACGTATAAAGATAAGCCGCTTGTCAGAAAAGACAGAACCATATGTTACGGAAACGTTTCAGACAAGTATATCCTGATACTTACAGTATTGGAGACGAAAAAAGAAAGAGGACTTGAAATTGCCTCAAAAGTTTTTGTGCAGATTCAAAGCACGGTTAAAACTGCGGAAAATAAAGATAATGTTGTTAAATATACTGAAAAAAATTCGCTTTACGAAGCCTTTGACATAGGTGAAACATGGCTTGACAAAGCCCTGAGAGATTAATCGAAGTAAAATAATATTAAGGGGATTATATGATGTTAAAAAGATTTATAAAAATGACCGCCGTTGCCGTTTTATGCGCGGTTTTGCTGACCTCGTCAGCGTTGACTTCGTGCTCGGGCGGCGGGGGAAAGACCGCTATGTCCCTGACATATAACGGAATCACGGCTGATATTTCGTCAAATATATACAACTATTATTTGAGTTATACAAAAACGATGATGCTTTACCAGTATTATTCCGCGCAGGGTGTTACAGACACTACACAAATGAGCGACGTGCCCGGCATATGGGTTACGGCATATCCGGATAACAGCATACCCGGAGTTAAAACATACGACGATTACGCTAAACTGCAAGCCGAAACGTCTGTAGAAAATCTGCTTGCAATTATCGTGTACTGCAAAAATAACAATCTTGCGCTCTCAAAATCGCAGCTTAACACTGTTGACGTAAATATAAAAAACCTGATAAACAATAATTATAACCGCTCCGCAAGTCAGCTTGAATCTACCCTCGCACGGTTCGGCATAAATGAATCTATATACAGACAGATAAAAAGATACGAGACAATGAGCGGACTTGTTGACACATATCTTTTCGACCCGTCAACTGGGAAAACTAAAATCACGGACGACATGATAAATCAGTTTTATACGCAGAACTGCGTGAGAATCAAGCATATATTAATACTTCTGAATCCCGGGACAAAAGACGTCAACGGAAATCCGGAAAGCTATTCAGCCGACGAACTTGCGCAGAGAAATCAGAAAGCCGACGATATATATAACAGTATTGCAGGCGGCGCGGATTTTGACAGTTTTGCATCACAGTCGGAAGATCCGGGAACTGCTTCATCCCCCGACGGTTATACAATCAGCAAGAACACAAGTTTTGTACCGGAAGTTATAACCGCGGCATTTGATATGAAAATAGGCGAAGTCCGCAAAGTCCAAAGCGCGTCGTACGGATGGCATATCATTCAAAGAGTAGACCTTCTTCCGGCGGATCAAGCGGTAAATATTGATAATGGGGGCACCTGGAAAGATTATATCACCACCCAAATGAAAGCTTTAGCGTTAGATCAGGAACTCAAATCTTACACGGATAATATAAAAGTTGACACAAGTGAAACGAGTTTATTTACTATAGCGTCAAGCGATACAATGTTCGACTGTTTAGAGTTATTGCAGTAAAAAGTAAAGCGGGAGGAAAATATAAAAGGTATGAAAGCCAAGATAAATTCAATCAAGCCTATCAAATTTATTTCGTTCTTATTGATTTTTATGCTGATTTTTATCCCTGTTTCAGGTATGCTTACATCATGCAAGACAAATCAGGGAAACAATACAAATAATACAACCGGAACGGCGGCAGGTCCGACAGACGTTTCCGGGGATATTAACGCTGCTACGGAAATACAGGATTCACTGCCTGCGAATCTTGACTTCAACGGCGCGACGCTGAATTTATTCACGCGAGGCGACTGCTATGTCGATAATACTGTTCCCGAATTCGGCGTGGAAACCGAAAACGGCGATATTATAAACGACGCAATCTATAACAGGGATAAAGTCGTCGAGGACAGACTGAATATAAAATTAAACGTAATCGTCGGTTCAGGGTGGCAGAATTACGCCAACGATATGACTAAGATTCGCGCGAGCATAGCGGCGGGAGATCAGTCTTACGATTTAATCGCCGGCTGGTCCGCGTCAATACCGACGCTCTCCATCGACGGAATTCTTATGAACCTCAGCGACCTGCCCTATGTTGATTTTACTCAGCCATGGTGGAATCAGCGCATAGTAAACGACCTGACAATAGACAATAAGCTGAATTTTGCGGTCGGCGACGGCAATTTGTCTTTACTCTGCAACTGCGTGGCGATGTTCGTCAACAATACGGTGCAGCAGGCATACGGTCTGCCGAATATATACGACACTGTATTTGCCGGAAAATGGACTATCGACGCTATGGATCAATTAGCAAGGTCCGTATCCAAAGATTTGAACGGCGACGGCAAAATCGACAAAAGCGATCAGGTTGGCTGCGTAATGGACAATTATAACCCATTCGACGGATTTATGCAGGGTTCGGATATACAGATGATTACAAAAG
>Ga0123357_10005558_pt1 | contig 15127 bp, 15 predicted proteins | sample TergutEmb28metaG_FD_89873 | JGI IMG/M metagenome (GOLD analysis project Ga0123357, IMG submission 89873) | Embiratermes neotenicus P4 segment gut microbial communities from Petit-Saut dam, French Guiana - Emb289 P4 | ecosystem: Host-associated > Arthropoda: Insects > Digestive system > Gut ... | reverse complement strand
TGCTATTCCTAGTGGATTTAATACACCCTGGTTCAACACTGCCGTCCCGGGAGGGATTTTGGGGGATCGAAACGTGGGTGATCAGGCCACGCCCCTCTCTCCGCTTACACTCCTCCAAGAGAGCTTCGTGCTGTGATGATGCAACCATATCCACATTTGAATGCAGGCGTACTCTCAAAGAAAGGCTACCTAAGTCCAATCTAGCCTTTTGTGACGTCAAAAAATTCAATCCAATAATGCCATCCGCGGATGTTGGAAATTTCCAAAACAAAAAAGAATGATTGATGGTAAATCTACCCATTTGAAATGAGACTTGCTGTTCCCCCACGATATCCAAGCTGTCTCCCGTTACCCGAAAGGTTCAAATGTAGTACTTTCGACTGGTACCTCCGCTATCCCCGGCTGCTAAAGATTACAGCTGGATCCCGAATCTACAGTGAGGATTCGTTCTGCACCTTGAATTTTAACTGCCACTGTCGGTGTGCTATGATCTAGGGTTACGGGGACTGTAACAAAATTACTGACAGCTCTTGCGGGTAACTTACGATGGAAGTTGCTGCCGTGAATCCCATCAGCTACGAGTTTTCCTGACGATGGGTGTTTCGACGAGTAGCTTCAGCATAAGTGCTGCTTGGCTATCCCGTTTCCTGTGGTTTGAAGTGCTGGTTCTTTCCCTCGTTCTTTCCGGGGTGAAATTTATTCGAAAAACATTCTTTGGCAAAATGTCCTGGTTTCCCACACTTAAAACAAAGCAGTTTCCTTTCGCGACTAGTGTTTGTCGGGCGGACGTTTTGCTGACGCTGATTCCGGCCTACATGCGGCGCGTCTGTGTTAATACGAGTAGCCTGTCCGTACTCTGATCTTAAAAAGTTCTTCCATGGCTGACCAAAGTTGCCTCTGCCTTTTCTGCGAGTTTCAGAATTTGAAAAAAATGTTAAATTTCTCTTCTCCTCTGCTTCTGCCTCAAAAACCGTAATGGCAATTTGAAGTGCCGAATCAACTGTCGCAGGCATTTGAGATCTAACCTGACGTCCTGGGTTCCCACAAAAGTCCGACTCTAAATGTCGACAGTAACATCCGTTGAGCTTGGTCATAGTGAAATTTCTGGAGCAATGGGTCTTCAACTTTAGGGACTGTCTTCGTAGCAAGTGAGCGACACCGGTCCAAAAATTCTCTAGGGGTTTCGTCTTTCTGTTGCTTGGCTGTCTGAAGTTACATAAAGTGATACTGGTCACTTCTAACATCTTTAAATCTGTGTAAAAAGTTGGCCTTAAAATTTTCTCATGAAAAGTCTGTGCTATGTAATTCTGGGTTACTGCTATAAAATGCTTTTGCGATTTCTGTAAGTTTCAGGACTGTAATCTGTATTTTATCAAAATGGCTCCAGTTTCCTATTTTGGCTGATGACTCCACTAACTCAAAAAATTCCTTCACACTAATTGCTTTTTGTGTCCCGGACCACTTGGGTATAAGGGAAATTAGAGACAAGTCTTTTGGTGCTGTAGGCCTACCTGAGCTAACTTGAGCTCGCAGGTTACTTATTTCTGCTTGTAGATTCTCTACAAGTTTTTCCAAACTATCTGCCATTTTGACTACTCTGTTTCGAACACAGTTTTAGAACCTCTAAACACTAAGCACATATTCCAGAATTTCAAGTCAATTTGTAACTTAACTCCACAAGAATGTAAATTAAAACTCTATACACACTTTAAGCAAATACCACACAAAAGAGATTAATAAATCGCAATAATTGTAAGCCATGTTACCACCTCTTCTAACGTGAGTATCAGTGCAGTTTCCTAGCAGTACGTCTCCTTAACTATGCACGATCTAACATCACCGTTATCAAAATGCGGAAATTTTGGCGTGTGCTTCTAAAAGCAAAATAGACTCTGTACATCCCTGACCGCTGCCAACAATATTGTAACAGCGTGCGGCAGCCTTCCTAGCTACCGACACTATTACATAAAAGGGTTTTCGCTGCCACCACTTTAGACAATACTATGACATACTCATACTATACAATATATTCTACAACTCTACCACACTTTACATAAATATGCAACACAAAAAATACAATACCCATTCAAAGTTTACAGCACCATACAAGGTACTTCTCTAACACGAAAATTTAAATTCCATATCAAGGAATTATCCTAAGGAAAGCCTGATCACCATTTATAATCCAATTCTGATCTGAGTCATTACTATACTTGAATTTGGTACGAAACAACTTAACCTCGATCAACTTGTACAATAATTATCAACAAGAGCCACATCTTAAAAATTTTGCTCGTCCTCCGCTCACCCAGGCGTCTGTTGTCCTTCTATCTTCCTCGTCAGTTCTATGACTTTGGCATGCGTTGTCACGTGCTGTGCTGTGCGTCGTCTGTCCTTCCCCACGTATACTTTCGTGTCATACGTGTATCCATTGAGTCACAAAGTTTAAACATTTTGATGCCGAAACGCTTGCGTTTTATGGTACGGACTGTTCGAAAATCACCCTCCCTTTGAAGGGAACAATAACTTGGTCATTTCCCAGATTTTCGGAAGGGTTTTAAAATTTGGAAAATGTGTCATGTAGAATTCCAAAAAGTTGTCGTTTCTTCCGTTGTCTGTCAAAATTTCGTCTGTCCTATCACGTTCGTTCCTGTTGTCAATAAAATGTATGTAACGAAGGATATGAAAGTATCTGTCCCGGTTCATCATAGTGCCATAGGAAGGTGTGTATAACTGATCCAATGTTGACCAGTATTCTGTCAGGTTGTATCTAACGCAGTTTCCCCATCTGTATTGTCAATGCCAGAAACACAAACATTTAGGCTTCAGTGACGTCAGGATCAGAAAAGTGTCCATCGTCATGTCTGTCTAAATAGTCGTGGTAGTAGCGATTAGTCTCCACCAGCAGAGTGAAAGTTTCTGCAAAATACAGAAGAAAAACACTAAGTGAAATGGGGCCGTCATTTATGTGGGACGCTTCATTGTCCTTCTTTCCTCTGGTACAACCTCTGTATGTGTGAGCTACACTGCTCTGAGGGTTGGAGTGGGATGTCCATTGCAGGGTTTCTGCCTGTTGAGTCTGTTCACCTGGCACACTCTCAACGGCTTCATCTTCGTCAGAGACCCTGGAAAAAATTCAACTGCTTGACTCAGGATTACAGCTGAAAGCCGACACGATCTGAGTTACGTCGTCCGGATTAATCCGAAATTCAAACAAATTTACCAGTAACTGGGAAATATTCTATTCGCTTCCTTATGTAACACTCTTTGTACAATAGCTGTAACTGAATGAGGATGTGACGCTTCTTATTCCTATGTCAAGACGGCTGGACAAACAACAGGTTTGGAAAAAAGTGTAACCAAGCAACATCTTCTTAACAAAGAACGGAAAATATATTCATGAATATGTCTCCTTATTGCTACATATTCATTCTCTCTTGCCTAAAAACAGAACGTATTACTGTACGTTAGTTTCTGTACGTACTGAATACGAAATGCAAGATTTGGTTAGCAGTCTCTAGACACTCAGTATACTGACTGATGTCACCGTCTGGATGGAGAAATTGTAGTTGTGTGGGGGTGCAAAAAGAAATGGCAACAGATATACCCTTCAACAGCGGTACGGTTTAGTGTACCAGCTGAAAAGCGGCATATCAACTGAATTTGTTTGTGTGTGCAAAACAACTCCTTAACAGCTACCGGCAACAAAGTATTTGATATTAATACCTAACCGCATTTATCAAGAATAATATCTATATCTCTGAGGTCACAACCTTTCATTTCTTCACATTATTAAAATTTCTGTTTGTTTGAAAGGTTTCTCTACGGCTAGAAATGCTATTTAACTTCTAAGCAGGCTCTGCCTTCAGCGTTACCTTTGCAGTTTGCCCTCATTTGGTTAATTTCTTTGTATGTATCGTTGCTGTTAATATTTGAATGGAAATAGCGACATATGATGAGATGAATTGGGATGGAAGTGAAAGGAATCGTTCCTATTAATTGTCTTGTACTATTTCGATATGAAACATGCAGTCTCTGAGGAAAATCACAGTAAAGATAGTCAGTACTGTTGGCCTGTGAGTCTAGACAGAAACATCGGCCCTGCTACTATACAACAATATCGAATTGAATGTCGCTGTTGGTGTGAAAATTCACTCAAAGTTTTGTTCTGCCCGTATTTTGCTGTTGAATGTAAATAATAATTCGGTACTCTAGGTAGACATACTACCAACAGTGTAAGAGAGTTCAGTGTCATTTCGATAGAAAAACTCCATCTATCTCCTTTGAATTCATGATAGCGCTTGATTAAGTTACTTGGAAATTTTGTGAAGCGCAGATTCCATTATCTTCATACAGATAAGAATACGCAGTTATTTTATTGACTGCTATAAGTATTATATCTTAATGCACATAAAACCTCTGTGTCGCCAGTCGTGGGAAAATTTGTTCTTAAGAAAATTAATGTAATGGATTAAAGTTCAATTTTGGGCTGTGCTTCTGAACACGATAAGCCAATCCACGTGTCTTATCGATGTGGTGCATACATACGTTTGTGGACAGAATGAAGAATGTCAAGTGAAGTTAGAACAGAAGTCCGAGGCTTAATACTTAATTACCTAAATTGAAGACGTCATATCTCAGATAATAGGCATTTGCAAACACTTAAATATATGTGTTGTTAAAAATTATAAATGGCGGTTCTGCCTACAGTTAGTGCAGTACTGTTACATCACAGTGCTTTGGATACAGGGACTGACTGTAATGTTGTTAGTACAGGGCAGAGGGGAAATGGCGGTTCTGCCTGCAGTTCCTGCAGTACTGTTATATCATATTGCTATGGATACGGGGACTGGCTGCAGCGTTGTTAGTACAGGGTTGAGCGTAACTGACAGTTCTGCCTGCAGTTATTGCACCACTGTTATATCACAGTGCTATGGATATAGGGAATGACTGTAATGTTGTTAGTACAGGGTAGAGGAGAAATGGCGATTATGCCTGCAGTTACTGCAGTACTGTTATATCACATTTCTGTGGATACAGGGACTTAGTGCAATGTTGTTAGTACAGCGTAGAGGGGAAATGGCGGTTCTGCCTGCAGTTACTGCAGTACTGTTACATCACACTGCTGTGGATACGGAGTCTTAATTCAATGTTGTTAGTACAGGGTAGAGGGGAAATGGCGGTTCTGCCTGCAGTTACTGCAGTACTGTTACATCACATTGCTGTGGATACAGAGACTTACTGCAAAGTTGTTAGTACAGGTAGTGTGTAAATTTAAGTTCTGCCTGCAGTTATTGCACTACTGTTATTTCACAGTGCTATGGATACAGGGACTTACTGTAATTTCGTTAGTACAGGGTAGAGGGGAAATGGCGGTTCCTCCAACAGTTACTGCAATACTGTTACCTCCATCAATAATGATCTAAACATTTTGTTATATCACAACATCATCCAGTACTTTCCCACTGACTCACCGTTTAGAAAATTCATTCATCCCTTTAAAACCAGTAGATTTAATTTTGTATTTTTTCCAGTAAAGCTAGGAAATACGCCATAATTACGAAGTGCAAAATCAGGGCTTGAAATCAGGACATAAGGACAGGCATGGTACAATTGATATGGTGTGTGTGGTTATGTGATCACAGCTGGTTAATTAAAGTGGACCCACCGCATAGCGTTCGGCTGAACGTGAAGAGAAATCTTCATAGTCCGAAGGACTGCTACAATTTTAAGTGGGCGTAGAATTGTTTGGTTTGTTAATTATAAGATTTCTGTAGTGTTGAATGTTTTGGTGTTATAATAAAAGATATTAATTTAACCTTATTAATTGAGCAGAATATTAAGAATTCGCAGAGCGTGAAAATAATTCGCTACAAATTCTGCAGAATGAATGTTGTGTAAATCGTACCTGACGAACATGCTAAGCGAAATAAGCCCAATTAACATACTCAACCCCACTTTCCTACCGTATATTATTTTGGGTTCTTCTGTCTGAGCAGATATCTTCCGAGTGAATGTTTTCTTTTAAAAATATTCTGTTAAAATTTCTACACCATTTTCATCCATGCATGTTAGGTGCATCATCAAATTTCACAATTTTTCCCCTTTTCCTAACGTTATTTGTTGACTTACTAATACAAACTCTCCCTTTATACTGTTCCATCCAGTCCTGTTGGCACTTACTCTGTTTACGTCCGTATACCCGTCTTGCAATATGTTTCTCTCAAACACACTCAGTCTTACTTGGTCCCTCAATATGAGGTACAAACCTCACACTCACACTCATACAAAAAGCTTTTAGGTACCGCTTGAACAACTACTACACATGTACTGTAGGCCTAGGCATGGAAAGAATTTTGATCAGTATTGACAAAGTCGTGTTTGGATGGGCAGTGCATGTAGCAGTTGTTCTGATGTCGCCCGGTCTGACGTGGAAAATCAGTATTATGTTCTGTATGTACCTAAAGTCGGTAACTGTATGTGTTACGATATATCGGTAGATTGATAAAGTTATGTTTGGATGGGCAGTTCATGTAGCAGTTGTTCAGTTGTCGCCCGGTCTGATGAGGACAACCAGTATTTTGTTCTGTATGTACCTACTGTCGGTAACTGTGTGTGCTGCGATATATCGGTAGATTGATAAAGTTGTGTTTGGATGGGCAGTGCATGTAACAGTAGATCAGTTGTCGCCCGGTCTTACGTGGAAAATCAGTAATTTGTTCTGTATGTACCTAACGCATGTAACTGTGTGTGCTGCGATATATCGGTATATTGATAATGTTGTGTTTGAATGGGCAGTGCATGTAGCAGTTGTTCAATTGTCGCCTGGTCTGATGTGGACAACCAGTATTTTGTTCTGTATGTACCTACTGTCGGTAACTGTGTTTTCTGCGATATATCGGTATATTGATAATATTGAGTTTGAATGGGCAGTGCATGTAGCAGTTGTTCAGTTGTCGCCCGGTCTGACGTAGAAAATCAATATTTGTTCTGTAAGTACCTACTTTCGCTTACTGTGTGTGCTGCGATATATCGGTATATTGAAAAGACCAGCTGATTGATACAGTACTTGTTATATGGGGTAAATATATGACATGTTCTTTTCGACATTTCTAATCCTCCTTCTTCAGTGCCCCATTATGTTCTACAGTTTGCAAGCCGGCTGTAAAGAGGGTGTCCAAAGAGGAAATGTCGCTAATCTAGGAGGTCATGGTATCGGACATTCTAAACAACAAACTGTATATGTACACGTTTTCTGTTCTGAGCTGTTTCTGGGAAAGAGCTATTTCATTGTACAGGAGTTTGGATTTGGCGTCTAAATTGTACTTCAGTTGCTCCATATTGCACCCATTCAGGTTTTCATTTATGGGGTTGGATGAAAAGTGAAATGCACAGAACAAAAGTGGATAATCCAGGCAATTTTCTCAATCTCATAATGGATGTTACGGCAGGATACAACAAATTCAATACGCACTCAGACAAGCAACACGCCATGCCATCACAATTTTTGGTAAGTGCCTGACTGTTGACGGTGCGATTTTCAAAAATGTAATGCACTGGTTAAAATCTGCTTACTTTGCCACATGAAAAATAAATATCTATAATATAAACAAAAATTATTAACAATTTTGCTACCATTTTGCAAATGAAAAGTGAAATAGCTCCACCTTGGTAAGCGTTCCAAATAGGACACTTGTACGTATAGAGTTTTGCTTAGAATGACCGTTAATATAACATCCCAGATTATGGAAAATTCCTCCTAGGATACTCTTTGCATGGTATAACATTCAGACAATGTGAATGCTTGTAATACATGGGCAATGTTCAGTCCATACAGAAAAATGGAGCAGCAGTCAGTAATAAGAGAAATTTAGCTCAATTAAAATCGCAAAGCAATATGTACTAGAAGTAATGATTTCAGGCTTATTATCCTTCTGACCTACTGTCAGTTACAAAAGTGTACAGACGGTCCGTCCTATTGGCAGTATCAGCATACAGTTACTCCTCTGACCTAATGTCAGTTACACAAGTGAACATACGGTCTGTCCTATTGAAACTATCAGCATACAGTTATTCCCCTGACCTACTGTACTTTGCACACGTGTACAGTTGGTCTGTCCTATTGAGAGTATCATCATACAGTTACACCTCTGACCTACTGTCAGTTGTACACGTGTACAGTCGGTCTGTCCTATTGAGAGTATCATCATACAGTTACACCTCTGAACCACTGTCAGTTGCACACATGTAAAGCCGGTCTGTCCTATTGACAGTATCATCATACAGTTACTCCTCTGACCTACTCTCAGTTGCACACGTGTACAGACGGTCTGTCTTATTGACAGTAATAGCATACAGTTACTCCGCTGAACTACTGTCAGCTGCACAGTGCACAGTCGGTCTGTATTGTTGAAAGAATTAGCGTACAGTTACTCCTCTGACCTACTCTCAGTTGCACAGAGTACATTCGGTCTGTCCTATTGACAGTATCAGCAAACATTTAATACTCTGACCGACTGTCCGTTGCTAAGGTGTACAGACGGTCTGACCTATTGACAGTATTAGCTTAGAGTTATTCCCCTGACCAACTGTCAGTTGCACACGTGTAGAGACGGTCTGTACTATTGACAGTATTAGCATACATTTAATACTATGACCTACTGTCAGTTGCACAATGTACAGACGGTCTGTCCTATTGACAGTATCAGCATACAGTTACTCCACTGACCTACTGTCAGTTGCACACGTGTACATAGAGTCTGTACTATTGACAGTATCAGCATACAGTTACTCCACTGACCTACTGTCAGTTGCACACGTGTACAGTCGGTCTGTCCTATTGACAGTATCAGCATACAGTTACTCCTCTGACCTACTGTCAGTTGCACACGTGTACAGTCGGTCTGTACTGTTGAGAGTATTAGCATACAGTTACTCCTCTGACCTAATGTCAGTTGCACAGTGTACAGTAAGTCTGTCCTATTGACAGTGTTAGCATACAGTTACTCCTCTGACCTACTGTCAGTTACACACATGTACAGTCTGTCTGTACTATTGACAGTGTTAGCATACAGTTACTCCTCTGACCTACTGTCAGTTGACCACATGTACAGTCGGTCTGTCCTATTGACAGTGTTAGCGTACAGTTACTGCTCTGCCCTACAGTCAGTTGCACACGTGTACAGTCGGTCTGTCCTACTGACAGTGTTAGCATACAGTTACTCCTCTGACCCACTGTCAGTTACACACGTGTACAGTCGGTCTGTCCTATTGACAGTATCAGCATACAGTTAATCCTCTGACTTACTTTCAGTTGCACACGTTTACAGTCGTTCTGTCCTATTGACAGTATCCGCATACCGTTACTCCTCTGGCCCACTGTCAGTTACACACGTGTACAGTCGGTCTGTCCTATTGACAGTATCAGCATACAGTTACTCCTCTGACCTACTGTCAGTTGCAGACGTGTACAGTCGTTCTGTCCTATTGACAGTATCAGCATACAGTTAATCCTCAGACCCACTGTCAGTTGCACAGTGTAAGTCGGTCTGTCCTATTGACAATATCAGCATACAGTTACTCCTCTGACCAACTGTCATTTGCACACGTGTACAGTCGGTCTGTCCTATTGACAGTATCAACATACAGTTACTCCTCCGACCCACTGTTAGTTGCACAGTGTACAGTCGGTCTGTCCTATTGACAGTATCAGCATACAGTTACTCCTCTGACCCACTGTCAGTTGCACAGTGTACAGTCGGTCTGTCCTATTTACAGTATCAGCATACAGTTACTCCTCTTACCCACTGTCATTTGCACAGTGTACAGTCGGTCTGTCCTATTGACAGTATCAGCATACAGTTAATCCTCTGACCCACTGTCAGTTGCACAGTGTACAGTCGGTCTGTCCTATTGAGAGTATCAGCATACAGTTACTCCTCTGACCAATTGTCAGTTGCACACGTTTACAGTCGGTCTGTCCTATTGACAGTATAAGCATACAGTTACTCCTCTGACTTACTGTCAGTTGCACACGTTTACAGTCGTTCTGTCCTATTGACAGTAACAGCATACCGTTTCTCCTCTGACCCACTGTCAGTTACGCACGTGTACAATCGGTCTGACCTATTGACAGCATCAGCCTACAGTTACTCCTCTGACCTACTGTCAGTTGCACACGTGTACAGTCGTTCTGTCCTATTGACAGTATCAGCATACAGTTAATCCTCAGACCCACTGTCAGTTGCACAGTGTAATTCGGTCTGTCCTATTAACATTATCAGCATACAGTTACTCCTCTGACCAATTGTCAGTTGCACACGTGTACAGTCGGTCTGTCCTATTGACAGTATCAACATACAGTTACTCCTCTGACCCACTGTTAGTTGCACATTGTACAGTCGGTCTGTCCTATTGACAGTATCAGCATACAATTACTCCTCTGACCCACTGTCAGTTGCACAGTTTACAGTCGGTCTGTCCTATTGAAAGTATCAGCATACAGTTACTCCTCTTACCCACTGTCAGTTGCACAGTGAACTTTCGGTCTGTCCTATTGACAGTATCAGCATACATTTACTCCTCTGACCTACTGTCAGTTGCACTCGTGTACACTCGGTCTGTCTTATTGACAGTATCAGCATACAGTTACTCCTGTGACCTACTGTCAGTTGCACACATGTACAGTCGGTCTGTCCTATTGACAATATCAGCGTACAGTTACTCCTCTGACCAACTGTCAGTTGAACACGTGCACAGTCGGTCTGTCCTATTGACAGTATCAGCATACAGTTACTCTTCTGACCAACTGTCAGTTGCACACGTGTACAGTCGGTCTGTCCTATTGACAGTATCAGCATACAGTTACTCCTCTGACCTACTGTCAGTTGCACAGTGTACAGTCACTCTGCCCTACTCACAATATCAACATACAGTCCGTAGCCAACCCACTGCAGCCTGCCTACTGGTGAAGAATGCAGACTGTTTAGCAACTGCTTTTTAATTGGAAGCGAGTTTTGAACATTCAGATTGTTACATTAAATATTTTACTTACACGCCACCAATTCTTACTCACCGCCACTAAGCACAGTGAAAAATAATTTTATGTTTAGATTCTTGGTATCACATGGATCGAATTGTGTATGTTATATAGCTACTGTGGGCAATGGCAATTATACATGTGTTTATTTAATTTTGTGACGTATAATGACAATGCGAACAGTTCAGAATTTTTAATATCGAATGTGTATTGGATGAGTGACGAATTAATGGGTGGAAGAAAATATAATGTTTGCATTATTTCGTAAACAAATTGCGTCTCTTCGATGGAAAAATCCAGTTATATCGGGCGATTTCATGATATCGCTTGATACAGACACTTGAACTTTTCGTGATGCGCAGTTTGCAATGTCGTCTTACAGATGATAGGAAGCGGCTATTTTATTGGATCCTTTAAGCGTTATATCTTAATGTACACAAATCCAGTTTGTTGCCAGCCGTGTGCACAGCTGTTCTTAGATAAAGAAATATCATAAATTGAAGTTAAATCTTCGGCTTTGTCTCTGAACTCGATAAGCTAATCGATGTAAGTTTCTTATCGATGTTGTGTTTACATATGTTTGTGGACAGACGGCTGAATATGAAGTCGGTACTTCAGTCCGAAACTTAATATTTGTTTACCATAATAGACGGCGTCATATCACACACAACATATATTTGCACACGCTTAAACATATGTATTGTTGAAAATTATTAAACTGTCTACATTACAGTGCTGTGGATACACACAAACGACCTGCATTATCAAAAAAATCTTTCATTTAATGTGTACATTTTTAGCCATTGTCCTTGCTTTTAATTTCAGGTACAAACGTAACTGCTTTCTGCCTTCCTGCTTTGCTATCAGTTCTAATATTAAGTTACACTTTATAACTAAGTTAGCGGGTAACAAAACAGTTTCAAAATGTAGCAGCGCATCCAGTTTGTGTGTTTTATAGTGTTATTAAGGTCTCTAATCTTAATGTTTAGCGATATAATATACTCTAACACAGTTTGTACTTCAAATAAAACCGACCCATTACAAAAATCCAGTTATTGTCCTTCTGTGAAATAATCTCTGTTAGTTTTGAGAAAGTGTGAACCACAAAATGTGAATTCCGCTGTTGGTTGCTGTGTTCTTGTGGTAAAATGGCTGGTTAAGATAACTTATATTTTCAATATAAATCATGGAATTTCCTTACAGCTTGATCTGGAATGATACCTGGAACTTCGTTCTGAAATTTATATTTAATCCGAACATTTCCATTGTCAAAACGGCAAAATCCAACAAAATAGAACTAACAAAACTTACACGAAAATTTGTATTACTCAATTACAAAACCATCACGGTACGGTGTGTATATAATTTAGGAAACTAGAGAATTTTGGAGTCAATTTGGCCACAGCCGTAAGCTATATTGCATTACTGATGAGACACAAAACGCAAATGTGTGTTGTCTTGTGTAGTGAGCGTGTGACAAGACAGCACCTTACTGTAACCTATCGTTTGGGAGCGTCCGGCTGAATAAAGTTGTCATGAGTGAGACCGAATTTGGGGTTGGAAAGAACTTTTATAAACCTGAACAAACCAGGAAGACATGAAGGAGTCTTTCAGGTTTTGCAATGAGGAAACATTAGCCAAGCTAGCTATGCAGAATCAGCACAGGTCACTTGCAATGCCCCCACTTGCCATGTGTGGAGCTCTTCAAGCTGACCGACTTATTGAGTTACTGCGTATTTCGTAAGTGTTTTGGAATATGACTGTATGCGGTCAGGTAGGAAGAACTAAAACGCTGACAAACGTACTTTCCTCTCTATAAAAACTTTGATAGCTAAAGTACAAGACATTCTTTCTGTGACACTCTTTCAGAACGATATACGGTAGGCACGACACTGGACACTGTACCGGCGGAGCGAGTACCTACGGCGTCGTGAAGATTTATCGGTACACGGCTTGTTACACAAACGGTTGTTATAGTAACTGAGAGCCGCTCAGAATGTACTGCAGCATCCTGCTGTTAACAGGTCAGCTGCAGCAGTTGTGTTGTGACTAACTGTGATTTGGTTACTGAATTCGGTCGAGTCCAAATTCTATTTGAAATTCCAATTTACATAACTTTTGATTATACAGAGAGGAAAGAACATAAATTTGAACACGTTTAATACAACATTTCTCTGTAACATATTTATGTGAAATTATACATTAGTGTAAACTAGTAGAATATAGACTTAAACAAAGCAGTCTCCGATATTGTGTTATTGTGTATTACTATAACCCGTAGTAATTCTCAGGCGTTTTGCCTAGATATAGGCTGGCGGCAGCATTCAACCTACCCTAGATAAAATTCTAGACCCAGAGGACTTAGTGCCTCAACCACTCGTGTCTACCTGCACACAGTTCGGTGCAAGTCACGTCCCCTTGCCCCGGTTCACGACAAAGTCGAAGAGGAAAATAAACAATTCTCACCAATCCTGAGTTTGCGTGTTCTTGCTTTATTTATTCGGCATGCAATGTGCATGCGCCGTGTTATATTGTTACTTTCTCTCATATTTCTCCGTACTGTTTCATAGAGAGCAAGATTTAGTGAGAGAAATATTTATAGAAATCCAAATGTGTGTTTTAGTGCATCTGCAGTTTCTGTCCGAATCATTTCCCGTTCTAAGAACAATTCAGCGCTATGTTATCATTGCACTAAACAGGTCTTCACCTAAAATACCGGCAGTTCAGTAATATTTGAATGAAACTTATATTTTCTGCCCACATTTTGAAAAATTTTCAAACCACCAAATCCATGAAAATCCGTCTAGGGGAAACCGAAATGTTCGATGCCATCAGACACGACGAAGCTGACAGTTACTATTCGCAATTTTGAGAACGGGCTGAAAATATCTGCGACAAAACGTATGTGAAGCCATTATCAAATACTTTATATGACTAAATGAAATTGGTTCGATTTTACAGTCGTATATATCAGTAACCGCTACAGTGGCATGAATATGTTCGCCGCATAGGAAGAGTGGAATGAGTGATAAAAATCTCTTTAAATATTCTTATGTATATTTATATATAATTGTATGTTTACATATTATGTAAGTATCAAAACAAAGTAGCTAAATTAAATTGTAAAAATACATTACATTTTATCCACAAATTTAATTGAAATGTTTCTTATGATTCTTGAGAATAGGAATGATTAGGCTAAAGAAATATTATCTGGCTAGAAATTGTAATGGAGAAAATAGACGTATGTGTATATACGCTTATATATAGTTATTTACATATATATACATACATAAGTCCAGTAGCTCAGTCGGTATAGCGACTGAACTACTAAGTGACAAACTGGACGGTCGTGGGTTCAAATTCCTGTGGGGGCGATATTTTACGCACCAGTCCAGACCCTCTCTTGGGTCCAATCAGACTGCTACGCAAATGGTACCGAATTTTTCGGGGCTAATACGGCCTTAACGCTGCGCTGACCAACCATCCCATAGAGCGCCGAGGTTGAAGAAAGTTTAGAGCTATATTTCTAGTCCCCTTCTGAGATTTCGTAGCATGTTATAGGGCGAAATTTATATTATATATGTATATATCATTACATATACATTATTAATTCCCTGATAGCTACAAGTTTTCAGGTCTCCACAGTGATATTTCGAAACGTACGTCTGTGATGACATGGGCTATTTTATTGATTAATTGTTCTAATGACGAAAATTGTTGTAGGTTTATTGGCTGAGTGTTAACTGAATGGTGCAGCTTGTGTGTAACAGGGCTTGTGATCAGTTATATATGGAAGTAGGTATATTGGCTGAGTGTTAACTGAATGGTGCAGCTTGTGTGTAACAGGACTTGTGATCAGGTATATATGGAAGTAGGTATATTGGCTGAGTGTTAACTGAATGGTGCAGCTTGTGTGTAACAGGACTTGTGATCTGTTATATATGGAAGTAGGAATATTGGCTTAGTGTTAACTGAATGGTGCAGCTTGTGTGTAACAGGACTTGTGATCAGTTATATATGGAAGTAGGTATATTGGCTGAGTGTTAACTGAATGGTGCAGCTTGTGTGTAACAGGACTTGTGATCA
>Ga0123357_10005557_pt1 | contig 15129 bp, 8 predicted proteins | sample TergutEmb28metaG_FD_89873 | JGI IMG/M metagenome (GOLD analysis project Ga0123357, IMG submission 89873) | Embiratermes neotenicus P4 segment gut microbial communities from Petit-Saut dam, French Guiana - Emb289 P4 | ecosystem: Host-associated > Arthropoda: Insects > Digestive system > Gut ... | reverse complement strand
GGTTCATCTTTGATGGATTCACGGCCCTCTGAAAATGCCTTAAACCACTTGAACACTTGTGATCTCGACAAAGCATGCTCCCCATAGGCCTGTTTCAGTTTATTGAAAGTTTCAATGCCGGTTACCCCAAGTTTGACACAAAACTTGATTGCACATCGTTGCTCGAAATTGCGCTCTTCCATTTCCGTGACACACACACAAAAACTCCTTCACAAGAAACCGCACTAAAATTAGCGTGTTGACGCTAGCGAGTTGAAACTCATACTAGAAGTCTATGAGACTCTTATCTAACCTTTTGCCAGATCGTGCGATACGCAGGCAGTCTCATGACTTTATTTACAGACCTCGTAGCCTGAATGGAAGTGCTTCGATATAAATATCCTTCCTTTAAGCGAGTAAAAAAAAATCTTGGAAGTTGCGTGTGGTCCATCTCTGTAGGCGAACGACTAGTGTGATAGAGAAGTTTTGGTTACTGTGGAACATCTTACAGTGCCACCCACTACATGCGAGGCAACGTGAGGCAACGTAAGTGAATATCGGGACATGTAGGCCTGTTGTATTCAGAGACCTTTAATCGCACACCTTTTCATGGCTCGACAGACTTATGGGCCTAGGCCTCCTCATTACTGAGGTTTCGAGATTGCACTCAAACGCACCACATAAGGTAGGACTCCTCTGGATGAGTGCCTTACCACCATACACTGCGTAATATCCCAGAAGAGCGCAGGTCTGACTACGTACTTCGCGGCGGAAGCCTGAAATCCCGCATTGATCCTGTCGAAAACATGAATATCAATGCGTGACGTATAATTTTAACAGTGCTGGTCGCCGTTTGTTAGGTGTTTCGTTTATTACAAGCGTAAAGTCAAATTTTATGCACAAATCTAACCACAGCAACACTACAGAAAATAACTGTATTATCTCAAACGCACAAAATACGACTGCGCAACCCAATGTTTGTGCATCGGCTACTGGTCACAAACAAGGGACTGTCGGGTCTCCTCAGCAAAAACCATTGCCTAGGTCAACTGCTAACACCACAGCCAGCAACAAATACTTCAGGTGTAATTTTACTGAAAATTCACAATTACACAAATTACGGGATTTTTTTTATCGAATTACCCCATGTACTTATATATGTGGTTAACAATTTGGTCGTGTATTTTGTCTCCCTGATGATGGTTTCATGATGAAGGGACACGTGTTGGAGAATTACGGCTGTTTTTATGTGCAGCTGTTGTTTACTTTGGTGGTCAGTTACTTGAATAGCCATACGAATGTTTTGTACCTTTTAATAATTTTACGTATTTATTGTCGTGTTTAAGTGAGAACCTCAGATCACGCGTGTTGCTAATGTTGTGTGTATTGCTGTTGCAGACTCGGATGGAGGCGGCGGTGGCAAAGAGGTAGCCGCCCAAACCGAAAAGAAAATGGGTAGGAGTCTTCCTCCAGTCAACACTATCACTTACACGGTAAGAGACGTTCGCTTGTTGAAACGCGTTCTTTCATATGTTCGCTGTACACGCTTCTCGCCCAAAGAATTTTCGTTAGCTTAAATAGGCGTGTACACGGAGACAGCGAATTATTCGCCGGAACGCGTGGTTCGAAACATTTAGTGGGAGTACTAACAGTTGTGAACACTTTGTGTACTTGCTTCCAGTACTCTATACCCCATGGAGCAGGGTTCTTCTTGAGAAGCTAACCGGTTCTCAGCCAGTCAAGTAATTCCCCGCATTTTATGGAACCCGAAGGTTCATTTCCACATTGACAAGTGTCCGCCACCTGTTACTATTCTGAGCTACATCAGTCCAGTCCATGCGCCCCTTCGCACGTCCTGAAGATCCATCTTAATATTATCCTCCCATCTACGCCTGGGTCTTCTAAGTGGTCTCTTTCCCTGATGTTTCCCTACCAAAACCCAGTATGCTTCTCCCCTCTCCCCCATTACATGCCCCGCCCATCCCATTCTTCTCGATTTGATCACCCGAATAATACTTGGTGAATAGTACAGATCATGAAGCTCCTCGTTATGTAGTTTTCTCCACTCCCTTGTTACCTCGTCCCTCTTAGACCCAAATATTCTCCTGAGCACAGAGTTCTCAAACACCCTCAGCCTACGATCCTCAATATGTTTGCATCCCGTATCGAGTACAAATCTAGAACTTAAGGCAGATATGTAATTATATTTTTCTGTCTTCTATGTATTTGGTACGTCAATCATTCCATTGTCCTGCTAACCTGTGTGCTCCAGCACAAGCATATACCTAACTCGTATGGCTGTGTCCACCAGCAGGACTGTTCTTCCATGATTCAAGACTTATCATTCTCCTGATTGAAAAGTAGCTTCATCGGAATTATCTTCCTCAGTCTTCTCGACATGGGGAATTTCCCACAATATTTTGCCCGGGTTCCAGACGGATTTTTGTTTGAAAATATAAAGCGGCCAAGGGGTGAACCTCACGGTAGAAAATTTTTTCCAGCCACGGTCCTCGATTTAATTTCTGCCAGCTTACAAATTATAGTTAGGTTTTATACTATTCGTGTTTTAACATACCAAACTCTCGTGTAATGAAAATTAATATAGTTCTGCTCACCTGACCGACCTACACGGAAAGTGAGTTACCATTCCGTTTCTTTCAAGTACGCACAGACTTGACAATTGTGACAAATTATATTGTGTGTCCTCGTGCGTGATTTTGATATGACCTTCGAGTTTGACAATAGGACTATATATAAACGCTTTTATAATGTAGACCAGGATTACATGCACAAAAGTACCCGTCGTTCTGCATGAAAACCTTAAGCGTCAGTCTCACAAACCTTTCGGTCCCCCTAATTCGGTCATGTGATTGCAGCTACTACGTAAGCAGACGAATACTGGCATCCACCCTCCCACGGCTCTGATTCCAGAAAAACGCTGATCTACGCGCACACGACGCGGCACACTTTCCCGACTTGTGAGGTCAGCCTAGGCTCGCTAACGTTACCTGCGCCTGAAGCTGGAGACTTTGTTGAATTACTCCCGATATTACCGTAAATTTCAGTGTCGTTTGTACTATGCTTGTTTATCAAGTTATCGTCTACCAGTTTGTCCAACACTGTGCATATACTGATAAAGTAAAGGCAATGTCTGACATGTGTCGGTGGCGGCCACCGCCATCAGCAGACACCACCACAGACCAAAAAACACTGCTGTTGGAAGGTGTCTATCTTATCTTGCACACACGCTATATTTCGCGTCCCCCATTGAACACAACTCACCATGTCACACCTCCCACGTATTGACTGGCGTGGTCGGCTGTACTTTCGGGCCTGTAGGCCCCGTTAGAGAGTGCATACGCCTGCGTTGACCTAGTGGGCACATTGTTCCTCTGAGTCGTAAATACGTAAGCTACAAAATTTTTAACCATCAAAATACCTTTTTTGAGGGAGAAACGCCTGATTATGTATAGTCTCCTACATGTTTCATCTCTCTAGGACCCTTATCTGGGAGGTTAAAGTAATTACAAAGAGAAGTGTGTACTGATATCACTGCATTTATCAAGAAACAGCATATGCGTTTATTTCAGTTTTACGCATTTTGAGGTATGAAGCGTAGTGACGGCTACTCATGCGCGTGGCAACAGGTAATATTTTTGTGTATTTGATTGCCGACCGGAAGCCTGTTGTGCACGAGAAACTGCGAAAGCAGGCGAAATTTACGGAGACTTCAAAGCATTTTAGGATGCAGGAGAGATGTACATATAGCTCGGATACTGCTCGCTACACGTAAGCGTTGTCATTTAAGTTAAACGCCGCTGAAGTGGGCGTGCGTAAATCGGTAATAGCGAGTCTGCAGAATTTACGTTAGGGTTGGGAAGTTGGCATTCATTTCCTATGCCTAGCCAATGTTCAGAAGTGACTAGCCCATCAAGTAACTCTGTGACAGTGCATTATTCTTTATATTAGTGATTGGTAGAACCTGAATGTGCGGTTGGATACAGAACTGTAGTTTATGAACTGTGTACAAGGACAAACTGCTGTTTTATGAGCCCTTCCATCAGCGAATTCCTTAGTGTGCAGGTGGCTCGTAGCCGTTGTCACCACGCTCGCTAAATCTGCGTGCACAAATTCCAGAACTGTCGTCGTCTTTCTGTCTACCGTCGGGAACCCTTCACCTCATACAGACGCTGCAGAAAGGAGGCCGCCCAGTTGTAAAACTCAGTCTGCCGCCTTTGGTCGCGATTACAAGGAATATAATTGGGGGTGGGAAGGGAAGCCCCCAGACCACAGTCACCATTACAGTAGGCATAAGTCATTTGTTGATATATGCAATGTCTTTACTTTATACGCTTCTCTCAGCAATTACTTGTAAGCTCGTTCTTGATGGCCCAGGAGGGCCGAAACACGTAGGAGACTAATTACAGACTAGTAGGAGCTCGCCCTATAAAGCACAATTCGTTGGTTTTGATTTAAGAAAGAGGTACACGGCTTTATGCAACTGTAAGATATCGTAAATGTTCATGTATGTAACTTGCGTTTGTAATAGTGCAAGTTACAAGTTTGCTGAAGCTAAGTTTTTAAATGTGGAAGGACTGGGAAACCTAAGTGGGAAAAACGGATTTGTTTCAACTTCCAGTGACCACAGGATATATTTGGCACTGCAGGAAGTTGGGTCGGGTTAGAGGTGTAATGGGCTTAATTATTATACTGTTCAGCAGGAAGACGTAATGTTTCAACATGTAGAATAAGTCCTGGTATAATATAATAGACAGTAACATGTTAAAATGATGTGGACATATAGTACGCATGGGAGATAACAGATGGCATAAGCTAATATTAACCTGGAAGGGGGGGGGGGAGAATTGAAAGCCCCGAATTGACGTGGAAAGGGGGAAGCAGAAATGGTGAAGAAGCAGAAGAATCTAATACCTCCAGAAGCAGTAACCAGGCAGGTATGGCGAAAAGTGACTGAGAACCATTAAGCGGCGTGACACTGGAAACCCGTTACGGGTAGATCCATAGGAGTATGTAATAAGGTTAGAGAAGTTTTGGGAAGTATGAAAGACATTTTAGGGATAGCTGTTAGTGAACAGGTTTGTATAGGTTTTGTTTACCATGCGCTGCGAAATTCATGGTGATACAGCTGCAGTTTTACGAGAGAAATGGAAGAGGGTATTGAAGATTTGACAGATGTATAACGTAATGCAGAAATTTTATTGTTTGAGATGTAACTGGTCGGTTGGAGCATTACAAGTAAACCTGGCGTTCACCTGGGACACATTTCAGAATGCGGATGAAGAACACAATGATTATTTTGGGTCTAGATTAGGTAAGGATAATGTGCGTAACGCAGAAGGAAGGAAATTGAGTTTGGTGAGAGAAACAATATCGAAATATTAAACGGAGAATATGGAGCTGATACAAAGGGTGATTACACTTTTTGTTGGGTAGGAAAGAGTGTTATGGTTGTGTGTCAGTACCTGACGGTATGAGTATGTGAAGCGACGTCATAGAAATAGAAAAAGTTAGGAAATGAAATTATCTGCAGTACCATTTGACTGTTAATTGCGAGTGGAAATACGTATAAGGGCGATAAATTGGAGCGTAAAACCGTCGTAGATAAGAAAACGCATGACCTAATTAATGAAAATGGTATTAAGGAGTCAAGGCAGAATTTATTGTCATGATTAACAGTAATGTAAGTAAATTTTGCGTGTAGGGAATTAGGTCATTACTGTAAAAGGGCAAGATTAATGGCTCTGTAAATGTGTTGTGTTTCATGGTGTAAAGAGCGTTGATTGAAATGCGGGGTGCGGGGAGATTGTACAGAAAGGACAGGCATTGGTTTGTCAAAGAATGTGTGGGAAAAAGGAGGTGAGGAAGAGAGACTGTAAGGAAAGTTAAAGAGAAAGGTGATGACTAAAGCAGAATAAAGTATTGGGAAAGCAGAAAGAGGAATGAAAGAACTAGAAGAATAAAAGAGAAACGTGGCAAGTTAAGGAAGCTGAGCAAATTAACAAATTAATGAGACAAATGGAATGTGTAATGTAAGGTTTTCACAGCTTTGTCATGGCTCGTTTTATTCCCAGGTTGAAACATCTGATACCCTGACGTCAGTAGCGGCTCGTTTTGATACGACACCTTCTGAGCTAACTAAACTGAATCGACTAGCGACCAGACTAATATTCCCGGGCCAAGTGCTCTATGTCCCGAACAAGCAGGGTGCTGGTGCTGCAGGCAGTGATGGACCTGGCACCAGTGCAGACGATGGTGAAGGAGCCGTTGTTTCCACACCTGTAGTGACACAGCAGCTGGAGGGCAACATCGAGCTTCTAGATGAGAAAGGTGAGAACTTAATCATAATGAGGGATTGGACCTCAAGTGGATTTTCACTTTATTCATCGTCTTGTTTCTTGTGCAGTTGGTTAGGGTATTTGCCAGACTCAATAACTTAACGTCTGATATTCAATCATTGTTTCAGAACGTTCTGTCAATAGTTTCTGTCTTTTCATGATAACTGCTCCCCGCTCCCGAAATTATTTTCTTATTACCATGGCCGGTCCAAGGGATGGGCCAGCCGCGCAGCTGTCTGGGGCGCCAACCTAAGACGTCACTGGAATAATGGCAGACATGGTGTCAGTAAAGTCAAGTTTCCACACGCGAAAGAATTTCTCCGAAATTATCCGCAGTTTTAGCACACACCCTCAAAAAGGTTGGCCAGCCCTATCCTAGGACAAAAAAGTTTAAAGAGTATCGGTTCGAATGAGCGCCACATTATTAGCCTGCCCGCGGCGCTCATGTCTGGGGGCGCTCCCTGATTATTACATGTGTGATTTGACACAGGATGATGGATCATACATAGTGGATAAAAAATACTGACGAGAAAAATTAACAGAATATTTTAGATGGACTGGGAGTGACACATATCAGTATGTTGTGAAGGAACATTTTAAAATAAAGGGCTGGAACTTTAGGAAAAAGTTCTTGGAAAGGGAGTCATCTCTGTCAATATAAATGGGAGCAGAAGATGCTAGGAATGGCGAACAAAGGTGTTAGCAAGAGTTCAGATGGAGTATTCCGGGACACTTTACCGCCTATTTTGATACATGGTTATCAACGTTTCTGAGGAAGCCATTGTAAGAGAGCCACTTTCTTTCCTTTCCATCGTTTCTTCATCTCCCCACCTCCCGTCTTCTACTCCCACTCTTTCCTCCTGACTCCATATGTGATCTCCTTTCTGTTATATTGCTTCACTTTTTTCCTCATCTGTGTCTGTTCACTTCTTTTCTTCACTCCATTAAAAGTGGGCCTTTTTTTATGGCCACTGGCTCCTTAGCCATGTCCTGACCCTTCCTTCAGTACATTACATATACCAGTTTTTCCACCCAGTACATTTATTCTACCCTGAAAGTAGGGCAACAAATTTATCTGAAACATTAGTAATCATTTAACAAATTACATGGCTTCTAAACCCAGGAGATGTCTTTTTTTAATATTATTCATTCTGTGCATTTATAACTAAAATGTTACAAAGCCAACCAAATGCACAATTTGTCCATCAAAATTTATATTACATTAAAACATTAAAAATTAAAACTCTGCATGTTTGATCCCTGTAGGATAATTAACAGAGAGCATACACATCAAATAATCATGTATAAGTCACTGTGTAAAATTATTCATAATATTTGAAGCTTGGTATGTTGTGCACCATGTAGTAGAAGCACAAGTACCCTGCCATTCTACTCTGTGCACTACTCTACACTAAGCTACACTACTGTAAAGAGTTTTATATTATTTCAGAATTGTAGTACAGAATTTATAGAGTTATTTGTGTGATGTGTAATATCATTCTGTTAAATCCAGTAGCCTGATTTTCTTGTAGTACTGCCACTCCTCTCCATCTTCAACTCTCAATCTGAGAAACACAAGTTTCAGTAGTAAATCTGGTTGTATTCTGATGTTATGTTATGTTATGTTATGCTATGCTATGTTATGTTTATGTTATGTTATGTTGTTATGTTATGTTATACTTCCAAATTACAGTAAGGTTTTATAAGGATCTAGAGGATATGATTAGTCTATGCAAATGCAGCTGTAGTAATCATATTATCAGCAGGTAAGGTATTTATTAATGGAACTGCTGAACTATCAGCTTCATCACGGTGTTTTTTGTCATGTTGCAGAAATTCTAGACAATTTACGGCCTGTGTCCCCAAAACCATTATTGCCAGGACATATTGAACGTGTGATAACGCCATTATCACCCCTAACATCACATTCTGGTGCTGCTGCTCCTAGCATTGATGGTTATGATCAACGATCAGCAGCGGATCAACGGAGCTGTGAACGATTTCTCAAAATAAATGTTCGCCATATCACTGATGGACAGGTAGGATGTGTTTCATGTCATGGAGTGAGTATAGTTCAGAATGCTCACATCTGAAAATATATTTGAGGTGGTGAATTTTGGCATCTAATAAATTGTACGATTAAAGTAATATGATTCTTTTGATTTTATGTGTTTGTCACATTTATGGCTTGAAATGAGCCAACAAAGATGAAGCCATAGTCATATAAATGTTGTCATGGATGTGACTGAAATTTTTGACATTGTACACAGTCCCAGGATAAAACCCACAAGGTTTCAGAGCTCAGATCTGCCTTTGACATGTTGTGGGTCTGTAACCTGAAATGAATAGTGTTCACAATTTTGGATGTGTTTATGACCACCTACCATCATCAGAATCCTTTAAAGTTGCATGTAAATATTACTGAAATTTGACATAAGGGTCTACACTGTAAGTTTCCAGGTAAATTTAGTTTTTCTTGAAACTGGTTATTTATAAACTCTTCTTTGCATGATACTGATGAAACACATGTGTGCACAACATTCTGACTGGAGTTTACTGTCTTATTCCAGGGACCTACCAGTGTTCAGGTTCATTACTATTATTATGTTATTGTTATTTTATTTTTGTGCTGAACTTATTACTTATAGTATTTGGTTATTTTAAGGTTGTAAGACATAACCTGTAAGTTTCACAGAGCTGGCAAGTTTGTAATGTTGATGCACAAAATTTCATATGCAAAGCCCTGATTATTCATTAGTTAGGCTGAAGACTAAAGAATACTTTGGCATGGTATTATTGTTCTCTTAAAATCCCACAGAAAAAGTTCGGAACAGGAAGTTGGCTGTGTCTCAAAAGATCAAGACTCTGTATTAAATGCAGCTGCTGTTGCTTTTACCTTCCAAGTTTTGATGCCTGGCATGTTGTTTTGTAAGCTGCTCAAGATTGTAAGCAATTGACTAGTTACCACCTTGTTACAGATTGTGAGCAGTTGAAAACTATGATGCTCAAGTGGCCTCCAGTGGCATATTGATGGTACTAAATTTTGTACTATCAATGGGCTGGTTCAATAGTAGTTTGGGTGGCACACAATGCACATCATATTGAATGTCGATGTAATATCCCAACTTCTTTTCTTTACAATAGAAAAGTAGGCTACAAACCAACAGTTCATACTAGAAAATGAGAATTTTATATGACAAATATTGCATTAAATTTTATATAATGTAATGGAACATTTTTAAGTACATAATTGAACTGATGAAATTGTCTTTAGCTAGCATTAGCAACAGCCAGTTTTGTATCATAATGTGTTGTCATTTTCAGTTTTGTTATGAAGACTGAATATGATTAGTTCTGTATTTTTATAGGTGAGGAAAGAACAATTTGGTATTTGTGAATAATGCTAGAACATGAGGAAACTGATTTAGTGTGTGGGTTTTTAACTTTTCTTTTATTCTTCCAGGGTGTTGTTGGGGGTGTACTATTGGTCACACCTAATGCTGTCATGTTTGACCCTAATGTGTCAGATCCTTTGGTCATTGAACATGGACCAGAGTCATATGGAGTCATTGCTCCCATGGAGTTTGTTGTAAATGCTGCCATCTATTATGATATTGCCCATATGAGGGTGGAACATAGATCTGATATACCAAGGTAAATACTAACAACACTAGAATCTGTAAATTCAGTGAAATATTCATATACCATAATTCTCTGGAGGTAACCAATTTGTATGGAAAGTAGTGTAACCATATGACTTATGTTAGATCTACGTGCTGATTAATTCATTTTCAGATATTGCATATCAGTAACCCCTTACTGAAAAAAAAGAGTTCATTATGTCCTGCCAAATTTTCCATATCATCGTTTGTTTCATGGTAACAGTGCTGACAGCTGTGTTATATTGATTACTAAAGCCATGAAGTCTAAAAGTCATAATTTTGTGTGTCATTTATTTGGAATTAATGCAACCACCAGCAGTTTCAGCCAAGTTGTGATGATATTTAGCCATTTTTGTTTAAGACTGACTCTCAAAAGGAAGCAATCATACGTATTAAAAAAACTGACCTGTCCTCACATACTGTATATTTATGCATACAAAATTATTTTTTCTATTCACGATTTTCATTAAAAGGTGTGTAATTTCATGGCACATGAAAGCCCAGTAGGCCTTCGTGTGTCGTCAGTGTTTCATGAATGTGCAAATTAAAATATTTCATGGATTTTTTTTTTTCCCCCTCCCCCAACAAGTTACATGAACTTTCTGTTCCTTTGAAACGGGTTTAGTGGGGTGGTGGGAGGAGGAGATGGGGAAAGAAGAAAAGAACAGTATATACTTCCTGTGCTTTGTAAACTTACAAATTTCTTAGTGCTGTGTGGATACCATTGTGAACAGTATGCTGGTGTTGCAGGTCTGATGTTCCTAAACCAGAGATTTACCATGCTCATGGAAGTCGCCACAAAGCAGCATCTGTAGATAATCCTCAAAACTCTCCAGGCAAAGACTCACTACTAGTCAAGGATGAAACATTTCCTGAATTGGCACGTGCACGTTCTTCCTCTGACAATGATGATGAAAATGAGAGTGTCTGTTCATGTGGAGCCGGTGGCCGTGAGGGTGATGCCTTTCCTAAAGCTTTTGAACGCGACCTAGTTACACCAACCAACCTTATGCTTCTGTCTTCATCAGATAATGAAGCTTCAGATTGCCAGAAAGAGGGCAGCAGGCAAGTGTCCTTTGAGTCATCTTGTTCTTCTGTCCAGCATCAGAAAAGCCTCTCAGATGGTACAGATGGAATAGACACAAGGCATGCAGAAGGAGAAAAAATGGAGGGTGAAGAAGAAGAAGAAGAAAAAGAAGAAGAAGAAGATGATAAGACACCTGTGGATACATGTCAGATGCTGGAAGAAAGGAGGAGATCTTGTCTTGATCACCACTGGGCCATTCCAAGTATTGACAGAGTATCTGTTGACAAGGAAAATGATGATGTCATGTCAACATCTGAGGAAAAATGCAGCACCTCAAAGTCTGGTATTGGTGATGATGGTGATGTAGGGGGTGGTGAGAGTGATAGAGAAGGACAGCTGGTGAAACTTAGCTGCCATGATTCTGGAATTGACATTAGGGATGCAGGTATTTTAGATCCTGTGAGTGCTGGGTCTCATGTCCCACCAGTCCAAGCAGAACCTGATTGTGTTGTACCTCAGACAGAGAAGGTGTTATCAGACACAGACATCATTAATGCATCCCCTGATGACTGGGTTCCACCAAATACTGTTGCCCATATGGCAACTGTCTTAGATACAGTAGGAATACAGAGTGGTGATGCTTCTAATAGGAAGAAAACGTCATCAGTGTCATTTAGCCTGGACTCAAATGCTGACAGTAGTGGAGAAGTCACAGTAACTAGTGATGTAAAAGAAGGAGCTGATGAGTCTGGACAAAAGCTGGATGATCCAGAAAAGCATGAGAGCCGTAAAAATAAGGTAAGATCAGTTGTGCTTATGGTTGATATTATTTGTTGATTGCAACTGTCATCCATATGTGTCAGTTCCTAGTTAACGACGACAATGACAACTACAATAGCAATAATAAAACAGAAATAAGCAGTAGGAAATATTTGTTCATTTGTTGTATTGTCGTCATGCCAGACATAGTTGAACAGTGAAGTGCAGAGAGTCTCACCTTACACACTCCTCAGCAGTGAAGTTAAGAATAGATGCAAGCAGGCATAGAATGAAGTAACTGTTTCTTGTGGATAATGAAAAGTACTTCTTCATATTTCAAAACCTGGTTAGCCAAGTCTCTTAACTTATCAGTTACATACTCCTTAAAAGTGGTTCCCATCTGCCTTTACAGGACTGTATCTTTGTGTGTAATTTTCAGAATAACATTGTGAATTTTAATTTCTAAGACTTTCAGAGGCTGCAGTCATTTATCCAAACTTTCTGCTTCAAATTTCTGTAGAGGTGAAAATCATACACATTTAAACTGAGAGAATGTGTGTGACTTATTGTCTTGAGGTTTTAGGCACATTTCTGCATGGGATTTTCTGTGTTTAGGTTCTCTTCTGTTATGATTTTGAAAATATGCATAATTCTTTGTTTATTTAGCTGTTTGAGTAACATGTGTGAAATGTTATCCACATATCACTTTAAAAAGCTGATTCTTTTGGAAGTGAATTTGGTTTATCCCAGTTTATATTTTTGACCTTAAAATGTAACTTTTGATGAACTTGTCAGCAGTAAAGATGTTACTATTCAATAGAATATCTGTCACATAATACAGACACAAAGGAACTTTAAGTATGTGACAGCAGTAATGTTTCATGTTGTGATATTCTTTCTTGTGCCACTGTGTTTCCTGATTGTTGACTACCAGCATTTTGGAAAGACACACTGTCTTCATCTTCTGTCCTGTAGTTGAAGTCAGGGTGTTCTTCCAAGACACTGGTAACCAGCTACTGGATTGCATGGTGTAATAATGCAGAAGATTAAATGATGTTACAGACAATTTCTTTCTCAAAGTCATAGTTGCAGCATAATGTAAACATGTATGTAACATATTATGGAAACAGTAATTGTAAATTCGATGTCTTATGTTGCATTTACTTGCATGTCTGTATTGTGTTCACATGTTAACATAGTAATACATATGCAGAATGGCTAATATTGTTTTGTTATCTAACAAACTAATTTTAAGAAGACAGTTACATCAGAACTGTCGTTTTTTGTATCAGATAATTTAGAGAAACAAGTACAAAATTATGCTTGCATATTCCTAATCTATGAGCTGGTGTTTAGTGACTCTTGTTCTTTGTGTGAAATCATATTTTTCTGTGTCTGTTTTTCATTATTCTTTCTTTCTGTCTTCTTTCTGTCCATAGATGCTGAAACGTTTGTCCTACCCATTGGCTTGGATGGAAGGCTTGACCATTGAAAAGGATGAGAAGGAAGTATTGTCATCAGTACCTAACTCAGCAGATAGTCAGCATCACTCTTCAATGTTTTCTAAGGTGTTTTCAAGGCAAGTAATGCATTTAATACAGTAGTGTGGTTTTGAAAACCCGTTATGTTCTCTCAACATGACCTTCCAACCTTCATGTTTCTCAGCTTGATATCAGTTGCAATCCACCATGCTGTGTATCATATTACATGTAACTGAAGTCACTGTGCTGTAATAGTATGGCATTTCTATTCATGGTAATATCATACAGTAAGGACAGGTTTAGTTACTAGAAATTTTTTGAATGTGTGGTATGGCCAGTTTTTAGATATTATAAGTTCTGTGTAAAGAGTAAACACGTTAGTCTGCCATAATAAATTATGACAAGGACCAGAATAATTGGATAGTTAAATAGTTTTTATGTACTTCACTTTCTCTTAAGTTCACCTCGAACTTCATGGACTAGGGTCCTTTTTGAGAAACTTGTTCTACAGATAGTCAGCTTGGTCATGAAGTTCTCCATATTTTATAGAGCCAAAGTCCATTACCATTTTCAGAACTTAACTTTCATTAACCTTTAAAAGCCTAGCATTAAGTGTATGTAGCACCAGGCTTAACATTCAAAAATTGTACATGGTGCTGATATTGCATTTACGTATGTTTTATATGGATCTCGGGATGAAAGGCAACTTTTGCCTTGTACAGAATTAATAGATCGGTTCTCGTAATGGAGGTGGAGAGTGTTTCCTGTATGGTACATACTAAGTCATATGTAAAACAAATATGTTTCATCTTTAAGAGGTTAATAATTAAAACTGTTTAGCCGTACATGTGTACGAAGTGTTCAATTTTCTCTTACTGTATGGTAGAGGCTTGGATTATTTATTCATTCTTTCTAAAGTTCCTTCCTATCAGTGCATTTGTAAGGTCTTTTCACCTTAAAACAGGACACTTAACTTTCTGGTAGAAGAGCTCTTTCCATATGGGTCAAGTAAACAAAAAGTTGTTAAATTAAGAAACCTCATGTGGCTGTATCACGTAATGCTCTGTCAACTCTAATTCAAAATTCATCCACAGAACAGTGTGTCAGTAATTGGAGTTAGTCTTCACGTGTTCTAAGACTGATTGACAAATGACCATGATAAAATAGTACCTTAGAAGATAAGTATTTTTGATCATGTAATATGTGAGACAGACCATGACACATTTAGAATAACTGTAGTTTGTTTCTACTACATTTGCGTGCTTAATATTCCATTCTACATAATCTCTTGTGAGAGGAAAAAGGAGATAATCGATTTTATTTTTTTCCCTGATTTTCTGTCGTCATGTAGGTTTCACAGGAATTAATTTGTTTTGCAACCTTGTTATTAAGGGCTTGTATGTCAGATGTCATTGGAGGCCTGGCCTTTGATTCTTTTGTCTTCTTCCTTGAGAAGTATTGATAGCTTAGTTTCTTAATTTTCATGGAACAGCTGACAAGTTTGTGTAATGAAATGGTGACATAACAGTTTGTATAGAATACATGCTTCATTTTCAGTACAGTGTCTGTTAGCTCTTCAATGTAGACATGCAGTGATTGGTATGGTGGTTTGTAGCAAGTCAGGCATGTCACTGTGTCCATTTCCAGAATATTTCAATTCATATATTATTTTATCTCTCTCTCTCTCTCTCTCTCTATATATATATATATATACACACACACACACACACACACACACAGGGTGTTTCATGACTTGTGGACATTACTGAAGGAGGTGATTTGCTAGGTCTTTGTGATCAAAAAAGTTCATATAAACATGTGTCCGATTTTGGACGGTTACGGAGTTATGGGCATTTTTTAATTCC
>Ga0123357_10005556_pt1 | contig 15129 bp, 16 predicted proteins | sample TergutEmb28metaG_FD_89873 | JGI IMG/M metagenome (GOLD analysis project Ga0123357, IMG submission 89873) | Embiratermes neotenicus P4 segment gut microbial communities from Petit-Saut dam, French Guiana - Emb289 P4 | ecosystem: Host-associated > Arthropoda: Insects > Digestive system > Gut ... | reverse complement strand
TCTTTTTGTTTTAAGACTGGTTTGTATCCCGCTCCCCTGCCTTAAAATCACTCATTCCTCTTAGCTCAATATACGCCTCGCAGTAGCATAAAGCAACAGAGGGAGCTTGTTGCCGTTACCTGTTGTGGCCTGACGTTACCGGGTCGTTGCCTTGGGGAGATGGAGTTGGGAGCTGTGGCTTGTAGGGCGGGCGAACACAGTGCGATAAACCGACTGCTCCACTGAAAATGATCCACTGGATCATTTCCCGGGCGTTGCGCAGCCCTACATTCTCGTTGCAAAAGAGCTCTGGATTGCCGCGCTGCCTTTGGCGGCGCGGCAATGACAAAATGGAATAAGGACGCCGCGGCCGCGTTGCCCCTGCGCCCTGCTACTTAAAGCTCAGGCTTGCGTTGCCGGCGGTGGTGCTGACGGTCAACTGCGTGAGCGCAGGATCCGCTTCGTGGAGGTGGCCTGTGCTTCGCCCATTCACCGTGAGGTCGCCCACTGAACTGTCGTAGAACAGCGCATAGGCATTGCGGGGACGAGCAAGCGTAAGCGTTGCGTCACCAGCGGTAAGGCTGACGTCAAGCTTTTCTGTCGCATCACCGGTGAAGTAAAGCTCGCCGGTGGTGCCGCTCAAAGACGCCGCCCGGGCGTGCACCTCTGACAGGTAGAGCTCGCCCATCGTCAAGCTACCGGTCAGCGTGGTCGCCTCGATCTTCTTCGCGCGCATCGAACCACTGGTCAGGTTTAAGCCGACTGTATCGGCCGTAATGCCCGCGATCTGGACGTCGCCCGCCGGGCAATTGACGCTTACCTTGCGCGCGGCAAGCGGCCCAACGTCATATTTGCCAGCGGCAAAATCAAGCTTAACCGTGTCCAACTGAGCATCCTGGGGCACGTAAATGGTCACCGCTCCTTTTTCTGAACCGCTCCAGCCGTTCACCAGAAAATTGAAGTTGCGCCAATCCAGGTTCAGGTCGCCCCAAAAACTTTGATCACTCTTCAGCCCGATCTTCAAGGTCCCGTCTTCAACACTGTCACGCAACGTGACCGCGCTTCTCATGGGAAGCTTCACCTGATAGCCATAGTGGTCGGACTGCTCAAAAGCAATCGAGGTCCAGGTCGCCGGGAAATCAAGCTCGACGTTACTGAAGGCCGCGCTATCCGTCTCAGTTTTCTGGGTCCAGACGACCTCCTGCTTCACAAGCTCAACGCCACTGGGAGTGGCCCGAATGTGACGCGCGGCGCCTGTCGCAAACCCGACCGCAGCTAAGACCAGGCCAAAGACGAACATCACCGCAATGATCAGCCAGAGCATCTTGAAAGCGTTTTTCATCTTACGCACCCCGCTTCTTCAGAAGTTTTGCACCCAAAAGCGCAATTCCGCGCACTGTCACTTTTGTCAGCCACGTCGTAGCCAGCCCCAGCGCCGCACCCACGGCAATGCACACCAGGCCGGCGCCGGCAAAGAGGCAGGCGCTAGCCGCGCTCTGAAAGATCACCAAGACGCCGCAGATCAGACAGTAGAGTCCGGCAACGATCAGCGCAACCGCAGAGGCCGCAAGCGACAGGAACGCCGCAAGTACGCTGACCAGCAGCGACACGATGATAGCAACGGCGGCAACGGCCAGCGGCACCGCGATGGGACTGGCAAATATCCCCAGGATCACGATCCAGATCACCGAGAGGCTGCTCCCCGTGCTCTTTTTCTCTGCCTAGCGCCTACCTCTTTGCTCGCGTACTCGCCGATGATCGTGGTCGCGACTTCTGCCGGCGTACCCAGCGCGGCGATGGTCGCCGCCTCGTTTTCTGGCCCGGCGTCGCTTAAGTATTCCTCATAGTACGAAAGCGCCGCGGCGGCTTCATCCGCGGGTAAGTTCTTCAGCTTGCGCTTAAGCTGGTCAAGAAATTCCGTCTTGTTCATGCCTGCGTACCTCCTTTGAAAATAGAATCTACGTCGCGCTTATACTGCTCCCACTCCGCAATGATCACGGCAAAGCGCGCGCAGCCGGCTTCTGTGATGCGGTAATAGCGACGATTGCGTCCGTTGAACGCCTGGTCATAGGTCACCAGAAGACCGTCCTTCTGGAGTCGGCGCAGAACCGGATAGAGCGTTGACTCGGATACGCTGATGACGCTTTTAAGCTCTTGCGTTAAGCTGTAGCCGTAAGCGTCCGCGCGCAAAAGAATGGCGAGCACACAGCCATCAAGTAAAGCAGAACCAAGTTGAAACACGCTGACCTCCCTTCGTAATAGCTATACAACAACTAATACTATACAACGTATAGTATCATGCGTCAAGTATTATTGTTGGAGTTAGGTGAGAAGATCGTGCCTGGCGACTAGCGGCTGGCAAAGCCTGTTTAGGCGAAGAGATTTTCCCGCAGAAGACTTGAAGGGTAGTTCTCATTGGGCTTTCGCCCATGAGAACTACCCTGAATGGCTTATGCGAGAAAAGATCGAGCCTAAACCCTAGCCGAAGCGGCCGGTGATGTAGTCTTCGGTCACTTTATTGCGTGGGTTCGAGAACAGCGGAGCGGTCTCGCCGTACTCCACCATCTCGCCTAACAGGAAAAGCGCACAGCTGTCGCTGATGCGTGCGGCCTGCTGCATGTTGTGCGTCACGATGATGATGCTGTAGTCCTGCTTCAGCTGTAGCGCCAGCTCCTCGATCTTGCCCGTCGAGATGGGGTCAAGGGCTGAAGTTGGCTCGTCCATCAGGAGTACTTCGGGCTCGACGGCCAACGCGCGCGCGATGCACAGGCGCTGCTGCTGCCCGCCGGACAAAGAGAGCGCAGAGCGCTTCAGGCGATCCTTCACTTCGTCCCAGAGCGCCGCGCCGCGCAGGGAGCGCTCCACCAGGTCATCGAGTGCCGCCTTGCTCTTTGCACCGTGGACGCGCGGGCCGTAGACGATGTTCTCGTAGATCGACATCGGGAAGGGATTAGGCTTCTGGAAGACCATGCCCACGCGCTTGCGCAGATCGATGGGGTCGACACCGGACGCATAGATATCCTCGCCATCGATAAGCACCTGGCCCGTGATCCGACAGCCCTCCACCAGATCGTTCATGCGATTGATGGTCTTAAGGAATGTCGATTTACCGCAACCCGAGGGCCCGATCAGCGCCGTGATGCGGTTTGTGTCGATCTGCATACTGATCGATTTCAGCGCCTGAACATCCTTGTAGTACAGGTCCAGGTCCTTGGTCTCAACACATACGGTCATAAACTACCTTCCTGTTGCAAATAGTCTGGATTGCCGCGCTCGCTCACGCTCGCTCGCAATGACAGATGGGGCGGCAGAACACAGGGGAACACAGAACAGGGTGGCACTGAGAACACAGGGGGTCAGGTACACTGTGTTCGCGTGCGAACACAGTGTACCTGACCCCCTGTGTTCCGAGGATGTTTGAGCACCGCAGCCTGTATCGCCGCTCTTCAACGCTCTCATTTCTCGCTCTGCATTCTCTTCTCCAAGCGCCGGCCCAGCCAGCGGGCGCTGAGGCTAAACGCGAACACCAGGATCACCAGCACGGCTGCTGACAGATCGGCCGCCTGCGTCGCGTTGACCATGATGCCTTCGGTCTTGAGCGCCCAGATGTGCACGGCCAGCGTGTCCGCCGGGCGAAAGATGTTCAAAGGCGAGGTGATACTCGCCGGGTTCCAGTTGCTGAAGTTGATGTCAGAGTTCATGCCAGAGGTATAGATCAGCACCGCCGCCTCGCCAAAGCCGCGGCCCGCCGCAAGGATGATGCCCGTGATGATGCGCGGGATGCTCACCCGCATCAGCACGCGCATCATCGTCTGCCAGCGCGTTGCGCCCAGCGCGATGCTACCGTCGTAGTAGCTGCGATCGATACTGCGCAGCGCGTCTTCAGTGGTGCGCGCGATCAGCGGGATGTTGATGATGGCAAGCGACACGGCGCCAGCCAGCAGGTTCCAGCGCGAGTGCGTGAGCTGGATCAGCACCAGAAAGCCAAACAGCCCGACGATGATCGAGGGCAACGAAGACAGAGTCTCGATGCAGGTCCGCATCACAGCGATAAACGCTCCCTTGCCCGCGTACTCGGCCAGATAGATGCCCGCGCAGATGCCGACCGGTACCGTGATCACCAGCGACAGAAACACCAGGTAGATCGTGTTGAAGAGCTGGATGCCCACGCCGTTACCCGTAAAGGAGAGCAGATCGGGCGAGATCGCCTTGACGCCCTTGTACAGCAGGAAGGCCGTGATCACGGCCAGAAGCGCAATAAAGAACACCGCGACCACATACAGAACGACGGTCACGCCGCGATCGACCAGCTTCGCCCGCCTCATGACTCCTCCTTCTGGCGACCCAGGACGCGAATCACGATGATGAACACGAGCGAGATCAACAGCAGCAGGAAGGCCATCGACCAGAGCGCGTCGTTGTACTCGCTGCCGTTTACGGTGTTGCCCATGCTTGAGGTGATGACCGCCGTGATCGTGTTGGTTGGCGACAGCAGACCCTTGGCAAAGCTGTTGCTCTGCCCAATCACCATTGCTACCGCCAAAGCCTCGCCGCAGGCGCGCGCCAGGCCTAAGACGATGCCCGTCAGAATACCGGTGCGCGCGCTGCGCAGGTTCACGCGCCAGATCATCTGCCAGCGCGTCGCGCCCAGGGCGTAGGAGGCCTCCTTGCACTCAGCCGGCGTGGCCAGCAGCGCGTCGGCGGCAACGCTTGTGATCGTCGGAAAGATCATGATCGCCAGGACGATCCCGGCAGAGAACACACTGAAACCAAAAGTCAAATGAAAGACCTGCGCCACAAAGGGCACCAGCACGGTCAGCCCCAGCCAGCCATAGACCACCGAAGGGATGCCGACAAATATCTCGACCACCGGACGCAGAAAGCGCCGCCCAAAGCGCGGCGCGATGTCGCTTACAAACATCGCCACCGCGAGCGAAAACGGCGTAGCGATCAAAATCGCCAGCGCGCTGACCTCCAACGAGCCTACGATGAACACCGCCGAGCCCACCGAGCCGGTCTTGCCCGCTTGCTCTGGCGCCCAGTTCGTGCCAAATAGAAAGCTTGCGATCGAGTGGCCATAATCGACAAACGTCCGGCTTCCCTTATAGCCCAGGAAAGCCAGAATGGCCAGCGTTAAGACGATGATGAGCACCCCAAAGACGGTAACGATCGTGCGCCCCAGGTACTCAGTCTTGAACTTATGTAAGGTTGTTTGTTTTGCTTCCACCGCCACCACCATCAGGTCGCGAAGCCTGCCCGCACGCCTGGCGCCACAGCTGGACGCCTGCGCACGGGCAGCCTTCTTCTCTGCTTAGCCTGTGTATATCACGTCGCTTAACGAGACGCCGCCGCGTCAGCGTTCAAGTTCGCGATGACGCCATAGCCGCTTGACTCGATCGTTTTTACCATGTCAGAAGACACCATATAGTCCAGGAACGCCTTGACGTTTGCCTTGGGCTGCCCATTGGTATACATGTGCTCATAACCCCAGACCTGGTATTTGTTGCTGTAGATGTTGGCGTAGGTAGGATCAACGCCGTCAAGCTGGACCGTACCGATCTGGCTGTTTGCCGTCACCAGATAGGACAGCGCGACATAGCCGATGGCGCCCTTCGTGCTTGCTACGGTCGTCAAAAGCGCATTGGAGTCATCAGTCTGCAGCGAGGTATTGCCCTCGACGCTGGTCTGCCCGCCTAAGGCCCACTTCTGATAAAGCGAGCGCGTGCCAGAAGAGGTCGGACGATTGATGATCGTGATGGCTTCGTTGGGGCCGCCCACCGCGCTCCAGTTCTTGACCTGCCCGCCAAAGATGCTCTTGAGCTGCGCCGTGGTCAGGTTCTTGACCTGTGCCGCCACGTCGCTGTTAACGATAGTCGCAACGCCGATCAGAGCGACCTTGTGGTCGACCAGCTTGGCCGCATCAGCCTCAGAGAGCTTCTCGTTGGCGTAGACATCCGAGTTGCCGATGTCTACCGTGCCGGCCAGTACATCGTTTAGCCCCGTGCCGGAGCCGCCGCCGTTAGCCGTGATCGACAGGTCCGGGTTTGCCGCCTTAAACTGAGTGGCCGCCGTCTGCGCCAGTGGCAGCAGGGCCGAGGAGCCGTCCATCGCGATGGTCCCGGTGACCTGCGCCTTCGTCGCGCTGTTGCTCGTTGTGCTGCTACTCGTCGTATTGCCGGTAGTAGTGTTGTTCGCGTTTGACCCGCAACCAGCAAGCACTACCGCCGCTAAAGCCAAACAAAGTATTACCGCAACTACTTTCTTCATGTGTTCTCCTTTCGAGGTCTACATGAAAATTGTAGCGGGGCAAGGTAAAATCCAAAGCTACGCCTCTGTAAAATCTATGTCAGCTTTGCCCGCCTGAACACCGGCGAGAGCGCAGAGAGAACACAGTGGACCCGACCCCCTGTGCTGCGAACACAGTGGACCCGTCCCCCTGTGTTCACGCCCGCACGGCGCACGGCGCAGCCAAGGCGCAGGAGCCCGGCGCCAAAACTCTTACGGATAGGCGGATTGATCGAGCCGCGCTGCCAGACGGCAGACGACGGGGCTTATTTCATAATAAGTCGATTGGCGATAAAGAGCGCCAGGAAGAGGATGACCGTCAAAAACACCCCGTCAACGATAATCGAATACGCAACCAGACGGCGACGCTTCCCAGGGAGCTCTGCCAGTTCTTTTGCATCGGCCTCTTCTGGGTCGGGAGTCTCTGGATAACGCTCCACGATAAGGTTAACGGTCACCCAGACCACCGTTGCCATGATTGCCAAAAACACGATAAAGAGCGTAATAACGATCGCTAACGATGACGCGCTGGGGGGTTTAGTAAAAATCCAAAGTCTCACAATAGTACCTTTCCTACTTTGCCACTGCCTTGCGGCGCTCGATGTTCTTCTTTACTTTCTTCAAACGGAAGAGCTCCTCGCGGCTCCGTTCGTCAAGAGTCTGTCCAATGTAGGCGACTTGCTCTTGAAGCTCCGGGATACGGATCTGCTCCAAAGCGTTAACGCGCCGATTGGTCTTCGAGATCTCCTCGCCCAAACGGCGCAGACGGATCTCGGTCTCGGCATACGACAGGATGGCGTCGATCGTCTCTTCAAAGCCCTGGGCCGCGTCATCAATGCGCAGAGACACGCCCGTCGGCGAATAGCCACGCGTAAAGGCGTTCTTCCGGGCAGAAGGGACCTGCCTGATATCAGGGACCATCACGCCCATGACCGTATGCCCCTCGATGTCGACCAGGGTCTCTCGCGTAGAGGCCAGCGCAACTGAATGCACCGTCGCCTCCCCACCGATCGCCTGAGCGACTTCCAGACTATACTGGGCCTTCTTCAGCGCGTCAGCAAGTTCATTGGAATGCTGAACCGTTTGATCGACAAGCGACATAAACTCCGCCAGGAGCGCGTCGCGCTTGCTCTTTAACAGCTCCATGCCCTGTTGGGCAACAGATATCTGCTCGCGACGAGCAAGCAGCTCTGAACGAGTCGGGCGGACCTCCTCCATGGGTTACTGCCCCCCTCGATTAACGATTGTTCGAGCTTCAGGACTGACCACCTTATCGCTTGCCTTTGACGCGGCGTCCGCGCGCTCGTTAAAGCGGCGCGCTTCGCGCTCTTCTTTGGTTTCCTGCCCTTGTGAGGACAGCTCAGTCGCCTCGGCGGCGGCCTCGTCTTTAGGATAGTACGTGTCAATAAAGCTCTGAACACGTTTGAGTTCTTCGATAGGCAGGATCGTCAGCAACTTCCAGCCCAGGTCCAGGGTCTCGGTGATCGTGCGCCCCGTCGCGCCCTGCGCGATAAATTCGCCTTCAAAGGCATCGGCAAAGCGTAAGAAGCTGCGGTCGGTCGAAGACAGCGCTTCCTCGCCGATGATCGCGACCAGGCGGCGCAGCTCGGTACCATGCGCGTAGGCGGAGTAGAGCTGATTGGCCAGGGCGCTGTGATCTTCGCGGGTCTTGCCCGGCCCAATCCCGGAGTTCATCAAACGCGACAGACAAGGCAAGGCGTCGACCGGCGGGAAGAGGCCGCGACGGTGCAGGCCGCGCGACAGCACGATCTGACCTTCTGTGATGTATCCGGTCAGGTCGGGGATCGGGTGCGTGATATCGTCATCGGGCATCGAGACGATCGGCAACTGTGTGATCGATCCGTTGCTGCCCTTGATACGCCCGGCGCGCTCATAGATCGTGGAAAGGTCGGTGTAGAGATACCCCGGGTAGCCACGGCGTCCCGGGACTTCCTCGCGCGCGGTCGAAATCTCGCGCAAGGCCTCGCAGTAGTTCGTCATGTCAGAGAGTACCACCAGCACCTGCATCTCGCAGGTAAAGGCCAGATACTCTGCTACGGTCAAGGCGCACCGCGGCGTCAGAATACGCTCGACCGTTGGGTCGTCGGCCAGATTGCGGAAGAACACAACGCGGTCGAGCGCGCCGGACTCCTCAAAGCTCTGGACAAAGTAGGACGCCTCGCGGTTTGTGATGCCCATCGCGCCAAAGACGATCGCGAACTCCTCGCCAGAAAGCACGCGCGCCTGGCGCACGATCAAGGCCGCCAGTTCGTTTGCTGGCAAGCCGGAGGCCGTAAAGATCGGCAATTTCTGTCCCCGCACCAGCGTGTTAAGCCCGTCGATGGCAGAAACCCCGGTCTCGATAAAGTCCGAAGGTTGGTCGCGGCGCATCGGGTTGATTGGCGCGCCGTTAATGTCACGGCGCTCCTCGGGCATGATCGGCTTGCCGCCGTCGATAGGCTTGCCTGTTCCGTCAAGGACGCGGCCCAGAAGCTCGACGGAGACATTGATGCGCGCAACCTCGCCCATAAACCGTGCCGAAGTCACTTCAACGTCAATACCGCTTGTTCCTTCGTAGACCTGCACAACCGCGTTATCACCCTCGACCTCAAGCACCTGACCAGAACGAATGGTACCATCGGGCATCGTAATCTCGACGACCTCGTCATAGGCGGCTTCAGAAACACCCTGAACGATAATCAGCGGCCCAGCGACACTTTCCAGTGTGCTATAGCGTGTTGTGGTGAGCGGAGCTATGAAGCGCGCCATGTTAACCCACCTCCAAATGGGTGATCTGATCATGGATCTCTGGGGCCAGCTCTTTGATGCGCTTAAGCGCTTCTTCATGCGGCGTCGTCTTAAGCGCAGCGATCTGGCCGCGCAAAGGCAGGTTCAGTATGGTCGAGAGCATAACGCCTCGCCCAATAGCCGCATCGACCTCATCACCAAACTGGATGATCGTGTCCAATATTGCGTATTGTTTTTCAATGGGACAATAGGCGTCAACCGCGTCGAAAGCAAACTGCTGCAGAAAGTCTTCGCGAATCATACGCGCGACTTCCATCGTGCCCTTTTGAGCTTCTGGCAGGGCGTCAGGCCCTACCAACTGCACAATCTCTTGCAGCTCGATCTCTTTTTGGAGCACCGCCATCGCCCGCTCGCGGATCGTCACCCAGTCTTTGGCGACGTTCTCGCTAAACCACCGCGACACCTGCCCCAAGAACAGCGTATAGCTTTTTGTCCAGCTGATCGCCGGGAAGTGGCGCTGATGCGCAAGGTCAGTATCGAGCGCCCAGAAGGCGCCCGTCACGCGCAGGGAGTTCTGCGTCATCGGCTCTGAGAGGTCGCCGCCCGCGGGAGAGACCGCTCCGACCATCGTCACCGAGCCCTCGCCGCGCTTCTGTCCGCCGCGGCTTTCGTCAGCTACGCTGCCCAGCGGCACTACCAGGCCGCAGCGCTCGTAGAACGCCGCAAGGCGGGTTGCCAGATAGGCGGGATAACCTTCCTCGCCCGGCATCTCTTCAAGTCGACCAGAAACTTCGCGCAGGGCCTCGCCCCAGCGCGACGTCGAGTCTGCCATCATGGCGACCGAATAACCCATGTCGCGGTAATACTCGGCCAATGTAATGCCTACGTAAATCGAAGCCTCACGCGCGGCCACCGGCATGTTCGAGGTGTTGGCCACCAGCACCGTGCGCTCCATCAGAGGAGCGCCGGAACGCGGATCCTCCAGCTCCGGGAATTCGGTCAGCACTTCGGTCATCTCGTTGCCGCGTTCGCCGCAGCCAACGTAGACGATGATGTCAACGTCGGCCCACTTGGCCAGCGACTGCTGCGTGACCGTCTTGCCCGTTCCGAAGCCTCCCGGAATGATCGCGTTACCACCGAGCGCTATCGGGAAGAAAGTATCAAGCACCCGCATGCCCGTCACAAAAGGCCGCGACGGATCAAGTTTGCGCTCGTAGGGGCGCCCTTCACGCACCGGCCAGCGCTGAGTCATCGTCAGTTCGGTACCATCAGAGAGCGTAGCGATCACATCATGGATGCGGTAGTTCCCCGCCGGGACAAGAGACGTAACCGTCCCCCCGCCGCCATGAACAGGCGGCACCATGATCCGGTGCACAAGCGGTCCCTCCGGGACCGTGCCGAGCACTTTGCCGGCATAAACTTCATCGCCCACCGCCGCAACAGGCGTCCACTCCCAGGTAGCGTCTTCAGAAAGCGGCGCAATGCTCACACCGCGCCCGATAAAGTCGCCCGAGCGCTCCGCAAGAAACGAGAGCGGGCGCTGAATTCCGTCAAAAACTGAGGTCAAAAGCCCGGGACCAAGTTCAACGGTCAGAGGAGCGCCCGTTGAGCTCACCGGCTCGCCCACATGCAATCCCGAGGTCTCTTCATAGACCTGGATCGTTGCGGTATCTTCCAGGAGCTTGATGATCTCACCCATCAGGTTCTCGTTGCCAACGCGCACGATGTCGTACATGCGCGATCCCGTCATATGCTCTGCAACGACAACCGGCCCGGTGATACGAATGATCCGCCCAGAGTCTTCGTCTGAAGCGACAACATCTTCAGCATAAGGTGGGGCTTCTTTGGTCTGTGGACTCACGACCCTGCCTCCTTCTTCAGCGTAATATCAAAACCGACCGCCCGGCGAATGAGACTCTGGAGCCGGTCGGCCATATAGGCCTCCACATCCAGACGATCCGCTAAAGGCAACATAACAATGACCGGGCGATAGACCGAGTCAATCTTTTTTTGGAGTCGCTCGTCAATAGCTTTCTCATAACGCTCGTCAACAGCAATAATGCCCACGCTGTCGTCGCTCATCAGACGCGTCAACTCCTGGTGCATACTCGTCACCGAGTCCACACCCACAACCTCAACTCCGCCTAAGCGAAAGCCGTCGGCAACTCTTTCATCCGTTACGGCGATAAACTTATACAAGGATAAGATCCCTTCGGATAATCCCGGGGTCAACCTGTCGGTTAACACCATGCGCAATGATATTGAGATTAGTTACTTCGTTTTCCTTGGCCATCAGGTATGACAAGCCAACCCCAAAGCCAAGGATATCGTTATACCCATTCGCGATCGTCTGCTTAATGAGCTGCGCCTCAAGCATCCGCTCGAACTCTGAGAGGTGCCCCGTACGCAGATACTCTTCATAGCCCGCACGCACCGCCACTGAATAAGCGGGAATATCCAACTCTTCGACCAGATGATAGAGATCTTTGCAGTCAATAAGCAACTTGAACTTCTTTGCATTCAGATAGCAACCGCCCTCTAAAAAGTACGAAAGCGGATCCTCGATGACGTCAGGAGTGTCTACGAGACGCACAAGCGTATCAAAGTTCAGTCGATCAACTTCCTGTCCAAAAACATTCCTTGCAAACCGTACGGCCGCACCGGCGCCCTTGAACCTTGTACGCGCCCAACTCAGGTACGCATGATCAAGTTGCAACTCAAAGTCAGCAACCCGCTCATTCAAGTAATAGGCTTCAAGTCCACTGACAAAAGCCCGCCGATACGGCAACTTCCAGGTCAACGCAAGCGCAACAACGTCCTCAAGACTCGACTGCTGGGCCAAAGCGCGAATATTGTCCGCACTAATCGTAACACCGACTCCCACAAACGTACTGTCGTACTCGGAAAGCCCGGTGCCCGTCGCCTTCGCCCGGATGATCGTCTTAATATCTTGAATATCCCATTTTGTCGCAAGAGCTTTCAAAAGCTCCCGATACCGGTGCTCGCACATTTCATACACCCAGAAGTACGTCTGTGACAAGGCCATCTGAAGGGCAAACGAAACAGCATCGATACCCGTTTGCGTAAGCCGCGCTTTTTCAAGCAAGGGCCCGTATTCGCTTGCCTCCAGACGATAGACAAAGGAATCAAAGCTTGCCTCCTGAAGATAAGCTTCAAAATCCCCGGTCTTCAGCAGGGTTCCTCGCCGGGCGCGAATTCGTGCATTTCTGTACGGAGTTCCGCCTGGCGATGGCCCGACCTTTGTTGCTACAAGCTTCGTGGTCACGAAGCAAGCACCTCCGAAATTGTCTCGCCGTACTTTTCATGAACGCGCTGTAGCCGATCTTCAAACGTAGAACTGCGCTGGATACGCCCATCAGCCGAAGTCACAACGACCCCACCAACCGCGCTGATGTCTGTTACACAAGTTACGCCCGGAAACAAGTCGGACATAAGACTTTTGTCCTGTGGATCAACATGCAGAACGTAGCCTCCGTCCAGATCGGCCGTTGCGTCAGCTACCAAGCGACGCAAGATATCAGGATAGTCCTTACCAGACCTGATCTCGCCGATCTTCTTGCCTGCCCGAACAAAGACCTCTTCGAACACCTCGCGCCTGACGTCTGCGACGCGACGCCGGGAGCTCGAAGACTCCTTGTGCAGCTCTTGCTCCGCAGCAGTCCGGCGCTTACCCACTACCTCTGCCACATAGGCATCCGCAGCAGCGTCGGCCTCCGCCTGGGCTTGAGCCCTTACCTCGTCGGCCTCCGCCTGAGCGTGAGCGCGTATCTGGCCGATCTCGGAATCAGCCTGCGTCTCAAGCGCGGCCAGTAGCTCCTCGACTGCCATTATGTCTCACCTACCCGGAGATGATAAGGGCGGACACGAACCCAAGCAGTACGATGATCTCAGGCAGTGCTTGTAGCACGATGAGCATCGTTGCAACTTCCGGCTTCTCGGCGAGCGTGCCAGCTGCTGCAGTACCAATTTTGGCCTGTGCGTAACCAGCCATGATCGCCGAAACAGCCATCGCGCCAGCTGCCGCGATGTACTTCGCCATAAGGACCTTGGGGTCATTAGACGTAGTTGCCGCAAAGGCCATCGCGGGGATCGCAGCAAGTGCCAGCGCTGCGATCGCGGTCGTCAGAACTTTTGTCCTGATCTTCATAATTTCCCTTCCTTTCCTGCACGGACAAACGGCTTATATTCCTTCGTTCCTCGTTCGAAAAATTTTCCGAAAAACTCGAGGAAGTTAAGACGAAGAGCATGGATCGACGGCGAGAAGCAGATGATCGCAAAGTTGAGAATGTGAAGGATCAACGCAATGAAAACGCCAGCGACATTAGGCATGGTATGAAACGCCAGTTCGTTTGCGGCGTCAGCCAACAGGGCGCCGACCAAACCGACTGCCATAATACGGAGGTAACTCGCTGCATGTGAGACTGCCTCAAGCATCTCGATCGCTCCCATGATGCCCCCGCCAAAGAGCGTTGAGATAAGTCCGAAGGCGAGCAGCAGGTAAGCGACGTAACGAAATACTGAAGCTCCGGCCGCACCCAGAGAAGCGGTCACAGACGGCATCATCATCGTAACAACCAGCATCAGGGCCGAGAAGATGATAATCAGAATACCGCCCTTCTCATAGATATGCTTTTTGTGGCCAGTCCGCTTACTGTTGATGATGCCAAACACCGGCCCGATCGCCACCTCAAGCACCCCGAGTCCGACTGCCATAAAGAGCAAGGTAGTCATGAGGTTCGACTCGGTTCGAATAAAGGGGAGCGAGAAGCTCGACCCGATCTGGATCGGATGGATGTTTTTAATCCCGGGGATGTATTCGTGCGCCAGGTTACCAAAGAACTCGAAGTAAAAGACGCCGAAGATCATTGAAGCGATACCTGCGGGCATGAGCACGCCGGTGATATTTTGGACCCCCACCATCTTGGGAAACTTCTTGCGCAAAATGATGCAAGCTATCACCATGAGCAGGCCATAGCCCGCGTCACCAACGATCATGCCAAAGATGATCGGGAATGAAATTGCCAGAATAAGCGTTGGATCAAGCGTGCCATATTCTGGCGAACCCCAAAGCCCGATGGCGGCACGGAAACCGCCGAGTATCCCTTTGCGCGGCTCAATCTGAACCGGGACATCGGGATAGTCATGCGGATCCAAAGGCAGACTCTCTACAATGACCTCTCCGTCAGCCGCAGGAAGCGCCTTCGTTAAAGCTTCATAATCGCGCTTTGGCACATAGCCTTCAATGACGAAGGTGTAGGAGGTCTCGCCAAACTGCTCGAGAATACCAAACTCTCCGATGCGGTCATCAATGGCATCTTTAACCTGCAGGAGTCGATCGCCCTTGCTCTCAACCAAGTCAGCGATCTGTGCCTGCGTTTCCTCAATAAGCTTCTGTAAGTCTTCTGAGCGCTTATTGAGCTGGGCAAGCGACTCATTAAGCGAGAGGCCCGTAAATTCATCGGGCAACTTGATCATAGTCGCTTTTTCTCCCTGAAGGTATCCGCGCACAGGCCGCGAGAACTCTTGCCCAAATACGACGACCATCGCGACGATCCCGTCCTCATCGGGTTCTGCCGCGGCAACAACGCGCGTGCGCTCATCGCTCATGGCCCGGAGGTCCTTTTCAAGCGAAGTAAATACCGATGCATAACGCTCTTCTACCAGCAAGGCAACCGAATCAAACTCGCTGAAATCGCCGCCGGTCAACCTCGAGACAACCGATCCAACTTTAGGGAGGAGCGGCAGATACTTTTCAAGATTCGCGAGTTCTGCCTCAGAGTCATCACGGGTCTTGACCAAGGCGCTTGCCTCCGCGTCAAGGTCATCAAGAAAATCGGTAGAGGCCTCAAGCAGGTGCTCCGTGGGAGCCTCAAGCAAATCATTCTCTACGCCTTCCAGCGCATGGCTTTCCTCATCAATGCCGATCGCATCGCAAAGCGCGCGCGAGCGTTGCGCCAACGCAGTGAGCGTATCCTTTTGTTCCTCCCCGTCCTCAGGGAGCTCCATGGCGCTCAAGGGAAGTTCTCCCTCGTCGATCTTCGGGCGTAAATCTTCGAATTGGATCTTCCCAAAGGTATGAAGCGTCTCAAACGTCTG
>Ga0123357_10005555_pt1 | contig 15130 bp, 12 predicted proteins | sample TergutEmb28metaG_FD_89873 | JGI IMG/M metagenome (GOLD analysis project Ga0123357, IMG submission 89873) | Embiratermes neotenicus P4 segment gut microbial communities from Petit-Saut dam, French Guiana - Emb289 P4 | ecosystem: Host-associated > Arthropoda: Insects > Digestive system > Gut ... | reverse complement strand
TGTAAATAATAGGTTCTTAAGCTCGACCTGAAGATGACCCCCAAGGGTCGAAACATGTTGTAATTGTAAACCTACATAATTAAAGTTATGTTGACGGAAATTTCTATGCTATTTATAATAAACGTTTTGGCAAAAGTGCTTTTCGATCGGCCAAGCAAAATACATTCTATATAATGCCGTACAGGTAGCCCCAACATAAATTACAATATATTTTGAAATGACATGATAAAACTGCAACAGTTTAATTAATACTGCAAAGACCAAATCTTAATATTTATGCAGGAAGTGAGTGTACATGAAGCACGTTCAACGTCTGCAAGTAGAATGTTCCATTTTCATCGTAAAAGGTGAATCAATCCCCGTACTGGCCTGGATAGGCCTTTAGGGCTCCAGGGGGTTCAGGCTGCCAAAATTGTAAAGACAATCGGCACATGAAGGTGGCAAGGTTCTCAGCCCTACACACCGGCCGCCTTTACCCCCAGAAAGACACGCCTGGTACTCATTTCTGTGAGAGGCTGAGTCGACCCTAGGGCCACAATCAATAAAAAATAACTCCATCGGTAATCGAACCCACGACCTTCCGGCATGTAACGCAGTGCTTCAACCAACTGCGACACCGCGTAACCCTGCCATTTTTATCGCGGTTGTTGTGTTGTAGGTTTTGTTTCTTTACGATCTTTATGAAATCGGATTTTCATACTCAATTCTCTAATTGAAAATTGAAATAAAAAAAAGTCACGTCTAAAATGTTTCATTCTAAAACCAAACACACTCATATCCTAAAATTCTGTAATCGCAAACTAAAATATGAAAATAAAATTGTCAAGTTTAAAATGATGCATTCTAATATCCCGAACATCTTTGTAACCCAAAACTGGCTGTTTAGGTGCAGTGTAACATCACCACCTCAGTTACACGGCGACATTCCGACCTTTGTTATGTGATAAGACGTCATATGAGACCACGTAATAATTTTTTATGTTTATAGTTCCATGTATCGCTGATCTATATTAATAACTGTCCAACGATGTGCAACACAAAGCAGTTTATTTATTATTCTGCAAGTTCACTCTACATGTTTCGGGTGTCAACCACACACAAAACTTTAACTACAGCCCCCGGTACAGGTCATAATTTTTGTGCAGCTACCTCCCTCCAACGCGGCCAAGCTAGCTTGGCCACGTTGGAGGGAGGTAGCTGTAGTTTTGTGTAATCCTGATGATGGGTGTGGTTGACACCCGAAACATGTAGAGTGAACTTGCAGAATAATAGACTGCTTTGTGTTGCATCTCGTTGGACAACCATCAATATACTTAATAATCTATTTATATACAAACTTAAAAAAAAATTCTTCCATATTTAATCTCAGTTATGACTTCGGACACAGCGTCAGACGTCCGTATAAAGTATCGACTGCCTTCCTGTAGATTAACGTCTTAAAACACTAGCTGCTCTAAGTGAAATAATCATTCTGTAGTTCACTAGCGTTCGTTGAGTTACTATTATACTGAAGTCACTTACCGCATAAAGCAAGATTACTGTGAACTCAGGAAAGGTACTCAAAAGTATAATTCTGTCTTTTATAACTAAGAAATTACTCATTCTCTTAACGTTAGGTTCGATGACCTACTCAGACGACCAGAATAAGTCTCACTTGCACTGGAAATGGCGAAATATAACTTTAGACAGTTGTCTTGTTCGTACAGAATTCTATCAAATACAAAAATGTCGCTGGATTTTATAAGACACTTTAACACAACAAGGGTCAATTACGCGTGGCAAGTTTTGACCACAGTAAAAGAGAGTATGATTAACATACTGAATCAATTGTCTTTCAGTAAAAACTGCAAAAAAGAACTGTCCCTTAACATGCCAAGCTCACAAGGAGAGGAGGAAGAGGTATACCTCTACCCATGCCCGACCCCGGCGCTAGACGGAGGTGGGTGGCCTACGCCACGCTCCGGGCATTTTACCGCCGGTAAAGGAGCCCGTTACACATCGTAGAGGAGGCTGGGTGAGCCTCGGGGCCGATCTGGATGGGTCCGGAAAATCTCCCCCACCGGGGTTCGAATCCTGGACCGTCCGGCCCGTAGCGAGTGGCTACAAAGACTGCGCTATACTGGGCGCCACTAAAAGTATTACATTTAATATCTAGAGTATACTTCAACATCCTGAAAGAAAGAAAGAAAAAAAAAACTATTCCAGTCTAACACATTCGAAAGCAAATTCTCACTGTTTTAGTGTAGACAGTGAAATTCTCGCACAAGTGCGCGTTCAAACAAATCGTCGATCGTAAACTTCTTATTCAAGGTGATGAAGACGAACCACAGAAACTGCTCAATACAAAACCCTGACACAAATAAAGCTACAACCAGCGAACGAACATAGAGCACGGTACGAAAAAGTTTTTCCAATAAAACTTGAATCTCAAGCCACAAAGAGAAAGCCGTCTTGAAAAATGAGCACCATTTCGTTACATGTAGCCTACAGTGTAATTTAGGCCTATTACATGGGACGAATTTGAATTCTGAGCTATTTTATACTTTATACCCGACTTCAACATTCGGCTTAATTATCTGCAGTATAACTTACCTTCATTGATTCGTATTATTTCATCTATGAAAAGTTGCATTGCAACAGGAATTTCGCCATCGGTCAGAATTCAAATGCCTAATTATGAACAGAATTGTTTTAAATGTTATTATTACTATTGAAACACTCTTGTCACTACTACTACTGCTACTACCACTACCACCACCACAACCACCACTACAATTACCACACTACTATTACTACTACTACTATTACAACCACTAACACCACCACCTCCACCATAAATAACAATTCAGTAGAACTCAATTTAACTCTTATTTTTTTACCTGCTGAATCAACAGCCTAATGGCCAGCTGCAAATAGCAGTAACATGTACATATAACGAGTACTAACAGAAATATAAAATAGTAACAACTCAATTCAGTACTTGTTTATTAACGTGCTGGCTTGGCAGTTCAAGTGGTAATTACCAAGACAGCACAAATATACAAGTTACGAACAAATACATCGACAAAAAAAGACCACAAAAACAACATAATAAACCAAATGCTGGACCTACAGCCCCATATCAGTCCATCATACTTCACTACACTGCTACTTACGCACGTACGCCCATCACAGGCGGTGTAAATGACCAAATATAAATTGTACATTAACACGTAAAATGCTATGATGTAATGAAAAATGTGCGAAGAAGAGAACAAACATAGATCATTAAATTTGAGATTATATTGATATTAATATAAAAGTCTTAATAATAATAGTTTATTATTATTATCATCATCATCATTGTCATCATCACCTCCTTTATGCATGGTATTTATACTTATATTCCTTAGACACACTATGGTCCTAAGGAATACAGTGTTGCAGCTATTCTGTTGTTACTATTCATGGTGTTTATATATTTAGTTTCAGTGTTATTATTATTACTATTGTTATTATTAAGAGTATATTTCATGTTCCGAATCAACATCCCGAGTGCCAGCTACAGAAACAGAAAAAAAATGTGTAAAATATACTGTACCTAAGTAACACTTAAGGGAGAACATTAACAATATTAAGAATACGAAGTGAAAGGTACAGAAAGCAACGATTAAACATATAATATTAAGCATTAAGTGCATACTGCAAAGAAACAAATACTAAAGGATGTACAGCACAAAATACAAAACAGCAGAAATTACAATAGTGTCGCTCTCCAACACCGGTAGGTAATATCCGTGGATTGTGGACAAGAGTGAAAGCCCAAAAGCATTAATAACAAAAATGACTTAAAGTTCATACATTGTCATGTAAAGTGCGTATGTGAAGAACATTAGTGTAACTACATCCATCACTGGCTGGGAAAAAAGAATAAATCAGGCCTACATCAAAAGAAAACGGAAGACCTAATAAAGATCCTTGAGGCACACCGGGAAGGACTCTAAAAGGCAGAGAAAGAATTCCAACAACTTTGATATAAACATCTGCCAGTTAGATAAGGAACCAACTAACGTAGGCACTCGTAAGGCCAAAATAATAAGTTTAGGTATAAGCAGGGTACGTCACAAAATGTCTAATGTCTATATTAAAATATATGGCATGAACTTGATAGTTGGAGAAGGTCTATATAATCAATATAAATTGCCAAATTAGAGGTGGTATGATTGAATTTTCTGAAACGCTGTTGACAGGGGTTTAGTTTTGACTGAAATCAGTATAAAATATGATGGTGAATCACAAACTCATAGACGTCAGCGTAATTTCTGAGAATAGAAAAGTTGGCAAGTAAATCACTACTGCCTCTCTTAAAAAATGCACACAATTGTAGCTTGCTTCCAAGACGAAGGAAACAACTAATCAGACAGACTAAAATTAAAAACAGACTTCAGTTTAAAAATTCCAGTAATAATAATAATCATTATTAGTATTGGTCTGGGCATGAATTGCTATTATTATTATTAGTATTGTTATTATTATTATACGATATGGATGTCTATTGTCACAGGCCTTTTCTTCCTGGTACTTCTCTTGAACCAGCGGTGATCCCCATTATTATTATTATTATTATTAATATTAAGAGTTTATTCATGACCTCTATTTGTCTCTTCTTCTTTTTAATGCTTTGCTTTCTTTTCAAGTGTTAATTGTGTAAAATGTACGTGGTTTGTGCTGTTTTTGTAATTGGCCCACGGGTTGCTGAGCCAACACGTAATTCAGCTTGGCTGAATTCCATTAAAGTGAACTTAATTACACCTGTATATTGCTTTTCCTAAGCTACATCCGGTTGAATTTCCAATTCGGAAAGAAAAACACTGGTAATAGTTGTTTTTAGTAAAAAAGCAAAAACATCTTGGTCGTGTATCCAAAACAGGGAAACGATTCAGCCTTTTATTCAAACAGTAGTGTTTGCTGAACCCAGACAACACAATATATCATTTTCGGTCCATTGCAGTGAGATGGGGTAGTTTTTATAGGCAATTATATGATTTCCGTATCTCTCAACAATCTTAGTTCATTAATTTCACTATCTCTCTCAAGTATCCCATAGATATTCAGTTGTTTCTCTTTAACATGACCGAGATCCCAAACTCCCCTTTTTTAAATTTCCCCAGGACAGTAGCCAAGGTCACTGAGGACTCATAAAATTGCTAGTGAATCAGTGAACATAACATGTGACAGTCATTTTAAATGACATACTTCACTCTCATTCAAGTCTTGCATTTTATTAACGCGAAGGAACTGTGGCCATTAAACACTTTAAAGCAGCCAGACATGGAGGAACACTTGCAGGCCCTCTCTGTTACCATATATTTTCTGAATGCTGTACCTTTTGTAGCACTGCACAGTAAATGCCATAATACAGCTGCCGTTTTATTTAATACATACATTGCGGGGAGAACCACATTTATGTTATATATATATACATATATATATATATATATATGGCTACTCAGTATTCCACTGACACAGACTGCTGGCGAAAGACACGCTTATAAACATACGATCGTTACAACTGACCTATAATAAGAAAAGTGTTCCAAATTCCTCTGCTAAAATCTTCAGATGCTTCGTAACCTAAAATGTGAAGTGGCCTCCAAAAGCCTCAGCGTGTCTAAATTCATACACAAATACTATAAAATGACACTGTGTGTAACAAATGTCATGTGACGTAACCACTCTCAGTAAAGTTAAAACATTACTTTATACTTAAAATCTGAATTGCTGGTCAGACAAATAAAGCCCACAGGCACTATACATCAAACATAATACACGGGTAATCTTACATGCTAAAACTTTCCTGCACAAGTAACATTATATTATGCGAATACCAGTACAATAATACTTAGTTTAGCTGCCCCATAAATTTTATTAGTAGGCACATAATAAAAATACATCGTAGAATGTGGAAAAAATGTTATTTTTACCTAAATAAATAGTGAGATAAATGGTATCGATATTGTGTCATTTCCTAACGACGATAAAATTAAATTCTGCCCATAAGTACCATCAGAATAAAAAAAAATCTTGATTAGGTGAACTTCGTTAGATTTAAATCCACAGTAATTTTATAAAACGTTAATAAATTATGAAATGTAATCTGAAGTGTTCTGCTAACACACAAAACTTTACACTGAAGTTCTTCTATCTTATTGTTGATAAAAAAAAAACTTGATGCCTGAACATCTGTCAACCAAAACCAACAAGCGAAACGTGTTAATGAAATTACTTTGTTGCTACAAGCTACAAGTGATAACTGATCTCTCGGACCGTTCTGTGTCCGTCAAAGATAAGCGACTTTAGAGGAAGAGTCTTACTTTGGCAAGTCAATAAATGGCAAATCCATGAATCATAATAAACCACAAACGATGGTAAATCAAACATACAAAATACACACATTCCTCTCAGTTCTGACAGATTGGGTGTTTGGATTCACCATCTCTTTAACCTTTGGAATATATAAAAATTTATTTCCTTTCCTACCTCACAGTATATATATATATATATATATATATATATCAATTTCAAAGACCAGCCTGTCAAGGCTGTTCTATAAAATAGTCCCTGTTTGTTGCCATAATAAAAAAATTAAATATAACGTGTTGGTAAAAATGCAGACTTTCTTTAAATCTGAAAACAGGTAGTGCACGTAGCAGCTACGGTACTTTAAAGGATTAAATAATATAATCAAACCATCGCTATTTCTTTTGTTTAGACTTCATGAAAGAATGAATGAGACGATCCATCCACTCGTATACGTGTGCATAAAGTGCTGTCTGCTGGTGTGGCTGACACGTACAGCCAATGATTTTATTTTGCAACGTAGCAGTGCGGATTCCCGGGAAGAGAACCTGCTTCCCACGCAAAGTGCAAATGCCACTCTACCCCCGGTACATCGGCAGGGAGTCTAGCGCTCTCAATGGAAATGTTAAAACTTGAACCCTTGTAACAGGTGTTAAAATCCCTTTGCGAATAAAAGCATGATTCACATCGCAGCCGCTTCCACTGAAAATGAACAGGAGTAGAAACGTCAGATATTAATGCGTAAATCGCTTACTCAAGTTCTTTTTTCAACCTAAACTGTTTATCCTGGAACGAAAAACACCAAGCTGAACCTACACACTGCGAATTATGCTATAATATGTACGAAAGAGTCTACGCCACTCCCACTGTGTTACGAGAGAGAGAGAGAGAGAGAGAAACAGAGAGAGAGAGAGAGAGAGACAGAGCGAGAGTGAAATAAGACAGCCAGTGAAATACGACTTACGTTTGTTTATTTTCAGTGGTCCTGCTCGTCTGTATACAACCAAAATTACCAACATGAAGACCGAAGAAATGACGAACATGCCCAGAGTGCGAATTGCCGTTCTGGGGAAGATCAATGTGGGCAAATCAGGTAAGTACCTGCTCATCTTGCTATGAGAGATTAGGAAAATAGGCTGCAATATATACAGTATAAATATTATCGAATCTCAGAATACTTAAAGGTCAGCGCACTTTCGTTACAGGAAACAATACAGACGAATGAAGAACGCACTATACTTTTGCACTCTGTCGAAAGCGAGGCCTTGGGTTTTTTGCCCTTTTAATTGCCTATATAAAACCAGTTTCATTTTCAAACTATGTAGTAGTTCAAAGGTGAGATCACGCACCAGAATAGAAAAGATACGAAGGTGTGGTACACAGGTCCTTCTTTGAAAAACATTTCCAAGAAAAGCCTGACTGCGCATGTGTTTTATACCTTATCGCATAAACTGACTTCAGATCTATGTCGAAACCTTTGAGGATAAAAGCACAGCAATTATTATGAGCTAATCTGTCTTTTCTTACCGATGACTAGAAGTTCCATAGTGGGAAATGTGTTGTGATTTCCGGTTTGCGGACACAAGGAAACACAAAAACTATTCAGTTATATATAAAGTTGTTTAAACTGCAATACAAAACAGTCCTCTCCATTAGTGGGTAAAGGCCTTATCGACCTAATACAAAATAATAAGAAAATCAGCTGAGGAACCTTGCCTCACAAGTTAAACATAGGGAGAAGAGAACGGGAAAAATTTGGTTTTTCACCCTTGATATCCCCACACAACGGCAGGAACACAAATTACGGTTGTGTTGGAACAGCGTACTGGAAATAAAATTTTAATGTAAAAAGGGTAGAAGTAACAGACATTCAGAAAGTATAAAAATCACAAACGTCATGATTTATACTCCTTCCAAAATATTATTATGGTGAAGAATTAAAACGAATGAGGTGGCCGGAACACATAAAAGTGATGAGAAATTAACGCAGAATTCTAGTTGGAAGACGTGAATAAAGAATTTCATTCACGAAATCTACACGGATATGACAGATTAATGTCAGAATGTATCTTAAATTAATCAAACTAAGATGTGTTGAAATGTTATTATGAGATACTTAGAGCTACATTACGATAATTTTAAATCATATTACGAAATTATTTTACTTTTCTTAATTTACATGAATGTATTTAAAATTTATTTTATGTGTTCAGTGACAGAACATACAGCCAAGACATGTAGTGCACGTCACGCTGGCACTGACCGTGTCATCGGCTATTCTGTGCGATTTTCCTCAGTCCGTCCAAGCAAATGACGGGGCAGCGCTTAGGATTATGCCATGACGGCTTCCTTTAAACCCTTTCACGTTATTATATATTCATAATCACACTATACAGGCTTTGTTACTGTCAGTATCGCTAAACAATTACAAACATATAACAAATGCAGACGCAGCGCAGCAACGTGTGAAAGGGGAAAATGGCCATGAAGGATAACTACCTCTGGATTTGGTACCAGGCTGTCACCACTTGTTTAGGGCTACTGTGGTGGAATTAGCCTGCAACGAACGAGGAAAATTACGTCATGCTATCAAACAGTCAGCAATCCAATACAGATTCGATCCACATGAGTCACGGGCGTAATCTTTGAGAGAAAAACAAATGTGCGTTGTCTCTAAAGATGATCGCAGCCTCCCTTCTATACTCTTGCCTTCCCATATAAAGAACTGCAGTGAATATAAAAATATAACACCCGTGAGCAAAAGAAGAATGACTCACTGTAGCTGGCTTTCTTTGTTTTCAATGTGAACTTCCATTATTCAACATGTGAACGAATGTTTATCTAAATTTTGTGTGTTTACAGCTCTGACGGTCCGGTACCTGACCAGAAGGTTCATTGGTGAATATCGCTCAAACACAGGTAAGAGCACTACTCAGTTCGTCATATGTGAAGACACTTCCAAGGTCTTACAAAAATGTGTCTAATAATACCATACGCAACGTAGGAGAATGTAATAACACGTCGGAAAGATTAACAATGCAGTCATTAAACGTTTGTGGTGTTCAACATCTTCACATCAACCTCTAGTTAGGTTAGGTTACCCGGTCTCAGTCACGCCTGATAGCAACATATCCACTTTCCACTACGTTACTAGGGTGGAAAAATTAAGGACGATGGCATAGGTAGGCCAAATAGAACGCATTGGATAGATGTACGAAATATTAGCTGGAAATCCTGAATGGAAGACCAGTGGGATGTGCATGGATACTGTACTCCGTCAGCCTCAAGAGCATAAAATGGTAGGATGAACTGGGAAGGGCGTGGAAGGATTCAGGCGTGGTATAGTTAAGGCACTGCCGTCCTGGAGGGTATCAATAAAGCTACAGAAGCATTTAGAATAATCGCTCTTAATATAATCCGTATCGAGGCCGTGATTCTAACCAGTAACCTTCCGAAAATAAGCGATGTTACCATCCGAGCAAATTTGTTGGCTTGTCTAGAAGCAGATGAGAGGAATATATCAAACTGACTCCTGCAGACAAGGGTGCGAGAAAGTAGACTAGAATCAAGTGGTTCAGGATAGTGTCCAGCGGCAAGGGCTTGTCAACACAGTACTAAATTTTCGCGTTACAGAAAAGGGAGAAAATACTTTAACTAGTTAAGCTAAAATAATATTTTCCAAGAATACTGTTCTGTTTCTTTGCTAGTTAATAAGAGATATGTTAATTAAAGAGGCACAAGCCCTGTCGATGAAACATGACCAACACAAATGTTCTACATTTTCCAATGACAAAGAAGAGAACTTGTAGCAGGATGTGCTTGGAGTAATAAAGCTCAAAACAGCCAACATCTTTAACACAAATATTTAAAAATCAAGCAGAAGAGTGAAAAGAGTAGAATATTGCGCCAATAAGCTGCAGTCACTCAGAAAACCACACATTTAAAAAATGACATTCGGAAGAACTAAACTTACACGTTAAAACCTGCCACCAGGTGAGAATGTGTCCTTTTGAATGGAGGCCGAAAATTATTTGCATGGACTATACATCACGAAGAATTCGATAAGATAAGGCGGGGTAAAGATGAGATATAAAACTGGTCATGACTTAAAAACTATGGATATGAAACCTTCTCTGTTTGAGAACAACAGACAAGAAGAAGAAATGTGGAGGGCAGCCGATATAGGAAGGATGTTTGTGTGTGACATAAACGAAATGAAATCCGGCCACATACCGTTCTCGGATATATTCCGAAGATCAGGTGCATGTTATTACATACACCAAACCTTCACAAATTTTCATACAACAGCACACAGTAAATTTATGAAAATTATTAATTGAAAAGTCCTGTTGGTAACTCAATCATAAAAAAACTTCCACATTAAAAGAAGGCATGATGCGGTGCCGACTGATGTTCAGCGACGGCAGACATTAGCGAATCTGTTATGCCTAAAAGTATGCTCATTTCGAGGCCGTCTGACGATTAACTCCATCTGACAGACACTGGGAGCAATTGTGTTGTCAGTAAATTGACAAAATACACACTTAATCACAAACCATCTCCTCGTGAATAACTGCATCTAAATATTTCAGAACCAACGCACGGAATCCATTCTTCATATTGACTGTGCTTTCTAAACAGAACTGAGTTTAAAAAAAACAGAAGTTCGCTTATACAGGAAGCGTTTATTTTTAATGCACGGTAAGTAAAATCGTTCGAATGAGGATATGAACCTGAATTCTGGGTCAAACCGCGTAAATCTGGCATGCCATGAATCTACACAAGTGCCAAGTGGACCTCCACACTTGCAAAAAAAGAAGTAAAACGTTCTGGCAACATGTGTTATATAAATTACAAACAATTAATAATGTTGTCGGTGAATATCCCGGTGTTACAGTTACAATGGAATTCCTGTCCCATATTCAAACGACCCCATCTTCGAAGCTAGGTCGTGAAATTGACTTTCTAGATAAAGAACTCTTTTGACTTTTCCTGTGATTTTGAGACATGTGTCTGGGTGGTAAGATTAAATAAATGTAGGTCACGAACAATATTCTCCCACTTATTTCCCAACTCAGTGTTCAACAAAATCCTATAATTTCCACTGTACTCTAACTACCGTTTGTACTTGTCAGACGAATCTACTAATTTGTGTCACTAAAAACACCATATTATTAGAAGATATTTTATTGTCCAACATCGGTCTAACTAATTTTAGGCTTTTCTTGCGAAGTAAATAAAATAACATCTCACGTGCAGACCAAGTCTATTCTTGACCTAATATCAGTGCCTAAACCGTGGGTCGGATTTTTATAAAACAAGAGTTATGTATAAAAGTCTGTTGAGAAATCAACATTCGTAGATCCGTACATCGCTAATATATTCGCAGAGTACAACCAACAAGATGCAAAGTTTCACAATTCATTTATTTCTGTAAGACGCTGTACATGTTTCAGACGGTTTTTCCGTCCATCATCAGGAGCTCAAAACTGCACATACATCGTCAGGTACGTATTGGTCTGAAAAATGCCTGATGCTGTATGTGCAGTTTTGAGTTCCTGGTGATGGACGGAAAACCGTCTGAAACACGTACAGCGTCTTACAGAAATAAATAAATTGTGAAACGTTGCATCTTGTTGGTTGTACTCTGCGAATATTCTGTTCAGAAAGCGTGAGCTTCGTGCAAATCGATACAAAGACAGTCACTCTTTACTGAAGAACCTTAGATTAAATTATACTTATAATTTCCAAGTTTCTTGACCGATTTCGGTGACATCTGATATATCTGATCACATCTGATATATCAGACCACATCATTTCGCTGAACTAATGTGGGTTTTGCAAAACTCAGTTCAGTGAATGCTACACTCTACTGAAGGGCGTAAATAAAAGTTTGCCCTTTCTACTACAACTTTCATCAGATTTTAAAAAGAAGTATGTAGAGGGCATAACCACAAGAGTTTACTGATTGACTGTAAGTTTCTTGAAAATGGCCGCAGGGAGAGACGTATATTATTTAAAGCGCACATGAATTTCTGTCCGTACTTACTACACTTGTCACATTTGGACGACTTTCTATGTAAGAGACGGACGCGTATCGGTGTCGAGGGGCTGTGAGTTTCGTAGCAATAGGCTTAAGTAGCGCCGTACTTTTATTGCAGCCGTATATGGAATTATATTAACGCGTGTACCGTGAAACCTTATGATATTCTGAAAACTAAAAGGCCCTCGTGAAGTCTGTGTTATAGTGCGTCACGAAGGACATCATTTGTTCTCTTATCTGAGGGAATATCATAAAAAAGTCAGAAAAATTTAGCTTCCTAACGATAAACCTTTATCTTTACCACCGCTATCGCCGCCGCCGCCATGACCACCACCACCACCACCACCACCACCACCACCACCCCCCCCTTTATTCCAGACATGGAAAATTTTTCTGTTTTGACTTCTTACTGCCTGACCAATATTTCTTCGTCCTCTACATATATACAGTGAAATGGAAGGTGTTTTTTGTTTTTAGTATTCGCGTAGCACTCACTAAAACCTCACACTTCTCGTACGTCTGCGTTAAATATTTGCTATAGTAAGTACAACGCACGTATGTAAATGCACAGAAAGCAGGCCTAGACATGAAGTATCGTGTTTACACAAATTATGCTCATATAGCACTATTCGTTTTTCATCATAGCACATAGTTAAAATGATGTCTGTAATACGGTAACAACAAAAGTTAACAGAACTGATGCTAATAATAATAAACATTCACCTTCTCTACAAATACAGATGTAGACTCTAAATCTCTTTTGCTACAAAAACAGTTCTGTCTTTTGAAAGCGGCGCGCAATAGAAAATATTACTAAAGTGAAAAAAAGAATGAATTTTGTAATTACTGTTTCTGTCAGTTTTGATCAAAAGAAAATTAACTAAGTTTTATCTCTGCAGTCATTACGAACTGCCAACTTTATGTCTGCTTTTGCCAGTCTGTTTTATTCTCCAGCGAATCCAAACCCATCCCTTGGCAATTTCCCCTCACCCCATCCTCAAAGCTATATATAACAGATTCCACAAAATTTCCTTAAAGCTTCGTATTTAAACCGGTCTTAAGCTTGAACTATTTCTGGTGAAGAGACTTCCTACGCATTTTAAATGACGTCAGGCTGAAAACCACATATTTCATGAGTATACAACATTTCATAAACATCTAAATGTGGCAGGGCGATTGGCACAGTAAATAAACAATTAGCCAGCTCAACTGAAATCCCGAAGTTCATCATACAATAGAATAGTAGAAATTTTTCATGCTACTAATTTAAAAAGTTTTGTTTATCGGAATTCCAGCCTATGTTACAAATACACAATCTGTTATGTCAAGAATGTTCTAGTTAGTCTGCATAACATATCTTGACCTTGCAAATGGAATCTGGAATCTTAATTCATCATACAAACACAAACCCAATGCTTCCCAGTTTCATAATCTACTAAAATACATCAAGGATTGTTCTACTGTTATTCTTAACCTACAAATACAGTAGCTAGTGCCGTTTCTTCGAATTCAAACTCACTACCAACACCTCAGGCGCTTCATATTTGGTTACTAGCAAACTGTGGACGATGTTGAATTGTATTAATTTCTTTGCCGATTCACACATATTTTTCCTACAATTGCCCATCATATGCAATTGCTAAAACCTTGTCATAACGTTCTCAGGTTTGTAATGACGTAAATAAAATCTACGTTCATATACCACGTGCGCAGTTTAAATTCAGCTGCAGGAAAATAAAAATGTTTCGGAGTAACCCAGTTTGTCAGTTGCTGCCATAATCTTTCCAGCATTGCTGTTCATTTCATGATCATTTTTATTTTTCCCCACTGTCGCTTCTGGCTTCCTTCTGTACCCACGGAAACAACACTAATTTAAGAAGCGACTTTTCCTTCCAAATCCCCGAGAATTCACTACTCATGGTCATCGTGCTCTGGTCCGTGCTATGGGCCTGCAGAACAGTGCTTCACCGAAGTCTCTGGTTAATCCAATTCCTGTATGTTTGTAGAGGGATAACTGACAGAATATGATCCTAAATGATAAATTTCGTTTTGACCTGTCGTTAATAAAACCAAGCAGCAAGTTCACATTGCTGCAATTTCATATATATATATATATATTCTTCTTAAAATAAACCTCTATTTCATTGTCTTAATATTGCACATCACTATCCAACTTCCAAGACATATAGAATTCATATTTAATCGCAAATAGTTAAGATGCACTGATCGTATGATATTACAGTCCGAAGTTGCAACAGTGTTACGTGCAATCCCGAGGAGGCCAAATTGCACCCAGGATTGTAGAGCCGATGAGGATGACGAAGATGATGACACGCAATCCCGTTTTGTGTTGAGCACAACAATTTTTATCCACCTCGCAAAATAACACTACAAGCTCCATTTCAAGTTACTGTCTCACCTCCTACTCACTTCTCCAAATGGCCATTTTAAAAAGCTCCTATGCTGAAATTATAGTCGCATATGCATTTTCTGTATCCCTTATCCAATCCGCATCAGCAGTTCATCGTGACATCCTAGATTTTAATCTTCTAACGACAGTAGGTGACTCGTAAAAATGACTTATCTACTTAAAAACAAAATATAATATTTACAGTGTATTCAGATAGACATATACAGGGTGTAACAGGAGGAACGGACCAGACTTCGGGAGGGTGTTCCTTATGTTAAACTATACCGAAAAACCCCAAAACACCTATATCCAAAGTTGAACGGTTTGGGAGATAATGG
>Ga0123357_10005554_pt1 | contig 15130 bp, 8 predicted proteins | sample TergutEmb28metaG_FD_89873 | JGI IMG/M metagenome (GOLD analysis project Ga0123357, IMG submission 89873) | Embiratermes neotenicus P4 segment gut microbial communities from Petit-Saut dam, French Guiana - Emb289 P4 | ecosystem: Host-associated > Arthropoda: Insects > Digestive system > Gut ... | reverse complement strand
TAGGGATCTTTACTCCTTACCCAATATTGTGCGGGTGGTAAAATTGAGAAGAATGAGATGGGTGGGGCATGTGGCGCATATGGGGGAGGGGAGAGGGTTCTAGTGAGGAAACCTGAGGGAAAGAGGCCATTGGGGAGACCCAAACATAGATGGGAGGATAATATTAAGATGGATCTTTGGGAAGTGGCAGAGAGTGGAGACTGGATGGAGTTGGCTCAGGATAGGGACAGATGGCGGGCACATGTGAATATGGTGATGAACCTTCGGGTTCCAAGTGCGGGGAATTTCTTGACTAGCTGCAGAACCAGTTAGCTTCTCAAGAAGGACTCTGCTCCATGGAGTAAGTAAGTAAGTAAATAAGTAATGTTCTTTGTCCCGTCTGTGGGCAACTTCTCTTCCCACTATATTCCCTTAATCAGGCTATGTATTTTATTAAGTAATAGTCCTCCCCCTTTCTTATAAAGCTCCATGAGGATATTATCTATGCCAGGTGATTTGTTGTTATTCATGGATTGAATTGCCATTTCTATGTCCAGAATGTCTGGAGGTTCTTCTTCAAGTTCTGCCTTAGTGTCTGCTTGGTTTATATAGGTAGCCTCTAAAGGACTGCTTTGGTCTGCTGTTGCTTGGGGGGGTTAACAGATCTTGAAAATAGGTTTTCCACTTAGTCTTTATTGCTTCCTTCTTAGATAAGATCTCATTATTTGTGCCTCTGCAAAGGTCTGTATGTTGTTGGAAACCGGCCTTTAGTGATCCAACTGGCCTTTAGTGATCCAACCGGCCTTTAGTGATCCAACCGGCCTTTAGTGACCCAACAGGCCTTTAGTGATCCAACCCCCTTGTATGCATTCCTGATTTGATTGTCCTTGATGTTTTCTCCTATGTCCCTTATACGATTATCCATGTGTGTTCTTTTTCCGTTTTTACATATTTTGTGGGCTATTTTCCGCAAACTCTCATATTCCATTCTTTTAGTTGTAGTTGCTCTATCGATCCATTTCTTATATGCTGCATTCTTCTCCTCTAATGCCTTACGGCATTCATCATCAAACCATCCCTTCCTGTCTGGTTTTGCTTGGTATCCTATTGTTTGTTCTGCTGCTTCCATTATTACCTCTTTTAATTGTTTCCAGTCTTCCTCTATATGGCTATTCTCCTCTGTTACCCGTTCAGTTTCTAGTTTTCCGAATTCTTCTTCCAGTTGCTGCTGGAACCTCCTAACCGTGTTGGCTTCTTGCAATGCATCTACATGGAGCCTTCTTATTCTATTTGGTTTATGTTTACTGTATGCTATTTTGCATCTATATCTCCCTCTGACTAAAAAGTGGTCAGAGTCGCTGCTTGCTCCCCTGCACAATTTCGCATCTAGCATGCTGCTTGCATTCCTTTTATCGATTAGTATATGATCAGTTTGATTATTGGTTTTTCAGTCTGGAGATCTCCATGTTTGTTTATGAATTTCTTTATGCAGGAAACAGGTTGAGGATACCACCATGTTTTTTGCTGCTGCAAAATCTACTAGCCTCTGCCCATTGTTTTTGTTTAAATGCATGCTATGCCTACCATTTACTCCTTGGTAGATTTCTTCTCTTCCCACTTTCGCGTTCCATTCCCCCAACACAATTTTTATATCATTAGGGAGACATGAATCCTATATCTCTTCTACTTTCTGATAGAAGGCCTCCTTGTCCAACTCCTTTTCTTCTGTGGGAGCATGCACGTTTAGGAGGCTTATATTTTGGAATCTTGTTTTAATCTTTAACACACATATTCGCTCATCAACTGCCTTAAAATCAAGTACATTCCATTTCATATTCCTTTCAACTACAAATGCCACCCCAAATTCTCTGGTTCCCTCTTCTTTGCCACTGTAAAAAAAGTGTGTGTGATTTCATATCCATTATGTCTTTGCCCTGCCATCTTGTTTCCTGTAATGCTGTTATGGTGAGTCTATATTCTTTTAACTGAGAGAGTAGAGATAGCAGTGCTCTGGTCTTGAATAATGTTCAGACATTCCATGTACCAGAAATCAATTCCTTTTCTTCGCAGCCAGGTCATCATCTATTTGCTAAACCCGTCCGAGGCATCTCTTAGGTTTCCTAAACACAAGTTTTTTTCTGGGGTGGGGTCGTCACCCCCACGCCCAACCCACAGCCTGGAGGACCTGGGTGTCCCTTTTTGTCTGGGTCATCACCTTTGACCTGTCTGGCTTGGGTTACCCTGCCAGTAGCTATGCTACCACCGGCTTAGCTGTCAAGATCATTTGACCACACAAGCCCCACCACTATGTCAAAGCAGGGACACCTTCGGGGGGGCGTTTCTCTAATATAATGGTACTTTTTTAATATTATTTTCCAGGGATATATATGTTATTGTGTAAATTGTGTCATGGAGTTCTGTTGTTTAAGGTTGTTAGTTAATAAGTGTATATTTAATTTATTTTGTACTAATTTCTGTGTGATAGTTGTCATTTGTTCCCTGCCTGTAGTGTTCTGGTTTGGTTGTTTGTTTTTGAAGTGGTGTCTGTATGTACTGTTGCTTGGTTTGGGTTCTTAGGACATACTGTATGTCATTGTGTTCATGTGTTTGTACCATAGTAGTGCATATACAGACACCTCTAAGAAAAGACACAAGAAGACTACAGGTAGAGAATAAATTAAGTTGACAAGAAAAAATATGTGAAATTTAAATTAAACTGATGGAAAAAAGACACAATAATACTACAGTTAGTTAAAAAAAATTTACAGTTGACATGACATGTATAACATGTAATAGATGTAAAAAAAAAGCAACAACTTTACAGATGGGGGACAGAGTTATAATTGACATGAAGAAATATGTCAAATTTAAATTAATTAGGTGTAAAAAAGAAACTAAACTACCTTAACCCTTTCCCCATTCAATTTAAATCGCTAGTGCCTGGGCAGAAGAGCCGAGTTTTTTCACGGGACATTTAAATTTAAGTACTATACCAGAAACACTTTAGAGCGTTTAGAGGGGGAGGGGACTTTTAAATCCCAAGCGCTTTGGAGCGTTAGGGAGGGGAAAGGGTTAATTTGATAGCACAATTAAGAACATTTCTATAAACAAATCACACCATATAACATTACATAATATTTACATTATTGCTGCCCCCTCCCCTCTTTATTCCTTCCCATTTCATTATTTTAGAGAAACCCATTCAGAAAGGACATTTCAACTACAGTGTGAGCTACTTCCAGAAATTTACAAATGAACCATATATATGAAATGTTTTAAAGTATTTTATCCAATGACAGGAAGTTTCTTACAGCTGTACTGTAATTTTATTTTTAGATAGGATGAGTGAATGTATCACTGGCTTCAGACAGTATCCAGGCAAATACTGAGGACCCTGTCCTCCTGTTGTGTTTCTACTTCACAACTGCTATTAGGATACTTTCCGATAGGATTAGTCACCATAAAGTTGTTGTAATGCCTGTACGTAATGTCATGAGTATGTATGTTGGGCGTTACGGCAGATAACTAATCTTGACCTTGGCACTAGTCTGTATCATACTTTGGCTGCTTTGCATATGAGAATGAGACCAAAATACCATGTCAGTAGAAGATTGGGTGGGCCCCAAATTCAGTCTGCTAGTGGTAGCATCAGGCAAGACCCCTGACACTGCTACAGACTGAATTCCAGTTGTCTGTTCTGCCTGAGCTGTGCCATTTAGCATCATTTGAAATTTTATGACACCGTAGTTTTGGTGACAGAAAAGATTAAGATTTCTTCATATTTTTCCTACTTGAATAAACATGATGTACAGTTTGATTCATAACAGTTCATCTGTCTTCACAGCACATTTCCAAATTTCATGTTAGGAATACAATTGTTTCTTCATATTACCTTGACAGTGGCATTAAAGTTGATTTTGACATTGTTTAATGTATTTCATAACTGAAAAGTTACAATAGTTTTATTGAATAGCCAAAGATAGCGGCATTGCTCTCCAGCACCCAAGAAACCAGAAATGTTCAAGTGTACTAAAGAAATGGTAGATTTAGAAGAGAAGAGATTGAGCATTAAACTTCCCCAGCATCACAACTAGTCATCACTGTGTTATCACCAATTATGTAATCAGTAATTCTCACTAATTGTGATCTTGCAACATATGCTAAGGTTCTGCAGGTTAGCTGTTAGGTGACAGTATCCCATATTCCCCAAGGGACTCACAGTAGCACAATAGAACCATTTCATTACAATTTGTCATATTTTGCAGTTGGAATTGTCAGCTAACCCAACTTGTATGGGCTCCCTTTTAAGTTGCAATAGCCTGTAACCCTTGAAAGTTTAGTTGTTTCTATGTGTACCACCATATTTAAGATTCAGAAAATATCTCTTTAACCCACACAGCATACTGGCATGTTTCACATAATTCTCACAATAATAACAGTTAGTTCCCTTTAAGATCATTAGGTGATGGGTCATGATAACACGTATTGTTAGTGCTTTCTGTGATGTGCAGACTGAATATATATACTTCAAATTATTAAAAGTCTTTGGCTCTATCTTGGTACCGGCAATCAGTCACCAACCTGTCACCATGGGGGCCTGCGTTCACTCCCAGGCCAGTCCATGTGAAATGTTTGATGGACAGAGTGGCACTTATCTTACCACCATTGCTCCATACTCATCTTCGGCTTACTTCTTCTTTTATCATGACATTGGGGTGAAGCCTTGGAACCATTAAAGCAGTGCTCTTTTGGATGTAAAGTAACATTCAGGCAGGAAGGTACTTATTTGCTGTCTACGTCTTTAAAGGTTTAATAGTCTTGTCATAGGTTTTCATAAAACAAGGCTGCAGGGCTAAGGAGTTTCACATTCCTGTGTCCACTTACGGACCTGAAGGCCACTAGGTGTCTTGTACTTCTGAACTAAAATCTTCAACCCTTGTGTTATACCATAAATTTAACTAATCACTGTGAACATTGTGAACTCCCCTATAATTTGATGATTTATTGACCAGTGCACAATGCCATGGTCAGGTGACCTCCTTTTCAGTACATACCAGTATGTACAGTCATATATTTAACATGATCTCTACAAGTATGAAAATTCTCATGACAGTAAAGTAACAAAACAAATGGTGACAAAGAAAATTTTTTCCCCCCAGAATCTATTCTGTATGATTTTAATGAAATAATGCTCAATAAATAGGAGGCACAGATATGAAACCACACAGATTTTGGTGAGTTACAGGTCTGACTTTCTGTGACCTACACTAAACAGTTAACAGACGTTTAATGTGGGGGCCATAAGTAGCCCAGCACGACATATTTGTATTCAAGTTTAGTGCACACATTTGTAATCATGGCAGGTGTAACTGTAGCTGCAACAGCTCACACCCTTCTGGAAAGGTCTGGAAAAGTAGAGGTCATTGGTGAAGTGTGAACTGCTTTCTTTTATGTCCCCCCAGAGGAAGAAATCATTGGTGTAATGTCAGGGGAACACGGTGTCCAAGTGATATGACTGCGTTTGCCAACAGATTTCTGTGAAAAACCTTCGATACAAGAACTTCTGAACTGCAGTGTGAAAATATGTAGGTCCTCTGTCTACCTTGGTTAACATATTAGGACTGTCCATTTCCACAACAAATTGAAATACATCTTATCAACCACAGTGAATGTGGCAAAAAAGAAAGTATTGAACCCTTTTTGTTTGGATAGAGCACAAAAGTCATTCAACTTGGTACTATCCCTTGTATCTTCAGCCGCTGCATACAGATTGTTGACTGCCAAACTGTAAAATTATGTTTGTTAATATGCTGAGACAGATGGGCAGAGACTTTATTACTAAATACAGTCTTGTGTAAAAATTTTTATTCTTAAAGTTTTGAAATGATGTTAGAGCAAAATGTGTAATCAGTTTCTTTGTCTTGGACTTTTTATATGTTTGACAGTAACTAGTATTTGCAACTTTTCAGTACCAAGTAAGTTTGCAGAATTGTGTGCACTGCCTACTGTGGCGTGCGTACTTGTCAGGCTACTCATCCTGTTGATTTTCTTAGACTGCAAACAAATTGTGGGGTACACAGTGACAGTTATTTGAGCTACTGCGGTACAAGCCTGAAGGTTATGGGTTCAGTTCCCTATAGGATCATTGGGATTTTTCATTGACTTAATCCTTGTGGCTGCACCATGGCCATGGAGTTAACTCAGCCTCTAACAGAAATGATTACCAGGTGTATCTCCTAGGGCCTAAAGGTGGCTGGTCTGTAGGGCTGACAACCTTTCCACCTTCATGTGGCAATTGATTGTGTAAAAATTCTGGAAGCCTCAACCTCCTGGAGCCTTAAGGGCCGGTCCAGGCCAGCAATGGGATAGCTTTACCTTTACCTTTACTGTTACCGTTGCCAAACAAATTGTGGTTACAGCATCAACCAACAAATGTACATACAATTTGTGATAAGTGTTAAACTCCTACATGTTTTGGCATTGAGGTGACATCCTCAGGGAGTTTTTTAGAAGACAGGAAACCAAGCCCAACATGCCTGTCAAGGTATTGCATTGCCCTCATGCCGGTAAGGGTGATTCTTTATCTAGATTAGCATGTTGTACTTGTATGCCCTTGTTATAAAACTTCCTCAGGATGGCATCCCAGTGCTGAAACATGTAGGAGTTTAATGCTTGTCATAAATTGTATTTTATTAAATGTGTTTGTTGTTTGATTATTAATTGTAAGAATATGCACAGCTTGAGTAACATAAACAACAAATTGTGATTGACTTTCATTTTTTTTTTAGCTTCAGTGATGTCATTTACTGGGGCTTTTCCTTTTATACATAGAACCTGCCTCATTAAACAACTTATCCTTTTCTAGGTGGATATTTTATTGGTGGTTTCCAAGAAAACTGTACAAAATTTCCCTTGCATTGTAATCACAGATTTAGATGTGTGATACCAGAGCACACACATCACTTTGTGCACTTGAGATGCTGTTTTCCACAGGGCTGTTAGTGCCACTGGTGACACGACTTGGAAAATGAAATAGCACAATTTCAAAACATAGTTTCATTTTTGTGTTTTTCAGTTCATGAGCTGTATTTTGTTAAAGTCATCTCCATTTCATGTGTTCACCCTGTATATATGATTTAATGTCCCCAAATCCATTATTACCTGCTGTTATTAGTAAAAACTATAAGTGCATAAACACAGCAGACACAATTTGTATTCCCTAATAGGAATGAAAAATTACTTCAGCAGTTTGTAAAATCCCAAATTGTAGTTGGAGTACCAGATGGTCTCTGTTCTTTTTTTAAATGTAAACTACAGTGGAAATCATTTAAGAAATTCCCCACCTAACATTTAAAGAACCTGATCCCATTGTTTTCCCATGTGATTTTTAAATGTGATCCTATCAACATATCTTTTAGAAGTGTGACTAGCCAGACATCACAAAAGGGTTTGTAAGGTACTTTTTAATATGTACCAAAAGAACTATCATTATTTAAATATGATTATAGTAGTCAACTCTTCTCAGTGAAAATTGTGGCTGTACCCAACATGTTGCCTACATTAGATGTGATGTGATGAAGTGATGGGCATGATGTGTACATTTGATAGCATAGGATGGTTGATGGTTGTTTACAGGATGTTGTGGCTGGCATGTGCTTGTGTACATGGCATTGTAACTTTTATTTTGATCAACATATTTGTACCATAGTTATTTTATTTTTAATTTTGTAGGATTCTAGTATGTATGTCTTGAAGTTTTCAAGGTGACAGAATTCAGTTAACTCCTGTCAGGCTGACAGCCACATCAGATAGTTCAACCATGCCAATTTTTTAGAGACTGACTGACTCTTCATCCTCAGGGTACTGAGATAAGTACCCTGAGGATGAAGATGAAGTCAGTCTGAAACATTGTTGTGATGGAACTATCTGATGGTCTTTTAGCCTGAGAAGATTTTATTAAGCATTATGATATGTTGGAGAAAATAATACTGAATGAGGACTTCTTAATAATGTTTGAACATAACTACCTGATGGATTGACATTCTTCACAGTTTTTGTGACCTTCTTAGGCCATATTTTGCCCATACTTCATGGTAAAGTATGTTTGTTTCCTGGGGAATATCTTGGATATTAAACATAAGGTTTTTTTTTTTTTCTGTGTAGTTTGTAGGTGGTCCTGCCTTATCCTTCACTCAGCAGCTGCAGCAGTGTACACGAGGCACAAAGACACGTCCACTGAGCAAGCTGCTTAGTCCTCTTCAGAGTGAGCCTCAGAGTCCAATTTATGCATCACCTCCTCACAGTCCGCTGAGTGATGTGGCTGTTCCTAGCAGTCCATTGGCCCTCATGCCCACTACAAATCATAAGTCAAATCTGCTAATGTAAGTGTCTTTGTGTTAGTACTAAATTTGAAGCCTCACTACTGGTATATTTGACAAATATTTGCAACATGTGCATGCTAGACATGCTGGAGAAATGGTACACTTATACAAAATTGGTCACGTGACTAGTTTGCACCAACTCTCAGTAAATGTGACACAAGGCAAAGGACTTACCAATGTTACAGTACCTAGGAAGTTGAGGCATTGTTACTGGTGCATACTTTTGCCACATAAAACGGTTGTGGAAACCGTACAACAGTTATTCTATTTTAATGGTGTACATTCTGTTGTGTTTGTGGAACATCAAAAACAAAGCATTTACTATCCATTGAACCCAAGTACCTTGCTCTTTGTAGATACAGCTGCATGTTTCAGTTGTTAACTAACATCAATGGGCCATCAGTGTAGTATTTTAAAGTAAGGTAAAATTTAATGCAAGTGCATTCAGCATACAGTTTCACCGTGTGGGATCCTACAAGTTTACAGTAATTATTGCAATGTAAAATTGTATGCAACTGTAAAAACTGGTTGTTAACTAGCTGGCAGTTGTAAATTTGTAAGTCTTCTTAAGATGAACAATGGTGAAGTTAAAATATTAAGTTGTAAGATAAAATTGTTACAATGAAACTTATAAATATAAAAATTAGTCATAGCACCTGGCAGTCACAGGCTGTCAGGTGCTACATGAACAATTAACATGCTGTTACTACCACCGCACACTGCATACTAATGAGATCTTCACATTTGAAATATACAATAATAAAATGACACATTTGAAGTTAAAGGCCGATATATGATATAATCAAAAGCATCCAAATATCTTTATGCTGCCATCTTCACTGTTCCAGCATGATACACACACAGTACCATCAGTTGTACATTATATCACATAGCCGATGCCTTGACTCTAATTTATATATATATATATATGTTGTATTTTAACAATTTTTGTCATATGACTTAATATTTTAACATAACCATTATATGTCTTAAGAAGACTTATAATTTTACAACTTCCAGCTTTTACATTTTCATACAATTTCATATTGTAATAATTACTGTAAATGTGTGGGATCCCACAGAGTGAAACTGTATGTTGAATACACTTGTTTTGCATTTTACTTTACTTCAAAATGTTGTGTTGATAACCTAATGATGGTTGTAAACAACCAAAACATATAGTTGTATCTGAATAAAGAAAACTAGTCGTGTCAGGCCTGGATTCTTTTATTCAGAATGTGTGCAACTTGGAGGTAGGGAGGGATCCCCCTACCCCCCAATAATTTAGAACACTGTGCCTAAAAGCTACTAATATACATTTAAAAAGAGAGTAAATAACTTGTCTGTCTTCAAAATGAAGGTATTTGGGTTTGTAAACCCTTTGGTGCTGGAATGAAGTGCCTGTTGTAGTGTAATAACCAAAATTTAAATTAGAGGATTTAATTTTTTCATGCATACTTGTAAATAGATGTGCCTTTTACAATTATCCTTCAGACTGAACAAAATAAAATTTGGCAATTTTTTATGAATTATGCTGGAAAGAAACATTTACATATTTTTACAATACAGTTAGGCCTGTGAATTGTATGTATTATCTGAAATGTAGGGTAAATATTCTTATAACTCATGTAATTTTAACTGCAGTTGAAGATCCTTGGGAGAAGTCCCAACAAAGTCATGAATATTATTATTATTTCTTTAAAAGGTTAACAATATCCTGTGGAGGAAAGAATTGAAGGATAGCCCGACTGGTGGAGGGGAATAAACAAGTTACATTTACTTGTCATGTGCAGGCTTTAAGAACTATGTTGCATGAGTGATATAAAGAGCTATACTTGTGGATATAAGGCCATCTGAAATACATGAAATGCTGACTTACTGACTGACTGACTGACTCTATAGAGCAGATGCCTTGACAACTTAATAGTCACCCAGCTAGTTAAGAAATTTCCCTCAGTGTGTGGAACTGACAAGTTCATTACCATGTTTACAAGAGTCTGCCGCTTGTCCCTCTGCTGAGCCACATGAATTCAGTCTACAGTATCCCACCCTAAACTGTACAGCTTATTTTAATATTGCCCCCTCATTTATGCCTCTGTCTTCCCAGTGGCCTCCTTCCTCAGCTTTCTCCTGTATGTTTTTCTCTTCTCCACATATGTGCTACATTCCCTGCCTGTCTCTTCCTTCCTGATGTTATTTTGGTGGGGAGTAAAAAGTCTGGAGGTCCTTATGCAATTTTATCCAGTCTCCTACTACTTACTCTCTCTTCAACCCGTATACCATAGCTTCCTCAGCATCCTATTCTGAAACTCCCTCGGCCTATGTTCTTCTGTTCATAGGAGAGACGAGTTACTGCAGAACTATTTTGACAGTGGTTGCTGTGCTTGGAAAGCAGAATGGTGTGCAAGCACAGGAGTATTCTGTATTTTGTTACCAGTTTGCTGCATGTAATTGTAGAAGTCCTTCAACTGGAGCACATTTAAGTTTTGTATCAACAGTGATTACCAAAACTTATACGTAGTCTCTGCATATGAGACTTATCTATTCCATGAAACATATGTTCTAAAAATAAAAAGAATTTCCCAAATTCCATATGTACATCATTGTGGAGATTATGTGGAAAGTTCAAAAGTATTGTACAAGTGTTGTGGGCATGGTCATTGACACGGGTTATAGTAAGAAGGTTGCAACTGCTACAACTACACAGAGCATTGTTGGTATATATGTGCATTGTGTTAGTGGTAACATTCCTGACCAGATGGAGAATGTTGTGTATTGTCATGTACTGGAAGTGTAATTTAATGATACGCAGCTGCTAAGATAATAAAGCATCAGTGATGGGTGAATGAATGAGCATGGAACATTGGTGGAATTATACTGATGGGGCAAAACCAAAGGACTCAGATAAAAGCTTGTCCCATCATTTCTTTTTCCACCACAGGTCCCATATTGACTGTTGTGGAATTGAACCTGAGCCTCATGTCCTACCACTGTAGCTTAAAGAGGTTTTAGTATAATATGCTCTTGTGACACAGAAGTGGTAGACAGAGAAGAGAAACCAGAAATATTACAGTTTTGTAAGACTGGTGTGTTGTTAGACACTGTAAAGAATACTGTAAACTTTTTTTAATGTGTATCATCCCTCTTTTGTCAATACAGATATATCAATGAACCATGCAGTCTTTATGCAGAACTTTGTTATGGTGATCTAAAAAAAAATACATGTTTTGGTTGTGTACAACAACCATCAACAGGCTTTGTAATTCAGAAGTACATAAAGTTTACATAAAGAAGAAATTATATAGCTTTGTATACCTCTGAAGTATGAAGAATGATGATGGTTGTTTTACACAACCGAAACATGTAACTTCTCTTAGATCACCATAATAAAGTGTTTTATGTAGACTGAATGTTTCATGGATATAAATACTTTAAACAAAACTTAGATCAGTAATATGAAAGTGAACTGCATGTATACATAGGGACAAAAGCCATTCAAATAGGCAGGTGACCTAATGTGATATGGAATTGAAAGCTAAAAGATGACATTTAGTAAGAAGATCAAAGAAACACTGAAAAGACTTTTGCAGGGATTAAATTGTCTAATGTGTGAAGAGAGCTACTGTTATAGTAGTTACCACCACCACAAACACCACTTCCTCTTCCTTATGATTCCCTCTGCCCATATCTCATCTTCCAGAACCCCCACCCTTTCCTACTCTTCTTATTATTTTTCTTATTCCTTTTCCTCCACCTCCCCATCCCTTTTCTCCCATTTCTATCTTCTAGTTTTCCCCCTCTTTTATCTCCTCTTCCAGCTACAACTCTTCTACTTTGAAAGGAAAAAGTGGCAGTAGCATGGCAATGGTCCAGAATACATCTACTTCTTACCCAGCCATTATTCCACTTTTTTTTCTTGCCAGTTGTAATTTCACCAACGCACTGGTGATCAACTTTATCAGCCAGTGGCAGTTAACTCATCTGAAACACTTCATACCTGACCTCACCTGTTCTCATGTTTAAAAGAAGGAAATTATTGTGCTCATATGATTAAATGCTTGTTTTACTGTTGCACGTGTGCTTATTCTATGCTCTTAGGAACCCAGCAATGGCAGCAGATCCCCACTTTGCCAGAGATACACATATGCGCATAATATTAGGTAACTCTGGGAGTGCCGTGGGGCGAAGTCCAACATCCATTCTGTCTTCTCAACCTCCAGGTGACTTCACAAATGCAACTTCTGGTGGCAGGTATGTTTAACATAGGGACACACCATACAGACATGTATGAGAAAGAAGGTATAGCTGCACCCATTCTTAACCTCATCACTAGGTGGAAATGAGTTGTCATCCTCACACCCTGACTGCTTTTATTGCAGGGAAAAGTGCCCCAAGTACCCGGCTTGGCCCTAGAGCAGTGAGGATGTTCTGGAGAAGAGAAAAATCTTTTTGCCCTGCTGGGATTCAAACCCCAAACTGTTCACCTCACAGCCTAATCATTATACTGACCTAGCTATTCCTGCTTTGAGTTAGTATCGAAACAAGAAAATTTCACTGTAACACAACTGTTTGTTCCTGTATTACCTATGTATAGAACTAGACAGATGACATGTTTTAGCTTGTGCATATTAGACCATCTTCAGATCTGGCCCACAAGAATACAAGGTACAAGTAAAACCCTCTTTTGAAGTTTCTGGAAAAATTAAAGGAATTTGTCATATGTAAGAACATCTTAAAAGTGTAAGCTTGAAAACAGTATTATTTTGCAATTCTGTATTGAAATTTACATTTCCCTTACAGGATATACTGTGCAAATACTGCATTAAATTATTCATTTTCACTATCAAACCACATTTCAATACTTAACTTCTTCAGTGATTTTGTCACATTGTTGAACATAATGTAAGATTTAATGCTTTCGCTGTTTTCACTTTTTTCCATCTGAGCTGTTCACTTATTCTTTGAGTTATACTATTGCTGCTGCTGCTGCTGCTGCTGCTCCCGCTGCCGCTGCAGCCGCAGTTGCCGCCAACTGAACAAGTGGGAAGGTGCAGAAATTATTTAAGATTTAATTGCCAAAATCATACTAAACAGGTGAATAAAATTTGTCCTCTTGTAAAGTTTTATACCTGCTACGTGAGAAGTGCTGTTAAGCAGGAAATTAAAATGACATTGCACTTGTTAATCACATGTGAAAATTTTGGTACTATTTATTCTAATGTCTTGAGCAAGAGAACTAATTAAGCAGGTCATCTTAAGTAGCTTTCACTGGATTTGTTTTACCTCAAACTATTTCATGTGGTTTCTTTATCTCATGACTTCCATTCAGAATTTTTCTTATTGTCTAATGACTATAAGTGGTAGCTGAACAGTACAAAATAAGAAATTTCTCTAATTCTGAATGCATGGCAGCATGCATTGTTTGTGGTCTTTGTTGTTTGTTGGCATAATTTAGAAGTATTTAATTGTTACCACATTTTTAATACATTTGTGATAGATTCTCATATTTTTCTTGTACTTTGATTAAGGTTAATTTGTCTTAAAATGTTCCTAATTATGACTGAGATATTCTAGTTTGTGTTATTTCACTGTGATCTTGTCAGTTGATGTAGAAATATAATCAGTGATCTGGTGATTTTCTATGTACATTGTTTTTATATGAATATCTATTTCTGTGACCCTGCGTAGCTGTATCTGTGACCCTGCTTGCAATAGTTGTATTGAATTTTGAGATATCTTATATCTTTCTGTAGTGGAGGTTTGTTGAAACCACGTCGCAATGGAATTGTGACAAATCCTGCATTAAGAATTGTAGCGGGTGTGAAAAATGGACTGGACGCAGCTGCAGGAAGGAAACATAGCAGCCAGGCTCAGGCTCAAACTAGTCGCCTGCAACAATCTCGGGCCAATGGGTTCCAGTGGAGGAAAGAAACCCCGCTTTGAAGTTAGGTGAGTATATAGTATTCGCAAGTGTAGGCAGTCATTATTCAACTTTGCCCCAAACATTGTTTCAGTGACCAAAGATTTAATGAAAGTTGGCCAGACTTAGGTAGATGTTGTTTTGCCTGCAAGGTGTTTGACATGCAGTGTCAGGTATTTTAACTAACTCTTATGGAAACATGCTCACTTTTCCTTGTGCTACCATACTTTTCCCATATGGGTTTTGGGTGTGTAACTTCCCGTTTCTACTCAGTTAGCCTGAAGGTCTTATCTCAGGGTAATGTACGTAGGAGATCCCTGCAAGACCCAAGATCTGTTACGACTGGCTGACTTAAGAACACAACACTTAGTTCTGGATTTTTGTTTATTTATTTGTGTCAGTTAACTTTTGGATTACAAGTTGGAATATTATAACACATTATCAGTTGTATCCACGGCACTTTGAGTAATCACATGGGCTTATAATAATCTATTTGTATAATATGCCTTACTATTAATTATCGCCAAAATTGTATAAGTTTTAACAGAGCATGCGTGCGACTCCAATGGTCTAAAACACAGTGTCCCTCACTTGCTTCTTCTGTACTCTCCAAACCAAATACCCCTCAATGTACCAAAATGATCCTTTTGGTTGAAATTCAAATTTAGAAAACCCCATAGACCAAATTTAACTTTTTGGAAAGTCAGATATCATTGGCTGGCTAATTCAAATCACTAGACCTCCAACTTACGTTAAACGAACATTCGGGGGGGGGGGGGGGGGGGGGTGGTCACACGACCCTTCTGGAGAGAAACATGTGTCTTTTTAGACAAAACTCTCAGTTTTAATT
>Ga0123357_10005553_pt1 | contig 15131 bp, 8 predicted proteins | sample TergutEmb28metaG_FD_89873 | JGI IMG/M metagenome (GOLD analysis project Ga0123357, IMG submission 89873) | Embiratermes neotenicus P4 segment gut microbial communities from Petit-Saut dam, French Guiana - Emb289 P4 | ecosystem: Host-associated > Arthropoda: Insects > Digestive system > Gut ... | reverse complement strand
TCCGATATGGCTCTGGGCTTAGGAAAAATGCTCGGATTTAAATTTCTCGAAAACTTTAATTATCCGTACGTAGCGAAAAGTATAACTGATTTTTGGCGCAGATGGCATATGTCGCTCTCGACATGGTTCAGGGAATACGTCTATTTTCCTCTCGGAGGAAGCCGCTGCTCCAAATTTAAAAATTACAGGAATATATTAATAGTTTGGTTTCTGACCGGATTTTGGCATGGAGCAAGCTGGAACTTTATTTTATGGGGATTGTATTACTGCGCCCTGCTTATTATAGAAAAAGCGTTCCTGCTCAAACTGCTTCCGAAAATTCCGTCGTTTTTCCAGCATTTTTACGCTCTGTTCTTTATTTTTTTCGGATGGCTGCTGTTTGTTTTCGAAGATTTCGGAGCGGGTGCGACCTATCTGTCAAACATGTTCGGCGGCGGGGGAGTTGGGACTGCGCTGTCGCAGATTAACATATACGATATTTCACGCAATTTGCTGTTCTTTGTGATAATGATAATAGCATGCACGCCGTTGCCTAAAAAACTGTTCTATAAATTCTATGAAAAATCACAGGTATTCAAACTCGCCGCATACGCTGGCGGAGCCGTCGTACTGATTTTCAGCATAGCCTATCTTGTTGATTCATCTTACAATCCGTTCCTGTATTTCAGATTTTAACGAATTTATATAATTTATTGTAGAAACTTTATTTCATGGGAAGGATAATTAGTTATGCCGGGCACAGCGACACATCTTGCAATAGCGGATAAGATATATTTTATTTTGGGCGGCGATGTTATAAAAAATCTCCCTCTGTTTTTCGGCGGGAATATAGCTCCCGACGCTATACATGCAAAAAAAGATTATCAAAGAATAGATAAAAAACGCTCGCATTTGTGCGAGGGGATACGCTCATACGGCTACGGATATCCGGAGGTTGCGAAATTATTCCGCGACAGAGTTAATGAATTTATTGAAAATTATTATATGAACGCAAATGGGGATAAAGATTTATATTTAGGTTATATCGTCCATTTGCTCGCTGATGAACTTTATCTGCTTAATGTCTACAAACATCTTGAGGAACATTTGATAAACAACGGAGTTAACCCGAATGAACCAGATTTCCGCAAAAACTTAGCCGATTCGGTAAACAACAGCGGATATAAAGATATTTGGGGAAAGATAGGAAATGCTTATGAAATTTCGATACATGAATATCAATTTAAGCAAAATGTTGCGGATGTTCTTGAAGCGGCGCCGGATTATGAAGTAAAAAATTATATAACTATGGATGAAATAAAAACAAGCAAGCACTGGGTTATTGATACGGTTGTTAAAAACGAGCCGGCGCAAGATAATGTTATGAATCGCGACCGCGACATTGCTATAGAATTCCTTGATTTTACTGCGGAAGATATAATCGCACGACTTTCGGGTAAAGACGATATTATTAAAATTTTATAAGAGGTAAATAAATTTATGGATAACAGACCAGAGAAAAAAACCGATCAAGCCCGGCTGATTGATTTACAGATGAATGTGGCGGGAAAAGCCAAGATTTTCGACATACTTACAATCGCGACCCTGCTTATTGTAGTATTTGGGTTCGCAATCACAATGTTTATAATACCGAAAAAGACTTTTTCCGACCAGGAAAACAGGGCTTTGCAGCAATTTCCGTCAATATCGTCAAGTCCGGATAAATTTAATTTGGACAATTTGGTAAACGGCAACTTTACTGCCGGCATAGCTAAATTTTACGAAGACCAGTTTCCGTTGCGCGATACGTTTGTCGGACTTAAAGGAATAGCCGAAATCGCGCTGCAGAAAAAAGAAAACGACGGGGTTATACTCGGCAAAGACGATTATCTTATTACAAAAGACCCTTATCCCGACTTTGCCCAGGTTCAGAAGAATATAGACAATATTTCAACTTTTGCCGACACTATGTATCAGATGAAAGTGCCTGTCACTCTGGCAGTGGCTGGACGCACTGTCGATGCTATGGCGGGCGAGTTGCCCGGCGCATATCCGTTGACAAATTCAATAAATTTATGGAACTATTTTAATACTGTGACGGGTATGACAGCTCACGTTCAATGTCTGAATTTATTGGACCCTCTGAAAAAGATAATCGACAGCAATATCGCCAACGGCAATAAAACACAACTCTATTACAGGACAGACCACCATTGGACAACTCTCGGAGCGTATTACGCTTATTGCGAAATACTGAAATCTTTCAGGGAAGATAAATTTGACCCTCAGCCGTTGTCCGCGTTTAATATTGAAGATGCGTCAGATTCTTTTTACGGTACAACATGGTCGAAAGCCGGTATGAAATGGATAAAGCCGGATACAATCAATTATTACAGATACGCGGGCGACGAGGATTTTGTCACAACTATAGTAGATACGGGAAAAAGTTTCGACGGATTTTATGACCGCTCATATCTTGACGTGAAAGACAAGTACAGTTCATTTATTGGCGGAAATAACGCAAGAGTAGATATAACAAAAAAACCCGAGGCGCTTGCTCCCGATGAAAAACGCCCGAAATTACTGATTATAAAAGACAGTTTCGCTCACTCTGTAGCTCCGTTTCTTGCGTATCACTACGATTTAGTCATATTTGATCTGCGTTATTTCAGAGGCTCAATTGCCAAAATCGTATTTGACGAAAATATAAGCCGCGTTTTGTTTTTATATAATATGGAAAACTTTATGGGCGACAATGTATTCGAAATATTGAACTCCCAGTTGGATACAACTCTGCACGACTATATTATGGCGCAGTATCCTATCAAAAATATTTATATAAACAGCAATCCGATAAGCGATTATTCGATAGTATGCAACAGTGACGCGGATTCTACTACAGCGGCGCAGAGCTTGCAAAGCACAATTCTGGAAAAAATGGGACTTACATTAAATATCGTAACGTTAGCCGACGGCGAAGATTATTCAAGTTATACCGGTAAAGCCATAATTTTGACAGATCAGGGGCTTCCTGCTCCGGGTTTGATGGAAATAACAACAGAGGGCGACAATTTGGTGTTCAGATGTAATCTAATCGCTACGGGAGCAAGTTATTCCGTAGGACAGTTTATCGATAAATATCTGAAAAACGCAACTGGCAGTTTCAATTTCGGACCGGATTTCGTATTCAACCAGATGGTCAACAAAGACGTTGTGATTAAACCCGCTTTATAAATTATATTAAGTAATAAAAGTTGTAAAAGAGGAATTCGCATAATTAATTTTATGAATATCAGGCAAAAAAAAATAATAACCCGCACATTTTGCGCACTTCTTCTTTGTTGCTCTGCGCTTTTACCAATGTCTACGCTAGTTTCTTGCAAGACTGACAATAGTGCCGCGAATGCTTCTGAAACGTCAGCAGACGGAAACGTGCAGGATACCCAGAATAATTCTGGCAGTTCAAGCGCGACATCTGCTCCCGCTGTTATTCCTACAGAAACAACCACACAGACAGCGCAGGAAACGACGGCGAACGCCGCAAACAATGTCCCGTCGGAGGTTGTAACCGTCCAGTCCGAAACGGATATAGACTTTAATCTCTTTACAACAAAAGCTGAAACAGATACGACAGACAAAAACGTTTCCGGGCAGGAAGTGACTGCTGCGCCAATAGTCAAGGTGCATATGTACAGTTTCAACACAAGTTATTTCATCGCCGGAACATGCGAACCCGGAGCGAAAATCAAAGTTACGGGCGGAACAGAAGAATGGCTGACAAATTCTGATTTCGGGGATTTCGCCGTTGAGATTCCGTTTGCCGCAACCGGTGTATCGACGTTGAAATTAACCGCGATTACCGACGGGAAACTTCCGAGCAAGGAAACAACTTTCATAGTCAAGCCGCAAACAGACGTCACACTATTTGACGACGGCGGTTTATACGGGGATGTCGTAGGTTTTAACTATCAGTTTTTTTGCGAAGATTCTGTGACGAGTTTTGAGGGCGACGACGTGCTCAAGGACAGCGAAGTGCCGGCTATTCAAACCTACATGGAGAAGAAAATAAAGAATCTGAGGGATAAAGGGTGCAACGCGGAAATAGTATTTCTGCTGGTACCCAACCCGATGAGGGTATACCCCGAAGACGCCCCGACGCGCTACACTGAAAACACAGGCGTCACGTTGAGGCAGCAGTGGGAGGGCGCGGTCACGGCGGCAGGCGCGACGGTCGTCGATCTGACGGATTTGTTCATGCAACACAAAAACGACGATTTTAAAATGTTTCACAAGACAGACACGCACTGGACGGAGTACGGAGCGATGCTTGGGTACAACGCGCTTATGAGTTATATCGGGCAGAAGTTCCCGGACGCCGCGCCGAGACCAAGTTCGGATTTTGTTCCGTATAATAAAGAATCTAATTGGGGCGATATGTATGCCACTATCGGTTTACAGTTATCGGACTTAAAAGAGACGAGCGCGTTTGTAAAATTTAATTTCGACCCGCCCGGCAATCATCTGGATTTATATGACGGAAACAGCGTACGTTTAGTTCATGCAAGAGTACAGGATGCCCAGACGACGCATACGAATTTAACCGGAAATTTCCCGTCTGTATACATATACAGGGATTCGTTTGCAGGTCCTCTGCACGCTTTTATTACCGACCGCTTTTCAACCGCATATTTCACACCTATGTGGGACTATACCTGGAGGCTAAATGACATTGTTAAACAAAATCCAGATTACGTCTTATATATAATAAACGAAAGAAATATCCCCGCTGTTCTGTATAATTAAATTTTAAGCCGTAAATTAATATAAATAAATTAATATAGTAAAATTTAGAAAAATGGGAAAATAGAAATTATATGGTAAAAATTACAAATATTATGCAAAAAATTTCAATACGCCGAACATTAATATGCATACTTCTTCTTTGCTGTCTTTTCATACTGTCAATGTTCGGGCTGTCCTCATGCAAAACGGACGATAACACTCCTAATCCTGCTGAAACGTCAGCAGACGGAAACGTTCAGGATACGCAGAATAATTCTGGCAATTCAAGTGCGGCGCAAACAGGAGCCGGATATACGCCAAAAGAAATCGTCGACGCGATTATCGCGGCTTATCCTGCGACAGATATGCCTGAAATGCAATATTATTACAGCGGAGTTGACGAAAGCAGTCAAAATTATCTTGACCCCAATATGGCGGGTATGCTTATAAACTCAGCTTACGCTCCTGTGCCTGAATTTGATTATCTTTTAGATTACGCTTTGGATACCCCGGTCGGCAATCATGTGTTTGAAGTCGATGTACTGAGAGTAAAAGATGTAAAAGATTTAGATGCCGTAAAAGGAGTGCTCGACAGCAGGATGAAGACAAAAAACAATGGGAATATTGCGTTTTATGTTCCCGAAGAACAACCGCTCCTCGATAACGCGAAAGTTATGACAACCGGCAGTTATGCGATATTGCTTGCTACGACGGATAACAGTATAGGCGTAAAAGTTATAAATAACATGCTTAACAGCACGCTGCAAAACAGCGGCGATAATTCAGTTTTAGATAACAACGCGACCGAAAGTCTTACTGGAAATGCGCAGACAGTACAGGGAACAACGGCGAGTGCGGCAAACGTCAATATGCCGGAGCAGGTTGTAAACGTCCAATCGCAAACGGATATAGATTTTAATCTGTTTACGACAGAAGCCGCGGCAACTCAGGCATCTGCAGGTTTAGCAGTCACGGCTACGCCGATAGTCGACGTGCATATGTACAGTTTCAACACAAGTTATTTCATCGCCGGAACATGCGAACCCGGAGCGAAAATCAGAGTTACGGGCGGGACGGAAGAATGGCTGACAAATTCTAATTTCGGGAATTTTTTCGTTGAGATTCCTTTCGCCGAAACTGGCGTATCGACGTTGAAATTAACCGCGATTACCGACGGGAAACTGCCGAGCAAGGAAACAACTTTCATAGTCAAGCCCCAGAAAGACGTCACGTTGTTCGACGACGGCGGTATATACGGAAATATAGTAGGATATAATCATCAGTACTTTTGCGAAGATTCTTTAGCGAGTTTTGAGGGCGACGACGTGCTCAAGGACAGCGAAGTGCCGGCTATTCAAACCCGCATGGAGAAGAAGATAAAAGATTTGAGAGATAAAGGGTGCAACGCGGAAATAGTATTTCTGTTGGTACCCAACCCGATGAGGGTATACCCGGAAGACGCTCCGACGCGCTACACTGAAAACACAGGCACTACTTTGAGGCAGCAGTGGGAGGGCGCGGTCACGGCGGCAGGCGCGACAGTCGTCGATCTGACAGACCTGTTTATGCAGCACAAAAACGACGATTTTAAGATATTCCAACAAACGGACACGCACTGGACGGAATACGGAGCGATGCTTGGGTACAACGCGCTAATGAGTTATATCGGGCAGAAGTTCCCCGATGCGCTCCCGCGACCGAGTTCGGATTTTGAAGTATCTAATAAAGAGTTTAATTGGGGCGATATGTTTTCCCGTTTCAATTTACAGCCATCAGACTTAAAGGATACGACTGCGGTTGTCAAATTTAATTTTGACGTGCCCGGAGGTCGTGTGGATTTATATCAGGACGGAAACTGCTTAAATCTCGTACACGCGTTAGTAAGCATGGCGGAGACGCTTCATACAAATCTGACCGGGAATTTCCCGTCTGTATATATATACAGGGATTCGTTCGCAGGTCCTTTTCAAGCCTTTATCTCTGACCGTTTTTCAACCGCATACTACACACCCATGTGGGACTATACCTGGAGATTGAACGACATTGTCAAACAAAATCCCGATTATGTCTTATATATAATAAACGAAAGAAATATCCCCGCTGTTTTGTATAATTAAAAGATAAAATAAACTCATGTTTAAATTAATAAAAATAGTTCTGCTTCTGTTCGGTTCTTTAGCAATATCCGTCATATCAATGTCGCAGCTTGACTACGGCATACCTGTGCTGATGTATCATCATATTCTGCCTGTGGATGAAAATAAAAATTTTCAAAATAACGCGGCGGTTCTTAACCTTGAAGATTTTCAGCGGCAGATGCAGTATCTGTATGATAATAGATTTCATACTTTAACGACGGAAGAAGTTAAAGAAGTTTTATATGATAATAAAAAATTTGACGATAAATGCGTATGGATTACTTTTGACGACGGATATTATTCAAATCTTGTATACGCTTATCCTATATTAAAAAACTACGGTTTTTCCGCTACGGTTTTTGTTTTAACGTCGTATGTGACAGACGATATGGTTCCGTTTAACGCAGATGAGCTTATTTATTTAAATTGGCAGGAAATGAGCAATTACTGTGATGTATTTGACTTTGCGAGCCATTCGGACAATATGCACGAGGTTGAGGTAAACGGATTGACAAAACTTGAAAATTCAACGCAGGACGAAGTTATCGGCGATATAAAAAAGAGTATGTCATATGATAAAATAAATGCGAAATATGCATTTTCTTATCCTTACGGAGGATATAACGACGAAATAATAAATGATTTGAAAATATGCGGCGTAAAAATTGCTGTGACAGTAGACGAAGGCTATATAAAAAGATTTACAAATCCTTATAAAATTCCAAGATTCAACATATATCGGGGAATATCTTTTAATCGGTTTAAATCTATTGTGAAATAATGTGAAATAAAATTTACGGCATATAAAATACTGAAAAGGATTATAATCATGAAATTGGTATTGCTTCGGCATGGGGAAAGTGTTTGGAATAAAGAAAACCGGTTTACCGGATGGACAGACGTTGATTTGTCTGAAACAGGTATTTCCGAGGCTAATCAGGCAGGGGACGTTTTGTCGGCAAACGGATTTGATTTTGATATATCTTATACGTCATATTTGAAAAGGGCGATTCACACATTGAACATTGTGCTTGAATGTCTTGACCGCGAATGGCTGCCTGTTATTAAATCTTGGAAATTGAACGAACGCCACTACGGAGCGCTTCAGGGACTTAACAAATCCGAAACTGCCGCAGAATACGGCGAAGAACAAGTCAAAATCTGGCGCCGATCATTTGATATTCGACCGCCGATTTTGGACGAAACAGACGAGCGCAATCCTAAATTCAGCGTTCAGTACAGAAATGAAAATCCCGGCGATATGCCTCTTACTGAAAGCCTGAAAGATACCATCGCAAGAACCGTTCCTTATTTTAATGATTTTATAAAAAATGATATGAAACAGGGCAGACGCGTGTTAATTGCCGCACACGGAAACTCTATCCGCGCATTGGTAAAACATTTCGATTGTATTTCCGATAATGAAATCACTGATGTAAATATTCCCACAGGCGTGCCTTTAGTATATGAATTTGATGACAAATTTTCCGTAATAAATAAATATTATTTGGCGGATGAAAACGCCCTTAAAAATAAAATGGAAACTGTTGCAAATCAAGGCAAAACCAAGTAGGGGCGGTTCAAAGTCGCCTACGGAGAATTTATTGCCGCCTGCATTTTATTTAAATTGCACGTAATATTGATCCCATAAAATTATTCAAGAATTATACCGGCAGATTTACAATCAGCCGGTATGCTGATTTCTACGCCTATTTTTGTTTCGGAAAAAGTCATATTGCTTTCCGGAAGCGATTTGACCGATTTGACATTGCGGAACAACAATTTAAACCCATTATGATTTCCCTCAACTTTTAGATCGGCTGTATCTGCAAATGATTCTAATAATACTTTATACCGTTCTTTTCCGTCCCTGCCATAGATTATTGTTTCTGCTTTCTTTAATTCAAAAACATGCAAAGTCGGCGAATCTTCATAATCGTATTCTACGGTCGAGTTTTCTTTGCCCACTGCGATTATACTGTTGGGACGAACCCACATTGGCAGAGTAAAATAATCATTTAAAGCGTATGAAAATCCTCCGTTCCTTATGCGTTCATTATTAAACCAATTTGTCCAGACGCCGCCATCACAATACGGCAAATAAGTGTCGGTTTCGCCTTTGTCGTTGAATATGGGCGCGACCAATAAATTATCGCCGAGCATATATTGCTTATCCAAAAACGCGCACACAGGGTCGTCCTGAAATTCAAGAACCATTGCGCGCATTACGGGAACTCCCGTTTCATGCGCCTTAACCGCCATTGCGAACAGATACGGCATAAGCGAACACTTTTGTTTTGTGAAGAACCGCAGAACATCGACTGCTTCCTCGTCGAACAGCCACGGCACCCTGTATGAACTGCTTCCGTGCAGTCTGGAATGTGAGGACAATAGTCCGAAAGCCACCCAGCGTTTGTATAAATCCGGCGTTGCGGTGTTTTCAAATCCGCTTATATCGTGGCTCCAGAATCCGAAACCGCACATACTGAACGATAACCCGCCGCGCAATGTTTCCGCCATAGCCTCGTATGTAGCCTCGCAGTCACCGCCCCAGTGAACGGGAAAACTCTGACTTCCAGGCGTTGCGCTTCTCGCGAAAACGATTCCCTGATTTTCGCCTTTGCACTCTTTTGTCACGTCAAATACGGCTTTGTTATATAAATAAGCGTAATAATTGTGCATTTTAAACGGGTCGGAACCGTCGTAATATACGCCGTCTGTCGGGATTCTCTCGCCGAAATCGGTTTTGAAACAGTCCACGCCGCCGTCCATAAGTCTGCGCATATGGTTCTTGAACCATTCGACCGCGCCGGGATTTGTGAAATCCACGATTCCCATGCCCGGCTGCCACATATCCCACTGCCAGACGCCGCCGGTTTTATTCTTGATCAAATAGCCGTTTTGTTTCGCCTCGTCAAATAACGGAGATTTGCGCCCGATATACGGATTAATCCACACGCATATTTTAAGCCCTTTTTCTTTGAGCCTTTTGAGCATCTGCTCAGGATTATTGAATTTTTCTTCGTCCCATGTGAAATTGCACCACTCGTATTCTTTCATCCAGAAACAATCGAAGTGGAAAACGCTCAACGGTATGTCTCGTCGTTTCATTCCGTCGATAAACGACGTGACGGTTTCCTCGTCATACTGTGTTGTAAACGAAGTCGAAAGCCAGAGACCGAACGACCATGCGGGCGGGAGAGCAGGTCTGCCGGTCAAAGCGGTGTATCGCGATAATATTTCCGAAAGATTATCTCCGCCGATTACGCAGTAACTTAATTCCTCGCCTTTTACGCTGAACTGTGATTTTGAAACCGCTTCGGAGCAGATTTCATACGATACGCGTTCGGTGTGATTGACATATATTCCGTAGCCGCGATTTGACAGGTAAAACGGGATATTTTTATACGCCTGTTCAGACGCCGTGCCGCCGTCCTCGTTCCAGATGTCCACAGCCTGACCGTTTTTGACAAACGGCGTAAAATGTTCGCCGAGACCATATATATTTTCACCGACGGATATCCCAAGCCTTTCACGCATATAATTGCCGTCCGGCGCAGTCAGATAAGCGAGCTGTTTTTCATTTGATGAAGTGAGGTATTTGCCCTTGTATGTATAGACGATTTTGAAATTATTTTTATGTATTGCAGCGCTCAAATCTCCCGATGATACAGTCAGAATTTCGCAGCCGCTTTCCGTCTTTAATGCGCAATTTTCGTCGTTGTAGACATATGCCGGACTGTTTTCATCACTGTCAAAATGCTTGAATTTTACGTTTATTATTCCAACCTGCGGAGACGTCAATGTCAGAGTAAACAAAGGACCGCCGAGTGTTTGCCCTCTGTTATAAACTTTGAACGGCGCGATATACAAAACCACGTTCTTTTCATTGATTTGAACGTCCCGGACGTCAACGCAGCCGTATGCTGTGACGCCCTCTTTATATAGCCAATATCCGTTAGTAAACTTCATGAAATAACACACCTCGTTTTTTTTGTATTTTATATAAAATTAATTATCCACATCGTCGATTATGGAAATTTGTTCTTTTTCTATATCGACCGATTCAAATATACTGCCTCTCGCAGGGATTTTTGATTTTTTATATTTATCCACATGTTTATACAGCGCAGCTGGATTTTTTATGACGCTTGACAACGAGCGTCCTTTCGGGAGTTGTATCGTATCTACGCCGATTGTCGTTCTCGTGGTTTTCAGCGGCACAGCTGATGAATTTATAACTATTGCTTTGTTGTCCGACGAAATCAGCAAATATTCAGATTCGGACGATTGTGCGTCCGACGCGGTTTCGTGAAAAATCGCCACAACCGGCGACAAGACGGAAAACGCGCCTGTCAGTTTTTTTCTGTTGGTTTTTGTCGCATACGCTTCAAGGGGGATTTTAGCGGTTTTTCCGTTTGCGAAGAATATCATCAGATTGCCGGAATAGTCGCCTGTCACATTTGCGTAAATTATTTTCTCCCCATCGTCGAAAGACAATTTAGCCGGAATATAATCTCCTAAAGCGGACGCCTTTGTATTATCAAATTCATAGATTCTGGCTTTGTATACCTGTCCTTTGTCTGTGAAGAAGAGTACATCATCGGTATTCTGCCCTTCTTTTTCGAGGATAATCTCGTCGGTTTCTTTTAGTTTTTGTTCGTCGTTTCCCCGCAAAGACTGCGCCGTTATTTTCTTGAAATATCCGTCGCGGGTTAAAATCAAGTGCACCGGATAATTTTCTATTTCTTCGGTTTCTTCCACATTTTCGCTGTCGTCCGTGTAGATAATCTGCGTGAGCCGCTGTTTGCCGTATTTTTTCTTGACGTTTTCAAGCTGTTTTATTATGATTTTTTTCTGTTTGTCAGGGGACGACAAAGTTTCGCTAATATCTGCAATATCTTTTTCAAGTTCTTCGATTTCTTTTATGCGCTCCAGAATATATTCGCGGTTCAAATGCCGGAGTTTTATTTCGGCAACATACTCCGCCTGTACTTCGTCCAATTTAAATGCGGACATCAGATTCGGTACGACTTCCTGTTCTGTTTTTGTTTCACGGACTATTTTTATCACTTTATCTATATCCAATAAAATCTTTTTCAGACCGTTTAATAAATGCAGTTTCTCCTGTTTTTTATTTAGGTCAAAATATAATTCGCGTTTTACGCACTCGATTCTGAACGCAATCCATTCCGTCAGAATATCTTTTACGCCCAGAAGCCGGGGAGTTCCCGCGATAAGCACATTGAAATTGCAGGGAAAATTATCCTCAAGCTGAGTTAGTTTGAAAAGTTTTGACATGATTTTTTCGGGGTCTGTGCCGCGTTTCAAATCAATCGTGATTTTAAGCCCGCCCAAATCCGTTTCGTCGCGTATGTCGTTGATTTCTTTAATTTTACCGTCTTTGACAAGCTGCTCAACTTTTTCCTGAATAGCTTCGATTGTCGCGGTGTACGGGATTTGATATATATCTATGCAGTTTTGGGATTTGTCGTATGTATATCTCGCTCTGACTTTTATGCTTCCCTTGCCGGTGTTATATATTTCTTCAATCGCGGTTTCGTTGTAAATCAACTGTCCGCCGGTTGAAAAATCCGGGGCTTTCAATGTCTGCATAATTTCTTTTGTAGTCGTATTTTCTTTTTTTAATATCTGAATTGTCGTGTCGCAGACTTCTATAAGATTAAACGAACAGATATTGCTTGCCATACCTACGGCGAGACCCTGATTCGGCGCGACTAATATATTAGGGAAAGACGTAGGCAGTAAAACCGGCTCTTTCTGCGTATTGTCGTAATTATCAGTAAAATCCACAGCGTCCCTGTCTATGCCGTCGAACAGCTCGTTGCATATGGAATCAAGTTTGCACTCTGTATATCTCGAAGCGGCATATGCCATATCCCTCGAATACTGTTTGCCGAACGAACCTTTTGAATCTATAAGCGGGTGCAGCAATGCCTCGTTGCCTTTAGACAAGCGCACAAGAGCGTCATAAATCGCAAGTTCGCCGTGCGGATTCAATCTCATCGTCTGACCGACGACATTTGCAGATTTTGTTTTATTGGCGGAAGAGGGGAGAAGCCCCATTTTGTACATAGTATAAAGCAATTTTCTGTGCGACGGTTTTAAGCCGTCGATTTCGGGAATGGCTCTCGACATAATAACAGTCATTACATATGGCATATAGTTTGTCTCAATCGTGTCCGTGATTTTCTGGTCAACTGCCGGAGCCGGCTGTTTTTTTATAATTTTTTCGTTTTTGCTGTTATCGTTATCATAATTTTTTTGTTTTGGCATAAAATTTTCATTTCTCCTGTCATCTATAATTTATATATCCGCACTTTCGATATATCTGTATCCGTTTTCGGTGATAAATTTTTTGCGTCCAGGTAAATCGTCGCCCAGAAGCGTATCGAATATCATTTCTGTCAAATGCTCGTCGCCTTGATTTACGCAGATTAAACGCCGCGTTTCGGGCGCCATTGTCGTGAAGCTCATCATATCCGGTTCGTTTTCACCTAAACCTTTTGAACGCTGCAAAGTGTATTTTTTATCTTTCAGTTTTGATATAATATCGTTCTTTTCTTTTTCGTTGTACGCGAATTGTATTTTGTCTTTCGACGTTATTTCAAACAGCGGGGATTCCGCGATGTAGACTTTTTTTAAATTAATCAACGACGGCAAAAGCCTGTAAAACATAGTCAGAATCAACGTCCTGATGTGATAACCGTCCTCGTCCGCATCTGTGCAGATTATTATCTTGTTCCATTTTAACATATTTATGTCAAAATCCGATAAATCTTTATGCGATTTTGTTTTAATCTCAACTCCGCAGCCGATAACTTTGAGTAAATCCATTATTATTTCGTTTTTGAAAATCCTGTCATACGTCGATTTAAGGCAATTGAAAGTTTTTCCTCTGACCGGGATTATCGCCTGAAACTCTGCGTTGCGCGCAAGCTTGCATGAAGTCAGAGCGGAATCGCCCTCGACTATATATAACTCGCGGATATTCGCGTCTCTTGTGCGGCAGTTTACGAACTTTTCGACTCTGTTTCCGATTTCCATTCCTGAAGTCAGTTTCTTTTTTAAATTTAATCTCGCGCTTTCCGCACTCTCGCGCGAACGCTTGTTGATTAAAATCTGTCCTGCGATTTTTTCCGCGTCAGTAGGATTTTCCGCAAAATAGACTTCAAAATTGTGCTTCAGAAAATCAGTCATAGCTTCGGCTATAAAGGCGTTTGTTATGGCTTTTTTAGTCTGATTTGCGTAACTTACCTGAGTTGAGAGCGAATTTGTAATACACACAAGACAGTCTTCTATATCCTGAAAAACGATTTTACTCTCGTTTTTATTATATTTGTTGTTATTTTTGAGATATTTATCGATTGCCGAGACAGCCGCGCTTTTCAACGCTTTTTCAGGGGAGCCTCCGTGTTCGAGATACGATGAGTTGTGATAATACTCTATATTCGTTACAGTGTTTGAAAAACATAGCGAGATTTGCATTAAAACTTTATATTCCGGCTTGTCCTCGCGGTCGCGACCGGTTCTCTCTCCGCTCCATAAAACCGGCTTGGTTATATAATTTTCACCTACGAGTTCCTCAATATAATCCTGTATGCCGTTTTTATAGAAATATTCGGTAGCGGTAAATTCTCCGGTTTCCCTGTCCTGAAAATTTAATATAAATTTTATGCCGGCATTTACTATCGACTGTTTTTTTATCACAGTCTGAAAATATTCATAAGAAATTTTTATATCCGTGAAAACATCCAGATCGGGTTTCCAATGCTGAATTGTGCCGGTTCGTTTTAAATCCCACGGCTCTTTTATGAGTTCCGTTACGGCTTCGCCTTTTTTGAATGAGACATGGTATTTTGTTTTGTCTCTGAAAGACGTGACCTCGAAAAACTCGGAAGCGTATTGCGTCGCGCACGCGCCCAAACCGTTTAATCCGAGCGAATACTCATATAAACCGCCTTCTATGTTGTTATATTTTCCCCCTGCCCACAATTCGCAGTAGATAAGTTCCCAGTTGAATCGCTGTTCTTTTTCGTTCCAATCAAGCGGGATCCCCCTCGCGAAATCTTCGATTTTTATAGACAAGTCAGCGTACGCCGTGATTATAATTTCGTTTCCGTGACCTTCTTTTGCCTCGTCCACAGAATTTGAGAGTATCTCAAAAAAGGAATGTTCGCAGCCTTCCAAACCGTCCGAGCCGAATATAAC
>Ga0123357_10005552_pt1 | contig 15131 bp, 10 predicted proteins | sample TergutEmb28metaG_FD_89873 | JGI IMG/M metagenome (GOLD analysis project Ga0123357, IMG submission 89873) | Embiratermes neotenicus P4 segment gut microbial communities from Petit-Saut dam, French Guiana - Emb289 P4 | ecosystem: Host-associated > Arthropoda: Insects > Digestive system > Gut ... | reverse complement strand
AGCTGGCGCGGCCACGCAGGCGGTACAAACGTTTCCGCGCCGAGGCCGGGTCGCTTCCTTCCCAGTCCCAGTGCTCGACGCCATCGTAATGACTGGAGGCCACGAAGCCCAGCCACAGACCGGCGATGGAGTCATCGTGCAATCCGATGAAGTTGCAGGCAATGGCCCCCCGGGAAAAGCCGCACAGAATGACCGAGCGCGGATCGCCGCCGAAGCGATGGCAGGCTTCGCCGACGGCCTTGCGGCAGTAGTTTACGGTTGCCGCCACGTCGCCCCACCACCAGCGCTGATTTCGCTTTCCGGAGCTGTCGATGAAGGGAAGCGCAAGCCAGAGAAACCGCTGTCCCGCCGAGATTCCGTAGCCGAGGTTGCAGTCCTCTACGTCGCCGCTGGAAGAGTCGCCGCAGGGGCTGGTGTAGGGGCCATTGCCCGGGTACTCGACTAAGACCGGATACTTCTTACCGGGCTTCCAATCGGAGGGAAGGTAAAGGGTGTGATGGACCTCGGTGCCGGCATAGGCTGCCAGCGCGCGCCGCGCTCTTACTCCGGGCGACGGGGCCGCAGCGATGGCCGGCGGAGTCGTAAGATCGGCTGCAATCGAACGCACGTCGGGGAACCCGGTTGAGCATCCCGGATCGGCTGCGTACATCTTGCCTGAGAGCAGTCCGGCTCCGGCGGCTGCAAGGAAACTTCGCCGATCCATCAGGTGTTTCCTCGTCCTCGTCCAGATTTGAGTGGCGTGAACATTCCACTTTATTGTACTCAGCAGAGCGCGCCGCGCCGGTGCTACCATAATTCTGAAATCTGACCTCCTCTGGAACAACATGATTCGAACCATTGCATGCGCCGCTCTCGCTCTGGCCGGAGGCGTCTTCGGCCTGGCCCCAACCGCATCGGCTGCGGACATCATCGTGACCAGCCCGGTGTTGACGGCAACGGTAAGCTCCGCTGGAGGGATCAAGTCGCTGACCTTCGCCGATGGCCGGAGCTGGGCGATGGGCGGACGTTCGCTGGCGGGCGAGGGCGATACTCTGGCGGGCGCCGACCGCTGCGTTCCGAACGGAGACGCGCGCAGCACGCCGGATGGCGGAGCTACATGGGAGACCAGGTGCGTAGACAGCCGCGGGCAGACCACTCTGTTGACGGAGGCGCTTGCCCCTGCCGACGCCAGCCTCGCGTGGACGCTGAGCGTGCGCGGCGCGGCGGGAACCTACAGCAAGGGCATATGGACCAGGCTTTCGGGATGGGATGATCCTCACGCGCGGCTCTTCTGGACTACATGGCCGGATAGCGGCGTTGCAGGCGCGGACGGCTGGTCCAATCCGCTGAGCGCGGCGCCATTCGCGGACCGCAGCTTCGGCTTCGGCTGGGACGATCACCACGAACGCAAGGTGCAGAGCACCTTCTCCGTTCCGCTGGCCATCATCCTTGAGCCTGACACCGATCACGCGCTGAGCCTGGTGCAGTCTCCCGAAGACGTTCTGCTGAAGGCTGTCATCGAGACCACCGCGGGCGGCGATGTCGCCTTCGGACGCTGTAACAACCGCATCACGGCGGACAAGCCGGTCGTCTTCCACATGAACCTGGTGCCCGCGAAGGCCGACTGGCGTCCGGCGCTCGGCTGGATGACGGCGCACTACGCAAGCTACTTCACGCCGGTCGTCAGCAACCCTGCTACTGAAGGTCTCGGTGTCTACTCGCCCTATCCGGGGCCGTTTACGGAGACGCATCGCGCCCGGCTGGACGCCGAGGATGTGCGCACGAACTGGGAGCTGTCGCTGCGCGGGCCGTACTGGAGCGAGTTCATGCCTCCGGTCGAGAACGATGAAGTCGAGTGGGTGCCTGACCTCTCCAAAGAGTTTGTCGAGACTCCGGATACCATGTCGCTCAAGACCTGGCGTCAGGTGCTGCGCTACTGGGACGATGCCGGTCTGTCGAATCTTGCCTACTTCATCGTCTCCGAGTTTGGCCGCGATATCCAGTCGCCCGCGCCGCCGCGCCAGTATTCATGCGATGATCCGGAGCGCTGGCGGAACGCCAACGACTATCTGTACTGCGACTTCTCCGGCGCGATTCTGCGCGGCACAGACGGCGAGCCGGTGTTCAGCTACGCCAACGACGTGATTATGGACCCTGGCGACGCGGCCTACGACCAGCACCTGGTCGATCAGGCGCAGGCGCTGCTCAGCCGGCTGCCGAGCTATGCCGGAATCGCCATCGACCGCTTCGACGAGTTCCGGTTCATGAACACGCGCGCCGACGACGGCGTCACCTGGTATGACGGACGGCCTGCCCGGTCCTTGATTAACTCGTGGAAGCAACTGGCTCCCGGCCTCGAAGCGACGGTCCACGGGCTGGGCAAACAGGTCTGGGGAAACTCGACCTTCAACTCGCGTGTCGATCTTTATAAGGGGCTCGACGGTGTGTTCACGGAAAACGACGCCGCCAGCACGGCCCTGAATCTGGACGCTTTTCTCGGGCTGCAAAGGCCGGTCATCGAGTGGGTCTACTCGCCCGCTCCCGGAACCGACCCGCGCGCGTATGAAGCCGAACTCGAAGCCGTGCTTCAACGCTGCCTGTACATGGGCGTCTTCGCCATGGCCGACTCGCCCGTCAACGGAAACAAGAACGGCAGCGGCACCTCGCCCGCGATCGTGCAGCTTTACTCCGCTTATGGCCCCATGTTCAGGGCGCTGATCGGCAAGCGGTGGGTGTATGCGGCGCATGCAGTCGAGATCACTTCGAGCACCGGCACTGCGGCTGCAAATGTGTTCTCTGTCGCAGGCGGAGTTGTTGTGCCTATCGTCGAAGGCGGCACGGCATCGAGCGCTGATCTGACCTTGCGCGGCCTGGAGGAGATGAGTCTCGACCTATCGCAGGCGCAGCTTCTGCTGCCGGGACAGAGCACATGGCAGCCGCTGCCGGTAAGCGGGCAGGGAAGCGTCGTGACCGTGAAGGTTCCGTTGTCGAGAGGCGCAGCCATGGTGCGTTTCCGGTCTACGCAACCGGCACAGGATTCCTCGATCGCCGATCCGTCCGTCGATTTGACCGTGGCGTCTTCGGCGCAGGCTGCAAGCGAGATCGCGCCTGCCACTGTGAGCGCTACGCTTCGCAATAACACCGAACGCAGAGTCACCGGCGTCGCCGCGAAGATGGACGTGCCGGATGGATGGTCTGCACACACGATAGGCGCCGTGCCGGACGAGCTTGCGGCGGGTGCTGCGGCGACCTTGCGCTGGGCCGTGACGTCATCGCGCGCAGCCGCCGGCACGGTGGGCGAGATCAGGGTGAGCGCCAGATTTACAGATGGCACGCGGATCGGCCATGCGAGCGACGCGCTGCGTCTCTCGGCAGGAGCGTTGCTTGCAGACGATTCCATCACCGCGACCGCAACCAGCGAGCGGCCAGGCTATCCGGCGCAGGCCGCCGTGGATGGCAAGGACACCACCTTCTGGCAAAGCAATCCGGCAACGGATCAGTCCGCGGCCATCACTCTGGACTTGCATGGCTCGTATCATCTCGCCGGTCTAACTTACCTGCCTCGGCAGGACGGCGACGTCGCCGGATGGATCTACGATTACCTTGTTCTTGTCAGCAGCGACGGCAGCACGTACACGCCGGTTGCGCAGGGTTCGTGGGGATTCGATGCCGGGCTGCGCGCCGCGTCGGCGTTCGATGCGTCCAACGTCCGCTACGTCAGACTGGTCAACCGCCCGCGCACCTGCGCTACGCCCACCTTCGGCCAGGCGATGAGCGCGGCAAAGATCAACCTTGTGCTTGCGCCCTCAGATGCCGTTGCCAGCGGCACGAAACCGATTGTGCCGGCAGAGACTCCGGCCCGGGCGGCGCTGCCGTTCGAGCACGTAGTTCCGCACTCGAGCATGACGGCGAGCGCGAGCAGCCATCTGAGCGGCTTTCCTGCGAATAACGCCATCAATGGCAATACGTGTACGCCGTGGATGGCGCAGCCGGGTCCGCCGCCGCTGTATTCTCTGGAGCCGCCTCCGGCTCTCGACGAGTCGATCACTCTCGATCTGGGCAGGAGCTACGACACTACGGGCATGGCTTATCTGCCGCGGCAGGACAGCACCTGGGGTCAGGTGATCCTGAGGTACGAGATCGCGGTGAGCCAGGATAACGAGAAGTTCAGCGTCGCCGCCGAGGGCACATGGGATCCAACGCAACAGGAGAAGTACGCACACTGGCCGCCCACGGCAGCACGGTACGTTCGCCTGAAGGCGATCACGGCCAAGGGAGGATATGCCATCGCCGCCGCTGCCAATCTTGAGGTCGGATACAAGTGACCGGCCCGGAACGGAAGGCTTTCAGAAGCTGATCTCGATCTTTCCGCTCCACGGGTCAACGTCCTGCGCTTGCTCTGGAAGCGTCTGCATGGAAGGCGGCGGCGGCGGAACCTGCCTCATTGGCGCGTCTGGCGCGGTGATGGCATCTTGCGCGTCCGGTTCAGCCATGGGCGGAGCCAGCACCAAATTGTCGATGGGCAGCAGATGAGCATTCTGCACCGCCCACTTCGCAGCCAGTCCATTCAGCGGACTGCGGGTGTTGTATTCCTGATAGGCAATCATCCGTCCGATGCGAATGACGAGATCGTCCAGACCTTCTGCTGCCGCCCAGAAATCTCCAATACACACGGTGGAATCATCGAAGTTAGGATGAAAGACGGGAGCCAGCATGCGGCACTGCGGAGCGCGCCGCGGGTATCCGAGCGAAAGGTTGATCTCGAGCGTATGCACGGAGCGTTCGAGGATTCTGCCTTCCGCGCCGACGTAAAGTCCCTTCACATGGTAGGTCACCCGGTATATCTCGGGTGGGATGCCTGCGGTTCCGCTGATCTGGATTGCGGGCCAGCCGGTGAACCTGTCTCGCATCCGTTCGGCATCGGAGAGAAGCCTGCGCGTGCGCGGAGATATTCTGGTTGAAGTATCCATGGGTTCAGTCAGCTCGACAGTTCGCCAGTTCTCTTCCAGCGGGTGATACGGTTGATGTGGAACTGAAGGTAGATCGACTGGAAAAAGAAGATCATGCCTCCACTCAGCCGGAGACCGATATTTTCGACGCTGTTGTAGTATGTCTCCATCGCGTTGCCAATGCGGAAGGCGGCCATGATATTGCAGACCACGCCCGCCACCAGCAGAACTCCGCCTATGATCTGGACAGCCGGTAGCGTCTGATCTTCTCCCACTGCGAACGCGATACCTCCTGACAACAGACCCGCAGGGTACATCGCGGCGAGCACGATGGACGTATTCTTACCGGAGAGCTTGCGCGTCCAGTTGGCCTGCACAAACACCCAGATCACGCTGAACAGGCCCCGAGTGAGAGCATTCAGCGCAAGCACCCAGCCCCAGTGCAGATTGGGAGGCAAGGGAACAAGCTGCTGGCCGGTCTCCAACACCATGCCGGTGCCGTTTCCGCCAGCCCACACCATCGCAGGCATGGGAAGATCGCCAAGGATCTGCTGCACAGGAACCCAGTCGCTCATTCCTTCGCTCTGAGCGATGTCTGTGGCGGCAATATGACCGCTTTTTACATAACTTTGCAGTTCGGTCAGACTATAAGGCCCATACTCCTGCTCGTCTCGTTTAATCCGGTAGTTCATTGACACATCCTGCTAGGTTCGAAATGGAAGTCCGCTGCTGTCTGTTGTAATTGTGCAGATATCGATAATAGCCCATATCCAGACCATGATTCCGCCAATCCCGAGAGTCAGTAAAGTGATCGCAAGTTGAATGGCCCCCTTTCGGGTTGAGCCTGCATAAAAGCTATGTGCTCCGAACGCTCCCAGAAGCGCTCCGAGGATGAGGAAGGTTGTCTTGTCTCTGGAAGAAAATTCCTGGCCGCCATATACCGGGACATCGGCAGTCGGCACAAGAACCCCTGCCAGATATGGCAATGGCTGCGGCGTGACGTATCCGATAGAACTGAACATGGGCGGCGCGGGCGGAGGCGGAGGCGGCACAGCGTCTGGCCGGGGAGGAGGAGGCGTCACAAAGGGAGGAGGAGGCACCGGCTGCGGTGGACTCTGCGGCGCGATACTCTGCTGGGCTTGTTGGTCCTGCTGCACCTGAAGCAGGTCGCGTGGCTCAATGCTCAGTTTTGACTCCGATGGCGGCGCGGCAGTACAGCCGAAGACAGAACACCCGCCGTTCTCCTCGTAACAGTCGGCATGGTGCGGAGTGCCGCAGGCCGGACAGAACAGTGCCGTTGAGCCGGAGTCATCCACAGCTCCGCGGCAATACGGACATACGGCAGCGTTCGTCACCGGGTCTTTTCCTTATAGCGGAAGGCATATCTTCCAATCTGCACCAGATCGCCGTCCAGCAGCACGCGGTCCGAGACCGGAGTGCCGGAGACGAAGACAGGCCCCAGGGCGCGCATTCTCATGCGCGTGCCGTTGGCCTCGATCCGGGCATGGCGCGGGAGTATGGACGGATCTTTGAACAGGTAGATGTCGGCCTGCTGGTCGCTGCCAATCGACGTCTGCTGCTTGTAGAGAATGAATTGCTTTCCCGCCAGCGGACCGGCGGTGACGTAGAACCAGCGGTCTTTCAGAGCGCTCTCGACGATGCCCATCATGATGCCGGTTGCCACGCCGAACAGGGCAAACCCAAAGGCCCGGCTGGGCGCTCCTCCGCCGGTTCCCATAGAGATCGGATCGAAGAGGATCCCTCCCAGAGCTGATCCCAGCATGCCACCCAGCACTCCGAACTTGGCCTTCTTGAAAGACTGTCCAATGATTCCGTAAACGACTCCGCCAGCCACGCCAAAGACGGTCCATGCCACCGCGCGCGTGATCCAGAACGCCGGATTGCGATAAGTAGTAACTCCGAGCTGAGAACAGATCGTAACCCCGACGGCAAAGACAAAATTCGCAATCCAATAGAACACGAAGCCGAGGACTCCACCCAGCGGAAGCGCCAGCGCCGTGCGGATCAGCGCCTTCTGGGCCGAGCGTTCCACCAGGCTCTCCGCAATGCCGAAGCCCAGCGTCATGATGGCAACCACGACCGGCACAATAAAGAAGTTGCCCCAGTGAAAGCCTCCCTGGCCGTCCACGAATCCAGGTTCGCAGATGGCCCATCCTGCCAGCGATCCTATGAGCCCGGCAGCTCCCAGATAGAACCACCCCTGTAGCAGAATGCTGCCTTTGCTCGACTCCGTAACAGGATCGGTTCCGGAGGCGTCCGTGATCGACCCATAAGAGCGGCCTTCAGGGTCGGCAGGCTTGAACGGCTGGGGCGTCGCTGCAGCGACCTGCACGTCAGCCAGGTCTTCTGCCGTGATCCTGATCGCTTGATTTGAATCGCCTGTACTCATGGCTTCTCCTTCTTTGCTGCATTTGGCTGTGAAGCCGCCGGGTTGGCCTCGCCGGGATTCGCTGGAACGGGAATCATGTACTGTCCTGTACGCATATCGACAGGAGTCAGAATGGATCCCAGCTTCAGCTCATTGGGACTCATAGGAATAACCAGAACTTGTCGTCTTGTTTGCGTGTCTACAAGAATCACACTGAACAGGAAGGGGGCCAGAAACCAGCAGAGGAGAACGCCCGCCATAAAGAATGCAAGATACTTTGCGCCTTGCGATAGAAGTTTCCACGGGTTTATCCGCTCGGGCTCTTCGGAGATATTCTGTTCCGGATCGTCTTCGCTGGTTTCTATCAGCAACGGCTCAGCCTTGCCTGTCTCTCCTGCGCCTTCGCCGCCCTTGTCGTCTTCGAACAAAATATGATCGAGCCGGACTATCTTATCTCCCTTATCGCCCGCCCATCCGAAGCAGCCCTCTTCGTCGGAGTGCGGATCGTAGACCCATGCGACCTGGCGCGGAGATGAGAAAAAGTTCTCATGAATAAACGAATCATGATCGGAGAGGAAGACGCCGAAGCCCGGATGCGAGTGATACCAGCCCACGATGCGCGCATCGGGATACTGCTGGTCCTTGATCTTGTAGATGTGTTCCCATGTGTCCTGCGTGAAGGTGACGTGGGTTCCGGCCTCCACGGCATTGGCGCCGGGAATGCTGGCCTTGACCACGGTGGCCTTGCCGTCTTCGCTTCCAATGAGAACGCCGCACACCTCGGCCTTCATGGATGAGCGCGCATGCTGCCGGATCTGTCTTGCGGCCTCGCAATGAATGCGCAGCGGGAAGCCGTTCTCTCGCTTATCTTTCTGTTTCATGCTGGAACACTCTCTTCTGCCAGGGCGATTCCCAGGACTGCCGTCCGATCGCCTTCGGCTATGTATCCAATCTCGCGCTCGCTACTGCGCGCGGCGAAGACATCCCACAAAGGCAGGCCAAGCTGGCTGAGCTGGCGCTCTCCCCACGGCTCCGTGCCGCTGTAGTTGTGGATGGTATCAACCACACGCTGCTGCCGGTCGCAGGCGCAGGCCCCTCTTTCGTAAGGAACGCTTCCCACGGGAGCGAAAAGCTCCTCAATGTTCCCGCAGCGCGGACACGAGAACCGCCAGATGACATCTCTGCTGAACTCAATGGTGACCGCAGTCGCCGAGAGATCATGCCGCGCGCGCCGCCACAGATCGTGGAGCGTCCATTGACCGGAGGTCTCCGGCAGTCTGTTCCACTCAGGAATGGTGTAGTGGCTCATGCAATCCGGATTTTCCGTGTACTCCACTTTGTAGGAGGTGTGGTTCATGCCCTCAAAGACGAACCCCTGCCCCGCCAGCGTCGGCAAACCGTGCAGCAGCTTCACCGCCTCCTGCACCTGAATCCCGGCAATGATCGAAGAGATCGTTGGCGTGGTAGGCACCCTGCCCTCTGTATCGGTCCGGTTCGCGAGCAGGTTGCAGGACATGCGCCGGTCGAGGATTGCCCAGTCCACTTCGCCAAGCGTGCATTCATAGCAGGGAGGATGGCCGGGTATGAACACTCGCGCAACGCCGTTGATGCCTTCGATGGCGCCGTCAACCCAGGGACGCCCCACCTTCCAGGCTGAGCGGTTGATCCACAGCCGGGCTTCGCGGTTGTCCAGTCCGGCCACGATCACGTCGGCCCACTCGAACAGGCCCAGGCCGCAGCCGTACATGACGTTCCCGACGACAGGCTTAATCTCTGCGCCATCCACGAGTTCTTTGTATGCTTCTGCCGCAGCGATGGCCTTGAACCTTCCCAGGTCTCGCGTCCGGAACAGCACGGTGCGCGAAAGGTTCGATATCTCCACGCAGTCCAGATCGACAATCACAACATTACGGAAGCCAAGCAGGGCAAGGTTCTTGAGGATCTCGTTCCCCAGGGCTCCCGCGCCCACCACTAGAATTTTGCTGCTGGCAATGCGCTCCTGGTCCCACCATGGGATCAGACGGAGCCTGCTGTAGCGGTCGTCCTGCTCGTCGAACTCTGATACGGACAGCATCCATTTCTCTCCAGGGAGCTACCCGGCGGTGATCTCCGGCTGAAGACGCAGGATGTCGCCGTCCTTTACCTGCGCTTCGCTCAGCGTCTGCGAGTCGAATATCTGCCGTCCTGAGTTCTTGTGATGGAACTTGTAGCTCAGCGGAGCGCCGTCCGGACCGTTGGCCGGTAGCTGGAGCTTCTGCACCAGCACCGCGATGATCTTGTTGCAGGGCGCGTCGTCGGGCAGTTCCACGGGAACGCGCTTGTTTTCGGTCGAGTCGTACACGGTCACATTAATCGTTGCCATTGGGGTTCTCTTTCTCAGTTTTCCCGGCTGCGATCACGGGCTGGCCGTGTTCGAACGCCGTAAGATATTTCCGGCCTTCTCCATAGAAGGTCCATTGCGATGAGTCCAGCAGCGCATCGGCGCAGACGGCGAAGTTGAGGCTCTCCTCGTTCGGATTGATGTTGCGGTCCATCTTGGACGTCACAATGCCCGCCAGCCTGCCGTACTCGTCCAGCAGCGGCCCGCCGCTGTTTCCGGGACTGATCGGCGCGGTGATCTGAAGGATGTCTCCATCCTTGCGCGAGACGATTCCCGTGCTCAGCGTATAGCGGAGTCCCTGTGGATGACCGATGACGAAGATTGCGCTTCCGTCCCCTACCTGGCTTCGAGCCGCGACCGGCATGGTGAAACTGCCGCGTCCAGCCGCGCGCGGAAGCCACAACAGAAGAAGATCAAGATCTTTGTGCCGCGCTACGACGTCGGCAGGGGTCCACGTCCCGGAGACGGACGCAATCAAGGCTCGCTGCGCTTTGCTCTTTTCCGATTCGCCATCGATCACGTGCCGCGCCGTTGCGATCAGATAGCCGTCCTGATTGCTTTGCAGAACCACGCCTGCTCCAAATGCATTCGACGGAGATTCGGTCTTCGAGAACCACCTCCGCTGTGCTGGCGTAATGACCGTAACCAGAGGCTTGAAGCCGGTTGCGATCTCTGCTGCGGAGAGCGGGTGGCCGACAGGAAGCGAAGGATAGGAGGCGCGGTTATCCAGATCGCTGAGTCCCTGGCTCAGAACCGATGGCTGCGAGGGAGAGATCGCGAGCGCGAGAACTCCTGCAACAAAGGTCAGAAGGCCGCTGACCGCCAGCAGCGTGGACAGAAACTCCATCCATGCCAGCCGGACTCGCGGCTCGCGGGCGCGCGTCAGGAGGCGCGCAACCAGGCTGAAGACGCAAAGCACAGGCAGAACCAGCGCCAGCGGCCACATGCAGAGCTTCGCCCACCACGGAATCGCAGCAGGCAGAACTGCGGATGTGTCACTCGCTACGGCGGAGCGAGGCCGTACTTGCTCAACCTCGTCCAGGCTGACTGTGAGCTTCTGCATTGGTTCCCAAAAACAACTGGAGTCAAGTCAATTCTTATTCAGAACCTCACTGGTTGCAAGCCGTTCTCACGGTGCTACGGGGTCTGTTTTTCTGCTCCGGTGTTTACAGTTCTATAGTAGTTGTTGAAGGAGCCATCCGTTGAACGTTACTCCCGCTTCGCCAGCGGCAAGAATTTTGCTTGCCATGCTGCTTTTTGTTCCTTTGGCTTGTGCCCAGTCGGCCAGGGATGTCTCTGCTATCGTTCACGCGCTTCCCGAGCCGTCGCAGAGGGTTGTCGAGCGCCTTGCGCAGTTCAACAATCTACCCGCCGGGGAGTGGCGTTTTCACGCCGGAGACATCGCTCACGGCGAAGACCCGGCGCTCGACGACTCTGACTGGACGCTGGTTCAGTCTGGCAGCAAGGCTCCGGTGGAGGCTGTCTGGTACCGCCGCATGATCGAGGTTCCGCAGAACCTGTACGGATACGGCCTGACCGGCGCGCGCATCTGGTTTCAGTTTCAGGCCGGAGCCAATGGCCCCGTGCCGCAGATCATCTACTTCAATGGCCGCCGCGTGGCTATGGGCGATAACCTTGAACCCATCGTCCTGTTCGATCAGGCCAGGCCCGGCGACAAAATCCTCGTTGCCGTGAAGATTCTCGCCACAGTTGATAAGAAATCCTTTCACGGTGTCTCTGCCCGAATCGATTTTGCGCCGGGGCGCCCCAATCCCGGAGATCTGCGAACGGAGTTTCTCACCTCCGCGGCTCTTATTCCCAGCCTCTCGAAGAACCCAGCCGCTGATCTTGCCACGCTGAACCAGGCGATTCAGGCCGTCGATCTCGATGCTCTCGACCGCGCGAATCAGGCGCGGTTCGATGCCTCGCTTACGGATGCGCGCGAGAAGTTGGCGGCGCTCGGGCCCGTGCTTCAGCAGGCTACGCTTCATCTTTCCGGCAACTCGCATATCGACGCCGCCTGGCTATGGCCGGTGAGCGAAACGGTCGATGTCGTGAAGAACACATGGGCGACCGCGCTGCAACTGATGAATGAATACCCGGACTATACTTTCACCCAGTCCTCCGCCGTGTATAACGATTGGATCGCCACCAAGTACCCGGCTATAAACGAAGAGATCAAGAAGCGGGTCAAAGAAGGCCGTTGGGAGATCGTCGGCGGCATGTGGGTCGAGCCGGACCTCAACATGCCGGACGGCGAATCGCTGGTTCGTTCTCTGCTGATCGGCAAGCGGTACTTCGCCAAGGAGTACGGCGTCGATGTGCGTATAGGCTGGAACGTGGACTCGTTCGGCTACAACTGGCAGTTGCCGCAGATCTACAAGCGCTCCGGCATGGACTACTTCGTCACGCAGAAGATGGCGTGGAACGATACCAATCAACTGCCGTTCAAGCTCTTCTGGTGGCAGTCGCCGGACGGCAGCAGGGTGCTCACCTACTTTCCGCACGACTATGCGAACACGAACCTCAGTCCCCTGCGCCTGGGTATCGACATGGCTGCCGCTCGAAAGTACGCTCCCGGCATGGAGCAGATGATGGACCTCTACGGCGTCAGCGACCACGGCGGCGGTCCCACGCGCGCCATGCTCGACGAAGGCCTGCACTGGATGCAGCCCGGCATGATTGTGCCCAGGATGCACTTCGGCACGGCGCAGTCGTACTTCACGGAGATCGGCAAGCAGATTTCGCCCAACTCGCCCACGCTGAACTACGCCGGGATCGCCAGAGGATACGCGCCGCCCGCGCCTGAATCCGGGAAAATCGTCATCCCAACATGGAATGACGAGATGTACTTCGAGTATCACCGCGGCATCATGACCACGCAGGCGCAGCATAAACGCAACATGCGCGAGGGCGAGGTCAATATGCTCAACGCCGAACGGCTGGCGGCCCTGGCATGGGTACAGGGCGGCAACTACCCCGGCCCTGACCTCACCGACGATTGGAAGACGATTGCATTTAACGATTTTCACGATACCGCGGCAGGCTCCGCTATCGGTGTCGTCTACAAAGAGGCGCAGAGGGATTTCAGCCAGCTTGGGCTTTCGACCGGCGAGATCACCCGGCAGGCGATTACAGAACTTTCCGCTCCGATCAACACGCGCGCAGCGGGTGAGGTGCCCATTCTCGTCGTCAATCCGATGGGCTGGGCGCGCGGAGGGCTTACCGTTGCCAGCGTGCAGATGCCAGAGAATGCGCCGGATGGGATATCGATCCTCGATCCCGAAGGCAACGTTCTGCCGTCGCGGATTCTTGACAGCGACCCGAAGACCAGCAGCTACCGGATGATCTTTCAGGTAAAGAAGGTTCCAGCGCTGGGCTATGTTGTGCTGCACGCCGTTGCCGGAACGAAACCCTTCGCCACCGACTTGAAGACATCGGGAACAACGATGGAAAACACCTTCCTGTGCGTGACGGTCGATCCGGTAACGGGATGCATCACCAGCATCTTCGACAAGAGGACCGGCTCCGAGGCGCTGGCCAAAGGAGCCTGCGGCAATCAGTTGCAAACCTTCAAGGACACGCCGAAGCAGTTCGATGCCTGGAACATCGACGCCGGCGCGCTCGATCAGATGACGCCGATCGAGAAGGCCGATTCGGTCGTAATGGCGGACAAGGGGCCGATGTCCGCTCGCGTTCAGGTCGACCGCGCCTGGCAGAACTCGAAGTTCAGACAGGACGTCGAACTGGATGCCTTCTCTGACGTGGTCAACATCGTCAACCTTACCGACTGGCACGAGACGCACGTCCTGCTGAAGGCGGCCTTTCCTCTGGCGGTCTCCGCTCCGGCGGCAACCTACGAGATTCCTTACGGGAGCATCGAGAGACCGGTGACGCGCAACAACTCCTGGGAGAAGGCTAAGTTCGAGGTTCCGGCGCTGCGCTGGGCCGATCTCAGCGATGGTCAGCGTGGGGTCTCGCTGCTCAACCAGAGCAAGTATGGCTACGATGCCAGGGACAACGTTCTGCGGCTGACGCTGCTCCGCTCGCCGGCGTGGCCCGATCCGGACGCCGATCACGGACAGCAGCAGTACAGCTACGCTCTCTATCCGCACGCGAGCGACTGGAGGCAGGCGCTTACCGTGCGCCGCGGCTATGAGTACAACTACCCGCTGCTGGCCTGGCAGGTAGAAGCGCACGCGGGCACATTGCCGATCGAGCACTCGTGGGTCTCAGTGGAGCCGGAGAACGTCGTGCTTACGGCAGTGAAGCGGGCCGAAGACACCGGCTCGCTGGTCCTGCGCGCATACGAGTGGGAGGGAAAGCAGTCTACAGTGACGTTCAACGTCCCTGAAGGCGCAACCGCCGCCACGGCGACGAACCTGATGGAGAAGCCCGAGGGGCAGCCGCTCACGATATCCGGCAACAAGGTTACAGCGAAGATCAACCCGTACGAGATTCTGACCGTGAGGGTTGATTATCCGCGTGCCGGGCCGAACTGAAGAAGGCAGGAATACTTCGCCAGGGCCGCGTGGTAAGAACGTTGAGAGGCGCGCGCCCCGGTGGAGATGGCCGTAGCTGCTGGCGCTGCACTCTGCTGGCAGACATCGTCCATCATGTAAAATCGTTGACAGCGATATCATGGAGCTACCCTTAGCAGTTCCGCTTCAGCCACAGGGGAGCTTTGCACTCCAGGGCCAATATGGACAAGCGCTCTAATTCAATCTCATCCGCGCGAGCTACCATTCGGGATGTCTCCCGGCTTGCCGGGGTCTCGATCAAGACCGTCTCCCGCGTCATCAACAAAGAGAGATACGTCAATCAAGAGACCAGATCGCGTGTTGTGCGGGTGATGGCGGAACTCGGTTTTCAGCCGAGTTCTGCGGCACGGGCGCTGGCGGGCAACCGTTCGCACCAGATCGCGGTCATTTGCGACAATCCCAACGCCTGGTATGTCTATGAGGTTCTCAACGGCAGTAGAAGCCGGTGCAAAGAGGACGGCGTCCGCGCCATCGTGCAGCCTTACGATCACGGCTCGCCGACTCTGATGGGCGAGATCATGAGCCTTGTCGATCAGGTGCATCCGGATGGAATCGTGCTGACGCAGCCCGTGTGCGACGACCTCCGCATCCTGAATGAACTGGCGCGCCGCCGGGTTCCCGTAGCCCGGATCCAGCCGGGGATCTTCCCCGAGATGACTGCTTCGGTCCAGATCGACAACACCAAGGCAGCCTACGAGATGACGCGATATTTATTGGGCCTGGGGCACGTAAGGATAGGGTTTGTGGTTGGCGATCGCGCATTCGCCGTCTCGGAACAGCGTCTGAATGGCTATGTGAAGGCCCTGCTTGAGGCCGGAATCAACATGGATGTGGAACTGATACAACAGGGCACATTCCAGTTTGAGTCGGGTGCTGCCGCGGCAGAGCTTTTT
>Ga0123357_10005551_pt1 | contig 15133 bp, 9 predicted proteins | sample TergutEmb28metaG_FD_89873 | JGI IMG/M metagenome (GOLD analysis project Ga0123357, IMG submission 89873) | Embiratermes neotenicus P4 segment gut microbial communities from Petit-Saut dam, French Guiana - Emb289 P4 | ecosystem: Host-associated > Arthropoda: Insects > Digestive system > Gut ... | reverse complement strand
TGGCGATCGGGTGGCCCCTACCGGGGCCAACTCCCGCCCGATTGCTCCACAATTCATACATATCTACGTCCACGAAATTGAGAGAAGGACATTCAATCTTTCTTGGAACGTAGCATCTCCACCGGCAAATACGCCACTCCCTCCCGCGCCAACGGACGCGGCGCACCGACCACCTTTCGCCTCGCACAGCACGCCCCCGCCCGCCCGCACCTGGCATTCATCGCCCGTCTCGCACGGCGAATGAGATAAAGCACGCTTCCCGCAACCACCAGCATCACCAGAATATCCTGCATCCCTGTCGCCATAAATCACGCGAATCCCATCCATGTCCCAGCCTGATAGACCAGCAGGCTGCTGACATATGCAAGCACATTCATGTAGACAATCATAAAGATCGGCCATCGCCACCCGCCGGTTTCACGACGGGCGATCGCCACCGTACTGATGCACTGCATCGCCAGAACGAACCAGACCAGCAAACTCACCGCCACCAGCGGCGTCCAAACCGGCCGCCCGTCAGCGTAGCGATCCGCCTGCATCGCCGCCGATAAATTCTTCATCTTCCCCTTTTCCGCGGTATCCACGGCATAGCTGATGCCCATGGTCGACACAAATGTCTCACGCGCCGCAAACGCCCCGATCAGTCCCACGCCCATTTTCCAGTCGAAACCCAGCGGCCGAATCGCCGGCTCCATTCCATGCCCAATGCGACCCACAAAACTGTACGCCGACTGCGCCGCCGCAACAGCGTTGTCCGCATTCGCAACCTGCTGACGAATCGCCTGCTCCTGCGCCTCAGGCAATCGCGGATAATACGCCAACGCCCACAGCACAACGCAAAACGCCAAAATCGTCGTCCCTGCCTTGGTCAGAAACTCCCACGCATTGCTCCAGACTTCCCGCGCCACCTGCGAAACCTGCGGCACCTTGTAGCTGGGCAACTCCAAAATAAACGTCGTCGCCCCGCCTTTGAGCAGCGACCGCTTAAACACCCACGCCGTAGCAACCGCTGCCAGAACGCCCAGCGCATAGCACAGCAGCATCACGACCGCTTGGAACCACCACCCGTACGCCCCGAAAAGCGTCCCGATCAACAACATATACACCGGCAAACGAGCGCTGCAGGACATAAACGGCGTAATCAGAATCGTCGCCAATCGATCGCGGCGATCTTCGATGCTGCGGGTCGCCATGATGCCGGGAATCGCACAGGCAAAACTCGACAGCAGCGGAATAAAGCTCTTGCCATGCAATCCGACCCGTGCCAGAAGACGATCCATGAGAAACGCCGCCCGTGCGAGGTACCCCGAATCCTCCAGAATCGCCAGAAACATAAACAGCATCGCAATCTGTGGCACAAACGAAACCACCGTCCCAACCCCCGCAAAAATCCCATCATTCAACAACGATTTCACCGGCCCCTCTGGCAGACGCACCGTCACCACCTGCCCCAGCCATTGAATCGAATGATTGATCGCATCCATGGCCGGTTTCGCCAGCCAGAAGATAGCCACAAAAATCGCCGCCATAATCAAAACGAAAGTCAGCAGCCCCCAGACCTTATGAATCAGAATCGCATCAATGCGATCGGTCTTGCGGAGGCGAGGCGTGACGGCGTTGTCATGATGCCCAGCCACGGCAGCCTGAGCCACCGAATCAATCCAGTGATAATGTGCTTCGATATCCGCTTGCATCGGATCGATCCTCAACTCCGCCAATCGCCTGCCCGAGCTTTCCAACGCCTTCGCAACCCCCTCCACCTTCATCAATTCCTGCAGATCACTCGCCTGATCCCCCACCAACAACCGCTCCGCGATCTGAGCCGCGACCGTAAGGGAGCGACCGTGCGGCAAAGCGCCAGAGATTCCCCGCAACTCCTCCCGCATCGCCTCCGGCAATTCCCACGCCGGCATTGGAGCCACCCGAGCTCGAACAATCGCCTCTTTCAATTGTTTAATCCCTCGCCGTTTATATCCCACCACCGCCACGACCGGTACCCCGAGCTTCTTTTCCAACTTCTCCGCCGAGATCATCAGCCCACGCCGCTTCGCCACATCCATCATATTCAGCGCCACTACCAACGGCCGCCCCAACTCAATAAGCTGACTCACCAAATACAAATTCCGCTGCAAATTACTGGCATCAACCACCACCACCACCACATCCGGCTCAGGCGTGTCCGAACGCAGTCCACGCAAAACTTCCATCGCCACCTGCTCATCAGGCGCACGGGAAATCAAACTGTAAGTCCCCGGCAGATCAATCACCTGTGCCCCCCCCCCCTTTTTCCCTCCCCCTCTCTCCCCCATACCGTGCAGTTCGCAGCGTCCGGTCTTCTTCTCCACCGTAACACCGGGATAATTCGCGACTTTCTGACGCAGTCCAGTAAGTGCGTTAAAGATCGTCGTCTTGCCGGAGTTCGGATTCCCCGCCAGCGCCACCACCAGTTCACCCTTTGTTCGTGGTAACAGTGCGTCGCCCAGACTGCAACAACTCTGTGTCATACCCTACGGTCATCCCCCTCAATCGCCACGGTGACATGCCTGGCCTGTTCCGCCCGCAAGGAGACATAATAGCCTCGAATCGCAAACTCAATCGGATCCCCCAGCGGCGCCCGGCGAACGAGCTGTACCCTGGCGCCATTACAGAACCCCATCTCCAGCAATCGCCGACGTAATTCCCGATCCCCCCCCACAGACGCCACCCTCCCCGCACACCCCACCTTCAGCTGATGCAGCCGACAGGACGCCCCATCATCACAGCTTTCGCAACAGATGCCATTAGAAGGGAGAGACTCTTGCACGACGAACTCCAAACAACCCAATCGAGTCTATGAACTTTGAGACTCGGTTTCAACATCACTGAGGGGCGCGTGACACGAAATGCCTGTAGCGACCCCGCTTTGCGGGGTGGTGGTGGGAGACCACGCAAGAGTTTAGCTGTTGATCGAAGATCAACGCTCGCTCGCCTTGGATGCGATATGGGAAAGAGGTGGCCTGCAAACCATGTCACGCACCCTATCACTGATTTAGGGTAATCCAGTCACTGGTACGCCATAAAATCTTCACTTATACTAACGACTCCTTGGATAGGACATGCCAAACATATCGTTTTATAAGGATGAGTCGAATATGGATGCGGATAAGGCACTCGTAAGTAGTGATGCTGACAGGAGTTCCAGTCGTCGTTCGCTGGAGGCAATTTTCAACCCCAAAAATGTCGCGGTCATCGGCGCCACCGAAGCCGCCGGAAGCGTCGGCCGGACCGTGCTTTGGAATCTCATCAGTTCGCCATTCGGGGGAACAGTTTTCCCAGTGAATCCCAAACGCCCGAGCGTTTTGGGCATCAAAGCCTATAAAACAATCCAGGATATTCCGGAAAAAGTCGATTTGGCCGTGATTTGTACCCAGGCCGGCATCGTTCCGGGCGTCATTGGTCAATGTGCCGACGCGGGTGTACCGGGAGCGATCGTCATTTCTGCCGGCTTCAAGGAACTCGGACCGGAAGGGGTCGAACTGGAACGCCGAACGATGGTCGAAGCGCGTCGTGGCAACCTGCGTCTAGTCGGCCCGAACTGCCTTGGCTTGATGAACCCGCGCACCGGCCTCAACGCCACCTTCGCCGCCGGCGTAGCGAAATCGGGCAATGTGGCATTTCTGAGCCAGTCGGGCGCCCTGTGCACCGCTGTGCTTGATTGGTCCTTAACAGAGCAATTTGGTTTCTCCGCCTTCGTTTCGCTCGGCTCCATGCTCGACATCAGTTGGGGCGACCTGATCGACTATCTCGGTCGCGATCCCAACACCAGCAGCATTCTGATTTACATGGAAACCATCGGCAACGCCCAATCGTTCATGGCCGCAGCTCGCGACGTGGCGAACAAAAAACCCATCATCGTGATCAAAGCCGGCCGTTCCGCCCAGGCGGCAAAAGCCGCCGCATCGCATACCGGTTCGCTGACCGGTTCCGACGAAGTGCTGGACGCCGCATTCCGCCGTGCCGGCGTGATCCGAGTCAATTACATTTCCGACCTCTTCTATCTGACCGACGCCTTGGCGAATCAGCCCTGCCCGAAAGGCCCGTATCTGACGATCCTGACCAACGCCGGTGGCCCTGGCGTGCTGGCGACCGATTCGCTGGTGAACACCGGTGGCCAGCTCACAACGCTCGCCCCGGAAACAAAAGCCGAGCTCGACGCAATGTTACCGCCGCACTGGAGCCGGTCCAATCCTGTCGACATTCTCGGCGATGCGAGTCCTGATCGTTATGCCAAATCTCTGGACATCGCCGCTCGTGACCCCAACGCCAATGGCATGCTCGTGATCCTCACGCCCCAGGACATGACCGACCCGACAAAGATTGCGGAAGGCTTGGCTCCGTACGCGAAGCTGGAAAAACCTGTACTAGCGAGCTGGATGGGCGGCGCCGGCGTCGCGGCAGGCAAGGAAATCCTCAATCGCGCCGGAATCCCCGCCTTCCCCTTCCCCGACACCGCTGCACGGGTCTTCAACTACATGTGGCAATACACGCAGAACCTCCGCGAAATGGACGGCACGCCCCGCCCGCCCACCGCCGACGATGTGCATCGTGCCGCCGCTGTGGAACTGATCAAGAACACCGTCAAGGAAGGACGCACACTGCTCGATGAAGCGGAATCCAAAAAGCTTTTAGCCGCTTATGGCATCCCAGTCGTCCGCACCGAAGTTGCAACCACCGCCGACGAAGCCGCCAAAGCCGCGGATGCCATCGGCTATCCGATCGTGCTCAAGCTTTATTCCCGAACGATCACGCACAAGACGGATGTCGGCGGCGTGAAGCTGAACTTGCGCGACGCCAACAGCGTCCGTGACGCATTTACACAAATAAAAACGTCCGTCCTGGCAAAATGTCAGCCCGGCGATTTCCTCGGTGTCACGGTCCAGCCCATGATCAAACTCGCGGATACTTATGAAATTATTCTCGGCAGCAGTATCGATCCCCAGTTTGGCCCGGTGATGCTCTTTGGCGCCGGCGGACAGTTGGTCGAGGTGTTTAAGGATCGCGCCTTGGGTCTGCCGCCGTTGAATGCGACCCTGGCAAAACAGATGATGGAACGGACAAAGATTAACAAGGTCTTCGACGGCGTCCGCGGTCGCCCGCCCGTTGACCGGGCAAAACTCGAATCCGTTTTGGTACGCTTCAGTGAGTTGCTCGTCGAGCAGCCGCGGATTAAGGAACTGGATATCAATCCACTGCTGGTGTCGCACGAAGGAATCATGGCCGTCGACGCCCGGGTGATCCTCTTCCCAGCCGATGTGCCAGACGACAAACTGCCGATACCGGCAATGGTGAAATGATTGGTACCACGACCGTAAGGGAGTGCCGGATCACATGTTCGATTTGTGGGGATGTGAATGAATGATATGTTTCGGAACGGGCGTCCGTTCCTTTCTATGATGTTCTCTGTCGCTCTCCGTTTGATGCGACAACCAGTAGCGTAGATTCGCAGAAGGGTTTTTCAAAATGGCAGACAAAAAAGTTGTAACGATGGACGGTAACGAGGCGGTAGCGCACGTGGCGCACCGATTGTCGGAGGTCGCGGTGATTTATCCCATCACGCCTTCCAGCCCGATGGGCGAATTTGCCGACGATTGGTCGGCCGCCCGCAAAACCAACCTCTGGGGCGGCATTCCGCAAATCGTCGAAATGCAAAGCGAAGCCGGCGCCATCGGCTCTGTCCACGGCGCCTTGCAGTCCGGCGCTCTCTGCACCACTTTCACCTCATCGCAGGGACTCCTGCTGATGATCCCAAACATGTTCAAAATCGCCGGCGAACTGACCAGTTTCGTCATGCACGTCGCAGCCCGCTGCGTCGCCACGCACGCTCTCTCCATCTTCGGCGATCACTCCGACGTGATGGCCTGCCGCGCCACAGGCTTCGCCATGCTCGCCTCCACCTGCGTTCAGGAAGCCCACGATCAGGCCGCCATCGCCCTGGCCGTCAGCCTCCGCACTCGCGTCCCCTTCATGCATTTCTTCGACGGCTTCCGCACCAGCCACGAACTCAACCGTTGCGAACTGCTCTCTGACGAACAACTCCGTGAGCTCATCAAGCAGGAATGGGTCGACGCCCATCGCGCCCGCGGCCTCACGCCCGACAAACCCAAAATTCGCGGCACCGCCCAGAACCCCGACACCTTCTTCCAGGCCCGCGAAGCCTGCAATACCTTCTACGAACGCGTCCCCTCCGTCGTCAAAGAGGAAATGGAACGCTTCGCCAAAATCACCGGCCGCCGCTACCTCCCCTACGAATACGTCGGCCACGCTCAAGCCGAACGTGTCGTGATCGTCATGGGCTCCGGCGCCGAAACCGTCAGCGAAACCGTTCGCTACCTCGCTGGCAAGGGCGAAAAAATCGGAGCGATCATTGTTCGCCTGTTCCGCCCATTCGCCGTGGAGATGTTCCTCGCCGCAATGCCGACCACCACGAAGAAAATCGCCGTGCTCGATCGCACCAAAGAACCCGGCGCCACCGGCGAACCGCTGTACGCCGATGTCATCGCCGCCCTCTATCAAGCCCAGCGTTCCGCGGAAGTCATCGGCGGACGTTACGGCCTCTCCAGCAAGGAATTCACACCCGCCATGGTCAAAGCCGTCTTCGACGAACTGGCCAAACCTTCGCCTAAAAAACGCTTCACCGTCGGCATCAACGACGACGTCACGCACCTCTCACTGACCGTTGACAACTCCTTCGACATTGAATCGCCCGATACCGTCCGGGCGTTATTTTTTGGCCTCGGCGCCGACGGCACTGTCGGAGCCAACAAAAATTCCATCAAAATCATCGGCGAAGATACCGACCTCCACGCTCAAGGCTATTTCGTCTACGACTCCAAAAAATCCGGAGCCATGACCACCTCGCACCTCCGCTTCGGCAAGGCCCCGATCAAGGCCCCTTATCTGATCAAGCAGGCCAGTTTCGTTGCCTGCCATCAGTTCCAGTTTCTGGAAAAAATTGACGTGCTCGAATCCGCCGCTCCCGGTGCGGTCTTCCTCCTCAACGCCCCCTTCGCCAAGGAAGCCGTCTGGGATTCCATTCCTCGCGAAATCCAGCAGCAGATCATCACCAAAAAACTTCGCTTCTTCGCCATCGACGCCAACGCCGTCGCCAAAGCCACAGGCATGGGTACACGCATCAATACCATCATGCAAACTTGCTTCTTCGCCATCTCCGGCGTCCTGCCTCGCGAACAGGCAATCGAAGCCATCAAAAAAGCCATCAAGAAAACCTACGGCAAACGCGGCGAAGAAGTCGTCCGACGCAACTTCGAAGCCGTCGATCAAACGCTCCAAAACCTCCACGAAATCACCGTTCCCGCAGCCGCAACTTCAAAAATTGCCCAGACCGGTTTCGAGCAGCCCGGTATGCCCGATTTCGTCAAACGCGTCACCAGCGTCATGATGGCCGGAAAAGGCGACCTCCTCCCAGTCTCCGCCTTCCACGCCAACAACAACGCCGACGGCACCTGGCCCGTCGGAACCACTCAGTACGAAAAACGCAACATCGCCATCGACATCCCAGAATGGGATCCCGCAACCTGCATCCAGTGCAACAAGTGCTCCTTCGTCTGCCCCCATGCGTCGATCCGACCGAAAGTGTACGAAGCCTCCGCTCTCGCCGGAGCTCCGGCAACATTCAAGTCCACTGCTTACAAAGCCCCTGACTTCAAGGGCATGAACTTCACGTTGCAGGTCGCTCCCGAAGATTGCACCGGCTGCAGCCTCTGCGTCCAGGTCTGCCCATCCAAAAATAAAGCCGATCCAAAACGCAAAGCCATCAACATGCGTCCACGCATGGAAATCCGCGACGTCGAACGCGCCAATTACGCTTTCTTCCTGGGCATCCCGGAAGTGGACCGCAGCAAAATCGCCAAGATGAACGTCAAGCTTTCCCAGTTCCTCCAGCCCCTCTTCGAGTACTCCGGCGCCTGCGCCGGCTGCGGCGAAACGCCGTACGTCAAGCTCCTCACCCAGCTCTTCGGCGATCGCCTGGTCATCAGCAACGCCACCGGCTGCTCCTCCATCTACGGCGGAAACCTCCCCACCACGCCTTACACCACCAATCGCGATGGCCGCGGCCCAACGTGGGCCAACTCCCTCTTCGAAGATAACGCCGAGTTCGGCTTGGGCCTGCTGCTTGGCATCTCCGAGCACAAAAAACAGGCCGAACGCCTGCTCAAAGAGCTTACTTCTCAGGTCGGCGACACCCTCGCCACCGGCCTCCTCACCGCCAGTCAGCAGGGCGAAAAAAATGTCGCTGAGCAGCGTGCCCGCGTGGCCGCTCTTCGCACCGCCCTCAAGAATATCAAGTCGCCAAGCGCTACAATGCTCAACGACATGGCCGATTACCTCGTCAAAAAATCCATCTGGCTCCTCGGCGGCGACGGCTGGGCCTACGATATCGGTTACGGCGGACTCGACCACGTCCTCTCGCTCCCCTTCGACATCAACATCCTCGTCCTCGACACCGAAGTCTACTCCAACACCGGCGGACAAGCCTCCAAGTCCACACCCATGGGTGCCGCCGCAAAATTCGCCGCATCTGGCAAAGGCACACAGAAAAAAGACCTCGGACTCATGGCCATGTCCTACCGCAACGCCTACGTCGCCTCCGTCGCCTTCGGCTCAAACGACAACCACACCGTCACCGCCTTCACCGAAGCCGAAAGCTACCCCGGCCCATCACTGATCATCGCCTACTCCCACTGCATCGCTCACGGCTACGACCTCAAGATCGGCCTTGATCAGCAGAAGTTAGCGGTCGATTCCGGCGTATGGCCGCTCTACCGCTACGATCCGCGTCTGGTCTCGCAAGGCAAAGCCCCGTTGCAGATCGACTCCGGCCCAGCCAAAGCCAACGCCCGCGACTACATGCGGAACGAAACGCGATTCGCGATGGTCGAAAAAATCGACGCGGAACGATTCAAAATTCTTTCCGAGGGCTCGGTCCGCAACACTGCCGAGCGTTTGGCTCTTTACAAGGAACTTTCGCAGATTGTTTTCCCGACGAAAACAGACTAACGGAGACCAATTAAGACGAAAACAGACGAAAACGGATGGAAACGCCAATTGAGTAGTACACTTCTCTAACAGAAGGAGTACGCCGCATGGATATTTCCACGAGTTATCTTGGCTTTAAGCTCTCCACTCCCTTGATCCCCGGCGCCTCACCGCCATGCAACGATTTAGCGGCAGTCCGCGAGCTGGAAGATGCTGGGGCGCCTATGCTTACGATGCATTCGGTGTTTCAGGAACAGTTTGACCTCGAGGAAATGGCGGTGAATCGCAGCCTTGACGGCCCGCTTGGAAACAGCCCCGAAGCTCTTTCATACTTTCCCTCTCCGGAGCAGTTCCGCCTCGGCCCGGAGGAATACATCGATCAAATTATCAAGATAAAAAAAACCGTGAAAATACCGGTTATCGCATCGCTTAATGGGCGTACGCCGGGCGGATGGGTCAGTTACGCCACGAAGATTGAGCAGGCCGGGGCTGATGCATTGGAGCTGAATATCTACAACAATGTGTTTGATCTGGAACGTTCCAGCGAGGCGATTGAGAATGATACGTTGGATGTGGTGCGTGCGGTTCGTCAGGCGGTGAAGTTGCCGCTGGCGGTGAAGCTTTCGCGGAATTACACGGGGTTGCCGCAATTTGTCAATCGCCTTGTGAAGGCCGGCGTGCAGGGGCTCGTGCTGTTCAATCGCTTCTATCAGCCGGATATAGATATTGAGGATCTTGATGTTCGTCGGGAGTTGAAGTTATCGACTTCGGATGAGCTGCTGCCGCGGATTCGTTGGACGGCAGCGCTCGCTGGGCGCGTCAAGGCGGATTTGGCGGTCACCGGCGGTGTCCACAGCGTCGAGGATGTCGTCAAGGCTTTCATGGCCGGCGCTAGTGTCGTTCAGATGGTTTCCGCTCTTCTCACTCGCGGGCCTCAATATCTCAAGCACCTCGCTGATCGTCTTGCGAAATGGCTCGAAGAACATGAATATGAGTCGCTTGCACAGATGCGAGGCAGCATGAGCTTGCTCAAAACGCCTCATCCGGAAGCGTTCGAACGCGGAAATTATGTGAAGATTCTGCACGCCTGGGAGCCGGCGTGATGAGGATTTGGTGATTTGGTAATCTGGTGATCTGGTGATTTATTTTTCAATCACCAAATCACCAGATCGCCAGATCCCCAAATCTAAAAGGAGACTCGGCGGATGATCGACGTGAGTGTTCTTTATGGTGGACTGGAAAGTCCGTCGACGCCGCATCGGTATGGGCGTGAGATAAGGCAGATTGATCCGCCGGCGTATCAGAAGATGGCGGTTGCAAGGTCGGCCAGGGAACGACGGCCGATCGTTGTGTGGAACCTCACTCGCACCTGCAACCTCAAGTGCGTTCATTGTTACACGGCTTCCGAAGCGTGCGCGTATTCCGATGAGCTTGGCACGGATGCGTGCAAGGCAGTTCTTCGTGATTTAGCGGAATTTAAGGTCCCGGCGGTGCTTTTCTCCGGAGGCGAGCCGCTGGTGCGTTCGGATTTTTTTGAGCTTGCCGCCTATGCACGCGAACTCGGCCTTCACGTGGTTGCGTCCACGAATGGCACCCTGATTACCCGAGACGCCGCCGAGCGGTTCAAGGAACTCGGTTTCGCTTATGTAGGCATTTCGCTGGATTCTGTCGATCCCGCGATTCACGACGAATTCCGCGGCGTAAAAGGGGCCTTCGATCGCACGATGCGTGGTTTCCGTCACTGCGTCGATGTCGGTCAGAAGGTTGGGCTGCGTCTTACGCTGACCTGTCACACGTCGCAGAATCTGGATCGGCTTTTTGATTTTATTGAAAAGAAAGGCATTCATCGGGCCTGTTTTTATCATCTGTGTCCGGCCGGTCGAGGGAGGGACTTGATGGCGATGCGGCCGGAGAACGCTCGGGAGGCGGTCGATACGATCATCACTCGCGCCAACGATTTCGTGAGGCGCGGCAAACGAATCGAAATCCTCACCGTCGATAATCCGTGTGATGGTGCTTATCTGTACATGCGTATGCTGATGGAAAAACGCCCTCGTTCGCGGCAGGTGCTCGATATGCTGCTCTGGAACGGCGGTGCCCGCTACTCTTCGGGTGTTGGGATTGCCAACATCGATTTTTCGGGGAACGTCCACGCGGATCAGTTCTCCATGTCCCGCACCTTCGGTAATGTGCGGCAACGGAAGTTCTCCGAAATTTGGCAGGACACTTCCGATCCCATCATGGCCGGCCTCAAGGACCGCCTCGATCTGCTCGAAGGTCGTTGCGGGGCGTGCCGGTTTAAAGCGATCTGCGGTGGGGGGCTTCGTGCGCGGGCAGAAATTTTCACGGGCAACATCTGGGCCGCCGATCCCGGATGCTACCTCAGCGACGAAGAAATTTCCGGTTTGCCGGTCGAGGAGATCGGATGAGGGCGTGGTCATCTTTTGTGGCAATGCCCCATCCTAGCCCGCGGCTCTGCCGGGGGGGCATGCCGGTGATGGTCATTCCGCGAAATGATCATCACCGGTTCGCTCCCCCGGCAGAGCCGGGGGCTAGTGGAGTGGGGCGTTGCCACAAAAGATGGCCACACCCTCGGATGATGAGATGGCGATGGATGTGTGGGCTGCTGGTCGTTTGCATGGTGATGGCTTATGGCTGCGAGCGACACGTTGAGGGGCGGTTGGCCTTTGATCGGGAGGAGGAGCGGCGTTTTCTGAAGGATCCAGGTTGGACGGGGCCGCTGAGTTCGCGATTGGGCGTTCGTGTTGAGGCTGCGAGTTGGGAGGAACTGGTTGCGAAGGTGAAGCCTACGTTCACCTGGGGCAACCTCGACGCCTGGGCTTGTGAGGCGTCCAACACTGGGCTCCCGAAGATGATGTGGATTGATGAGGACCTCGCCGGCAGGCCGATCTTTCGGCTCGAAAAGGCGTATGCGTGGCAACCTTCTGCGGATCAGGAGGCCCGCTGGGTGTTGGTGAAATTGATGCCAGCCGATGGCGGCGGGTCAGATATCGAAGCGAACAATTTGCTTGGCGAACAGATCAATGGCCGGGCGATGCCGATTTGCGTGAAGGTAACGGATGCAATTCCAGACGCTCCTGGCGATGGTATGTTGGCGGACTATGCGATCATTCGAGGCCGCGATCCGCGTGGCGGGACGGTGTATGAAATCGGCTGGTCGCACGAGATGTGCATGGGCTCGGGTCACTGGGTATATCGCGATCTAATCTACGTCTGGCGCGACGCGAAAGGGGTATGGCGTCTGCTGGGCGAGGGGGCTTGTGAAAGCGAGGGATGTAACGGTCGCCGTGAGTGCGGCGGTAGCTGGTGCGAAGTGAGTGTGCGGTGGCAAGGCGAGCCCGTGAGGCCGATGGTTTTCTTTGCACAGGGGATGCGGCGAAGTGAGGCGGGTGAAGGACCCATCGGATTGCCTGACCTTGTTTCTTATGGTGATGCGGTGCTTGATGGCACGGGCGACACGCTGCCGGTGGCGTTGAAGTGGTCGGGCGGGGAGTACATGCGGGCAGAGAAGGGCGATACGTTGGAGAAAATGGCGTGGCGCCTGGTGGTCTGGCGTGAAGTAGATACGATGGATTCTGCTCATTATTGGGAACCGTGGCTCGACAAGCCGAGCCCGGAACTTTTGCGCCAGCGTGAAGCCTGCCGCGAGGAACTTCTGCGACTGAATCCGAAACTGTCCGCTAATGACAGCGACGAGCTTGTCGAGGGAACACAGGTATACATGAGAAATAATTGAGTATGGTTCGTGAAGATGCGTAAGCCCAGGGACTGCAGTTCCTGGGCTTTTTTGGCTGTCTGTGATATTGTCCAGAACAGGTATAAAAAAAGGAGTTTGGTTGTGGCGGAAGTTTTGAAGGTCGGGCGGGAGTGGGAAATCGTTTGGACGATCACGGACAGGCGGTTAGCGACGGCGTATGGGAATCCGGGGGTGGCGGTGTTCGGGACGCCGGGGATGGTGGAAATGATGGAGCAGGCGGCGGTGGAGTGCGTGCTGCCGTGCCTGGAAGAGGGGCAGGGAACGGTGGGGATTAAGGTGGATGTGGAGCATACGGCGTCGACGCCGGTGGGGATGAAAGTGTGGTGCGCAGCGAGAGTTACCGCGATTGATGGACGGAAGATTTCGTTTGAGATGGAAGCGCGTAATGAGGTGGAGGTGATTGGGCGAGGAAAGCAGCAGCGAGTAGTGGTGGGGCTGGGGAGGTTTGTGGAAAAAGCGACTCAGAAAAAACTCGAAATTCGAAACTTGAAATTCGAATAAAACTTGAATGTTCAAATGTTTCAATGACCGAAACACCGCCTTCAAGCGGCTCCGTTTTGGTCATTTGAACATTTGAACATTGGAATTTGCTTCGAATTTCGAATTTCGAGTTTTTCTCAGTATTTGCCGATTTCTTTGGCGAGGGTGACGATTTTTTTGTAGGTTTCGAAAGAGACGGCATCGGGGACGGAGTGGTCGGAGGAGAGGATGTAGCCGCCGTTCTGTTTGAGAATGGGGACGTATCTTCGCATCTCGTCGGCGTATTTGTCGAACTCGTGCATGACGGCGGCGTTGAGGCCGCCGTGGAAGACGAGCTTGTCGCCGAAGTCTTTTTTGAGCTTGATCGGGTCCATGCCGGCTTTGATTTCAAGGGGGTTGAGGCAGTCGATGCCGATGTCGACGAATTCGGGGACGAAGGGCATGACCTGGCCACAGGAGTGCAGGCGCGCGTAGATACCGTGGGAGTGGGCCCAGTCGACGGCACGTTTCATGACGGGTTTGAGGACTTGGCGGTACATGTCGACGGACATGAATTGGTGCATTTTGAAGCCGAGGTCGTCGGGCCAGTTGATGGTGTCGAAGGTGTATCCTTTTTGCCATTGCTCTTCGAAGATGGCGATATCGAGATCGAGGTATGTGTTAAACATGTCGATGAGCCATTCGGGGTCCTCGGCGAGTGCCATCAGGACGCGATCGGTGCCGGTGGCCCAGGAGTGGGTGACGTCGAAACCGAACCACCAGTAGGCTTCGAGCCAGGCGCCGCGTTTTCGCCAGGTGGCGTATTCGTTCTTGAGACGGTCCCAGTCGATGCGGGTGTTGTTGGGGGTCATGCGTTTTTTTGCTTTTTCCCATGCGTCGCGGTCGATGATGGTGAAGTCGAGGAATTCCGGGACGCCGCCGTGGTTCTTCCATTCTTTGATGGTGGCGCCCCAGAGAGTTTTGCGGATGCGGTATTCTTCGGTTTCTTCGAGGAGTTGTACGGGGTATTGCGGGGAGTTGTCGCCCCAGAGGTAGACCTGGTAGTCGACGCCGAAGTAGTCTCGCCAGTCCGCGGATTCGGGTAGGCCTTCTTTGATCCAGCGGGTGAGAGTGGACTTCCATGGCCCATCCGTGATCGGAACGCGGTCTGCGGTCTTGTGCTGGTACATACGCGTGAAACGTTCGTGGCTGGTGAGCTCAATGGCCATGAGAGACTCCTATTGAAGAAGACGCAAGACGATACCACGAAGAGACGAAGTACACAAAGAATAGCGAATAAAGGTAGCGACCCCGCTTTGCGGGGGTGAAGGTGCAGGCTGTCGAGTCACCCATTCACAATTCACTATTCCTCATTCACTATTCTCTTCGTCGTTTCGTTATCGTTTGTGTAGGATAGTGTCATGCTTATCTTTGCTTGGCCGATGATGCTGGGGGTGGCGGGAGGCGTGGCGGCGCTGGGAATGCTGGCGCTGTGGCGAGGAGAACGCGGACGCCAGCGCGTCTCTTCAACAAAATTGTGGGAAGGCTTGGTGGAGACGGCGGCAGGCGGAAAGCGGCGAGCAATGGACCCCGTCTGGGTGATGATCTTCGCGGGAGCACTGCTGGGAACTCTGGCGGCGGCGGGGCCGGGATGGCAAATGAAAAAAACGGGCGGAGGGGCGGCGATGGAGATGCATGTGGAGTGGTCGGTGCGAAGTGTGGGAGGTCGCGGGGGGGGGGGGGACCCGGGGTTGTTTTTGCGGGTTTTGAAGGCCGGGGGGGGGGGCCACCGGGGGTGGGAATTGGAAAGCAAAAAGCCAAAACCCAGAACCAAAAAATAAGAGGCCAGAAGCCGGGGGG
>Ga0123357_10005549_pt1 | contig 15134 bp, 14 predicted proteins | sample TergutEmb28metaG_FD_89873 | JGI IMG/M metagenome (GOLD analysis project Ga0123357, IMG submission 89873) | Embiratermes neotenicus P4 segment gut microbial communities from Petit-Saut dam, French Guiana - Emb289 P4 | ecosystem: Host-associated > Arthropoda: Insects > Digestive system > Gut ... | reverse complement strand
GCACACCTAGCCACTGCTCCACAACACATTCCCACACAACATGATATGCTGCCACAACACCTCGTTTGCAAATACGAATTGGATTGTGAATATTGTAATATAACTTTAGCAAGGAACAAAGCTTCCTGATGATGATCTGACAAGATCGAAACATGTCGGAGTGTTTTAAAGTGTTTTAAAGTGTTTTAAAAGCGTTTTATGTGAAATTATATGTGCATTCTTTGGTTGATAAATTGAAGTGTTTCTACGAAAACGCACGGTGCTACAATAAGATTTATAGTAGAGCTGTAGCTTTACTCCCCCACTGGGCCTTCGCGGCCTGGTGTAGAGGAAACGTGACCTTTATTAACTTTCACTGAGGAAGATGTAAATATTTTATACACCGTGTTCATCTGCGACGAATCTAGGTTCTGTCTGTACGATCCTGGAATTAAACGTGAGTTCATGCAACGGGAAACTGCTGCATCGTCGAGACCACAGGGGGCTTCAATGTCGAAGTAACAAATTTAAGAACACGGTGCTGGTTTTCTTCAACGTCAGACATATAGCCATGTTTGAATAGGTACACCAAATCGGAGAAAGAACAAAGAATTCTGCATTAAATTTACAACATAATTACAAAAATGTAATCGGACACAGACCAGGTTGATTTTTCGACGATTACAACGTAAAGGCGCACAAAGCGATTTCGGTCTGCCAGCTCCTAGCCCCGTATTCACCAGATCTTGATAGCTGCGACTTTCCTATTTGCCCATATTGGAAAGTTCGCTAAAACTAATCTATTTTCAGCTATTGGAGGATAGCCACAAGAATGTGACAGAGTTAATTAGAAGGCTGTCACAAAATGACCTCAGGTTGTGCTTTAAGGAGTGGAAGGCTCGTATGGAGCCTGCCTCCTGAGGGTCGCAAGAAGAAGCAGGTTCCGTCGAAAGATCGCCATCACATCCTAGAAGAGTTACATTTGTTTGTTTAGTTACTGTACCCTTTTCTTAGCTACAAATCCTGTTGTTTGGATGGTCGTTCTCTTACTGTATTTATTGGTTTCTTAATTCGTTATTTAATGGATGAATCAGTTATTCGTTAAGCTAGGCAGATAATCAGATATGCAGTCAGTGCTGGAACTGGAACGCCTGCATACCGTGTGGGAGAGAGAGACACGGATTCACATAGCTGCCCAAAATACCCGCGCAGCAGCGGCGGCCAGCCAAACTATTTCGGGGCGAGGTGTAACCTGACCAACAAACCGACTGACTGACTGATTGACTAACAGACTTTTGCTGTCATTACACTGATACAGTCAACAGGGGCGCGAGGTTCCATCATTATTAATTCCTTTTATTTTATAACGTTGTAGCAACTATAGTGTTCACAGTGGTATTTGGAATGAATTTATTGGCACCGCTTGAGTGTCTGGCATTACACAAAACAAGATGAACGAAATATCTGACAGAAACGAATTACGAGTTTCTGATGTTGGAGGGACTAAACAAAACAGCGACACCGTGTTTTTGATGAAACCTGAAAACCCGTCACCGCGTGCATAACAGCTCACCAATAGGCCCTGTCAGCAGTCAGTTAAATCTAGTCCACAACTTCAACGTTACCTACATAAGTCCATTCTAATATTACCCACATTAATCTCTAATTGTTTAGTTTTCCGCTCAAACTGTTGTAGGTTATGTATTAGTCACATGCTGCACACATCTAAATAGGTGGCTGTATGCCGTGAGTTTGTATTCACACGTATGTGGAAGACATAACGTAAAGCGTAAACATTTCTTTGAATTCCGGCCGATAATTGAATTAGGACATCCACAATAAAAAAAAAGTGCAGCTGAAGGTGCCATTCAAATATTCTCGCCGAAGGAATCAGTAAAGCTGGAAAGCGCCTTAATCAGGCAGATTCTCTCTGGACTAAGCCGAACTCTAGAGCAGGTGTGCTGGTGTCTGTGCACCATCATTACTGGCGATGTTGAAAAGAGTTTAACAAAGCAATAGCCACTTCATGCTTTGGTCTGGTTTCAGGTACATACCAGGGACAGTGGCTCCGGGGGATGAGACATGGCTATGGTGTGAGGGTCAGCGCCCCATTCGGGATGGCTTCGCACTATCGTCCCAGCAAGACTGTTCGCGCCTCCATGACATCTCTCCGGAGCGCAGACGCAGGTGGTGGCAGCACTGTCGGGGGGGCGGCAGATCCTGCCGCGGAGAGGGACCGGAGAGTAGACGACTCCAGGGGCGGCTTTGTACTGAAGGCACGCAGCGACGAGCCCCCAGCGAGACGGAGGTCCCTTGTAGAGAAGGGCTCCAATATTAAATCCATCTTCTCGGTGCGTACACAGTGGCCTCTTGTCTGAACTCAAGTTAGAGTTGCCCTTCTTTGGAGATGAAGTTCCCCCGTACCCGACCTTGTACAGACTGCGTAAGGAAATAGGCGTCATAAGGAAAGAACACGTTGTAAATTTTCCGGCAATTAAAGTAAACTGATGTAAAGAATGCTGACGTTGCCTTGTTACTCATTCTTAATCTCTGCAACGGGCGGAGGGGTGTAGTCGGCTTCTGTCCTTGGCCCCCTTATCCCCAGAAAACTTACAGAAGGCTATGAGAGCCTGACAGCCACTTCTGACGAGGCGGAGAAAAGAAAAATCCCTAAGTCCGTGCCAAGATTCGAACGTTGGCAGTGCATTTTGTAGGCATCCACGATAGGGGCTAGCTATCATTGCACCTGAACGGTGTCGAGAATTTGAAGAGCGATGTGAATAACGTGTTGTACAAAAAAGAGAGAAAAATTGGTTATACAAGCCACTTCTTATTGTTGAGTTAATGAAATGATGTCATTATGGGCTTAACGATGCCAAAGAAGTAAGAAATTCGTTTTTCTTCTGTTATTATGTTTTTGTGGACTATTGTCTCTTACAAGCGGGTCTGTTTTGTGACAGTGTTCCGAACAGTATCCTGGTATGGGAGATGTCACGAACTTATTCAGTGGAGGAGATTATGTGGACGAGAACTTCTTAGTTTGAATAATTCATCTGTTATTATTATCACAGGCCTTTCGTGAAGTTTACGATCTGGATGTCCAACTGATCGTAAACTGTTCGCTTCGACTACCATAGCGGTATTACCTGAACTGTATAAATCACTATTGATACGTCGTAGGATTAAAGTTCTGCATAAGTAGATGTCATTATTGGAAGATGTAAATGAACGTTGAAATTAACGGGGTGTTGCAGAGGATGCGCAAGCAGCGAAGCACTGGAGACCTAGATAAGCGAGGAGGGAACTCTGCCAGCATTAGGAGCACAAGTTCTAACGCCTCTTGGATCAGCACGGAATCCTCGCAATCCGGGATGACCAATGCTTCAGTCCACACGGACTCCAACGCCAGCTTCGTCGTCGAGGTAAAAAAAGAAAACGCGTTTTGACATACAAATCAACTCACTTTTATAAATACTCTATAAAAATTATATTTCATATATTTACAAAATTCTAAGGTGCACTCCATCTGGAATTAACATATTTAAAACGCAGTATTTTTTGGATACCTTGTCTTTATTTACTCTGGAAGCAGCCACATGATGTGTAAGTTCATTTAACTATAAAAACGCATACCGTAGATTAAACAGTATTTTTGTCCACTTTGTTTTATATAGTCATATCGTTAAATGTCGTAGACCTTAGAAGATATATATATATATATATATTAAATTTGTATATGATGTACTATTTAAAAGAATTCACAATATTCATCATGGACTTCCTCTGGAGTAGGAGTTACATAAGGCCAATATGCATCAAATTTTATTCGCTGAATAATATTCATTAGGCGCCAACCTAATGTTAATTTTAATCGAAATCTTTTAAATATAATTATAAATATAAAGAAATATATTCCAGGTCCAATTTTAAATGCACAACTGTTGTGCTGTGTTGGTGTACTAGGTTATTTTAACCATTCCCTCTCCTGTTTTACTTTCCTAGTGCAGTGTACTCTTTATTATTCCTGGTATGCTGGGGCAGGTGGTATGCGGAATATTGAGAAAGACGGATAGTTCGAACATAAACTCCATCGAGCCACGAACCGAAAATAGAACTGTAATATATTTATTACATACATAATACATACGTAGCATACGAGTAGACGCTTGTTTACGTCAACAATCCATGATGTTTGTTTGTATTGAGGACTGTGTTCGAGCACGGGGTGCTAAGTCACGTTATTTCGAACCTTTGTCATTAGTCCTTAGCAAATTACGGTCATGCGTGGATAATCCGCGAGCCGGATATTGCGCGCCCGGAAAATCGAGAGTACTTCGTATGTAGTTGTTAGACCTTCCGAGAATTGTGTCCAAGGGAAACAGAAAGGTTGCCAGGTTCCTTACTGTTTTGTGCAGGTGAACATATAACGACTTTTTGTTTGATTTCTTGATATTTAATAACAGATTAACAAGGAAGATACTTTTCTCTAATTAACTAGCTTATGCTTGGAAACTAAACTCGATGAGACTTATAATTATCTCCTTTTTATACTACTGCTACTACTACTACTACTACTACAACAACTACAACTACTACTATGACTACTATTACCACCACCACCACCAATACTACTACTACTACTACTACTACTACTACTACTAATACCACCACCACTACTACCACTACTACTACTACTACTACTACTACTGCTACTACTAACTGCTACTGCTGCTACTACTACCACCACTCTTATCACAACCACCACTACTACTACTGCTACTACAGCTACTACTACTACTACTACTACCACCACCACCACTACTACTACCACTACTACTACTACTACTACTACTACTACAGCTACTACTAACTGCTACTACTACTACCGCCACCACTACCACCACTATTACTACTACTACCAACATCACTACTACTACTACGGACATTTCGTCGTTTAGAAGGAACATATCTTGTTACTACGCCCTCTTTAGTCTATATGGCATAAAGTTGTCATAAGTAGTGTAGTTTGCAGTCGTAATAACGACGGTAGATATTGGCAATGGAAAGACTGGGTTGATTCTATATAAAATGCTCAATATATTAATGCGTGGAGAGTGTGATTAATCTTTCTAGGTTTCAAGTGTTTACTTATTGCCAGTTTGTGTTACCGGTTGTTCCGTTAGTGTTGACATTGTAATATCCCTCCTGTAAAATGACTGCTTGTTGACCGAAACATGTCGAAGTTTAGGACTTTAACATCATATTTCCTATATGTATAATTTATGTTGTGTTGTGGTTGTGTCGATTTGGTTTATGTTGACGAAAATCAACACAACAGTGTGGACTGAAACGTAAGAAATTTTGTTTCGTCGTTTCTGGGGTGAAAGAAGTGGACAGATAGACTTGAGTTCCCTGTGATACATTGATTTCGCTGACTGTGTAAGGCACGAATACTGAACATCCCAGCTACTGAGGCAGGCACATTTAAAATTACAATTGATGTACGTGGATAGTTCGTTCAAATATATGTCTATGTATATTTGTGTCCAAGTGGAGCCGCAGGGTTCTAAGTAAAGTAGCGAAATAGACGAAACCGGAGACCACACTTACACTTGTTTGTGTGCAGGACGAACAGATGGACGAGAGCGTCACGGAGACATACATGGGTGAGTGGAAGAATGACAAGCGCTCTGGGTTCGGCATTAGCGAGCGTTCGGACGGACTGCGCTACGAGGGCGAGTGGTTCGCGAACAAGAAGTACGGCTACGGTGTCACCACTTTTCGGGACGGTTCCAAGGAAGAGGGCAAGTACAAGAATAACGTTCTCATCACCTCCCAGAAAAAGAAACACTTGTTCCTTATCCGCTCAGCAAAGTTCCGCGAGAGGATAGATGCTGCTGTCAACGCTGCACAACGAGCTTCAAAATTTGCCCTGCAGAAGGCAGACATCGCTATATCGAGGTGAGTGACATACGGTAGATCCAACTTCTCTGCCAAACTATTGATCTTTTACCCTAAATCAACCTATATAATATAAGACTAAGACTCTGAAGATGGGCTTGCAATAAACTCCAGTTGTCACAGAGAACACAGTTCTTATACGTTAGAAACATCGATCGGCTAATGCTGCGGAGGAAAATAATGTTATACGAAACACAAATGTAAAATGCATGGACAAAATGCAGAATTTCTTAATGTTATAGTATGTGCAGATAAGACGAGAATTTAAAATGTTAATGTACGGTAACATGTTATGTGTAGGCTGATGGTTAATTGGGGTTGCATAGAACAAACGTAGAAATTGTGTTGTCACCCCAAACGAAGCCAAAAATTTTAATTAAATGTACAGAACGGGAAACACTAGGAAAACAAAAGATAGAAATGTCGTTTTTGTGAGTGCAATTCGATGCAAGAGCGTTTTGATGTTCAAAAAGTACTTGAAAATTGTTTAAAACGCTCTTTATTAATATGAATGCATTGCTGGGTTTTGTGACATCTAGAATTTCTGGTACGCTGAAAAGTCAGCGCACGTGTCGCATTACTGTCGCAACCATTTCAGTCAAGCGCCAAAATTCAGCGCACGTGTCGCATTACTGTAGCGACCATTTCAGTCAATCGCCAAAGTTCAGCGCATGTGTCGCATTACTGTCGCAGCCATTTCAGTCAAGCGCCAAAGTTCAGCGCATATTTTGCATTACTGTCGCAGTAATTTCAGTCAAGCGCCAAAGTTCAGCGCATGTGTCGCATTACTGTCGCAGCCATTTCAGTCAAGCGCCAAAGTTCAGCGCATGTGTCGCATTACTGTCGCAGCCATTTCAGTCAAGCGCCAAAGTTCAGCGCATATTTTGCATTACTGTCGCAGTAATTTCAGTCAAGCGTCAAAGTTCAGCGCACGTGTCGCATTACTGTCGCAGCCATTTCAATCAATTGCCAAAGCTGGTCTCGTGTGTAAATCTTCAATCAAACCATTGGTGAGCAACCAGCGGACCGTGGGACGCATCTGATCACCGAAGTCTACTTCTCTCGATAGTTTTCGGACACATTTAACTTGTGATCCCCCATTAGAATGAAGACGAATTTTAATTATTTGGTCAACTTCGTACGCTTGGTTAAATTTGGTAAGCAGTATTTTAGTTTCAACGGGATTCGTGCACTTTGCATGACTATACCTCATATGTTACGTAGAAACGTTACAGTGGGAGGCGAGAGGCACCACGGAGTGGTACGCTCCACCGTCTCTCCTACTTTTACAATTCTAAGTAGGTTCTAATTAGTGCAGTTTTATTTCAGTCGTGGTTGTATGGAATCAAATTCCACGTGTTTCTTCAAAAATACCAGTTTTCAAGAAAGAGGGCGAGCCTCTCATTGACATTTTCCATTCCAGGAAAATATTGTTTGCCCTCAAGTTAAATTACAATTATCATACTAAATTTTATTAATGATAATAGTTACAAAATGCGTAATCTCAGGCTTACGCCGCGGAACTGCTTTGCCCTTGAAGATGGGACTGATAGTTGACCTGAAACTTCGGTGGAAACTGCCATTCTGCGCTGCGTAATATCCCAAAATAACGCAGATTTTATTAGTTGCCGTACTGTAATCACATAAAATAAATTAATTTTCCTTGGAAAATTAGCGCTGCAGTGTTAAACGCTGCTTTGTAGCCTGCACGCACTTTGGGGTTTTCCACACCTTCCAAATGCGCTGAAAGGTCGTTGACTGGAGTAATGTGAGCACTTTAGACGGCCTTTCAAGGTGATGTACTTTGCGGGTAGAATAATCATGAGCTCCATCGTGCTTAAAACCATGCAGTTTGTCGCTTTGCCGATGTTAGGCCTACGTATTCTGGAAAATGACGTATTTCTTCCGTTGCCCATGTTTCTAACAGAAGGGTTGCGACCATGTCCGCGTATCTGTATTGTGAGTGACTGAGACAGCCTCTTATAGTACGTGTATATAACCACATATTACTGATACATACTGGCTGTATATGTGCTGTATATTCACATAACATATCTTGTGGCGCGACCGGCATTGTGTAATTTAATTTTATTTAAAGAGTTTAAAGGATGATGCCCTGTATGGTTCTCTTCCTTGCAACTCTCCTGTGTGGCGACACTGTGGATTCTGCTGTATGGGTGGGCTTAGAGAGCTGTTTGGATCGTGTTCGCAGGACGGCGACGGCTCGAGGCAAAGCGGAACTGGCAGACATAGCGGCGGACCACGCGCGGGAGGATTCCGACATTGCGAGGGCCACAGCCAAACAGTTCGCCCCTGACTTCCAGCAGCCAGGTAATGCCCCGATCCTAAGGCCCAAAATAACCCGTCTCAGAATGTGGCTGTGAAATGTGCTTCTAGCATTGGAGACGTGTAGAAGACTTTCTGCCAAATTCAAATTACGTGAACTACCAGTATATAGACAAAGTTAAGTAGACGCCTTTCACTTTTGTGAACAGCGCATTGTGTGTCAACGTATGTGTGTGTGTGTGTGTGTGTGTGTATATATATATATATGGTACTTAATTATGCGTACTTGTGTCTTTGTGTGTGTGATGTGTAAACATTTGCGTGATTTCAGGCTTCCGCCGCGAAAGTAGGTGAGAACTGCTGTCTTCTGGGTTATTATGCAGCGAATAGTGGTAATTTCTTCAAGACGCTTCGGGACAACCTATCGGTCCCATCGTCAGAGTTCAAGAAAATCTTGGACCCTGAAGATCGTTTTCTTCAATCCTGAAGAGGGGGCCGATAGTTTGTCCCGAAACGTCGGTAAGAAACTACCACTATTCGTTGTGTAATAACCCAGAAGAGCGCAGTTCTCTGTGTAAACGTTACTTTGTGTGAAAGTTTGTTTTTTTACAGCGAATTTTTATAAAATTAGAATTTTGGACTAATTTGAATGTTTTTGAGTTATAGATAGGCCATGTATTGGATAGAACGATTTTTTTCTCCGGTATGGCGGACGAAGTAAAGTCGAACAAGTCTTATTTAGAACATACTCTTGAATTTATTTCGGCACATAATGTTACAAAGACTGCCTAATAGCAAATGCAAATAATTTTTTATATACATTACAGAATCTTCGATTACACTAGAATGAAAAACCTCAAAACTCGCAAATTAAGATGTCCATTTAATTTTTTTCTGTATCCGTCACGTTTTAGTCCCGTATACATATATGTCATACGGGCCGATCCTAGTGGCCTTGCAGTCTAAGGCGTGGGTCTGCGGCTGCTCGCTTGCTGGGATTGCGAGTTCGAATCACACAGAGGATATGGTCTGTTGAGAGAGTTGTTTGTTGTCAGGCAGAGGCCTCTGCTTTGGGCTGATCACTCGTCCAGGGGAGTCCTTCCGAGTATGGTGTGGCTGAGTGTGATAATTAAATATGTTCAGTGATGATTCCCTGGCCAACTAGGGCCTCTTGAGCCGTGAAAAAGAAATATAAATATGTACACTCATACACATACACACGCGCGCGCGTGTGGGCGCGCTTTGCACTGTCGTTCTGCTTGTCTCTTCTGTCAGTGAGGTTGTTGCTAAGAAATCACACACACACACACACACACACGCGTAATAGCGAGTTTGTTTACCTTTGTCTGGTCTCTGGCAGTGTAGCTGTATAATCCATAAAGCGCGTGGTTGTATTATTATGCGGCTCCAGAGGAAATAAAATAATGCAAAATGTAATAATGGCTAGTTTATGGTGATATTAATACCTAACACAATTTAATTGTTCTTTTTTTGTAGTGTAGTAACTTTCATATGTCAGTTAAGACACAATACACTATTATTCAAGTTATGCTGTGCTTGTGATACAGTGTTCTAGTGGTCTGGTAGATAGTTTTGGATGTTTTGGGAGGTTATACTGCCTCTCAGAAGGCCACACCATGAATTCCACTGCCTTGAAACCTCAAATTGTACACCCTGTTATTGCTCACTTGCTTTGTGATGTTTATTGGAATATATGTAGAAGATGCACAAGGCTATAATTATTAAGCAGAAGTTTAGTAAAGATGTGTCATATGCAAAATATGCAATTTATTATGCCATTACATTCTTTAAAAATAAATCCAGATGAAATATGGACATAGTTTTGCTTACAGTGTGTGTACATGAGTGTGTTTGTGCACATATGAAATTTTGCCAGTTTATTTGTGAAATGTGGTCTCCTAATATGAGAGAAGGGCTTCAAATACCGTGTGTGAACTGTATTGTACATGTGTGATTAGGAAGTTTAATATGCACAGCTCACCTAGTATGATCTGTTGTTAGGATGTTGAAATCAGTGAAATTATGGGATGAATATGTAACCCAAATGTAGGAGACATGAAAAGTATACCCTCTTCATTTTCAGATCCATTAGAAAGCAGCAATTTAGAAGACTGAAAATGGAATAGGGTAGTAAAATGAAGAAGAATCACTAGAAAAGAAGCTGCATGGACCTGAGTCAAAAAAGTTGACAGTGTTGGGCTTGTCTGTTGGCAGTGTTTCATCTTTGAATTATGTTTCTGTACAGCCATTTGGTAATGTACAGAATATGGAAGAGCAAATTTTAGTTAAGCTTGATGGTGTTTGCAGGGCCGGACAAATTTCGGGCCAGAGACCATATCAAACACCGACCACCACCAGAAGACGCACTTCCTGCCAAGTCCATTCTTCAGAAATCCAATGATCAGTCGGTTGTACAGCAGCAGACAACGCAACAACCAGCTCAACAACCTAACCAACAGAATCAGCCGTCATACCAACACAACCAACAACCCAACCAACAAAAACAACAGCCCTACCAAAAGAACGAGCAGCCCTACCAACAAAACCAGCAGATCTACCAACAGAATCAGCAGCCCCACCAACATACCCAGCAAGGCTTTCAACACAACCAGCAACCATACCAACCTAACCAGCAACCCCATTACACATCATCTGGGAAGTCTGTGCATATGGCTAATATGACCACAGACTCAGAAGCAGGAAAACCGTACATGAACAAGCAGGATCAGGTGCCAAACCGTGTCCCCAATGCTATCTCTGCTGCAAACCCCAAGCTACCACAGTTGCCTTCTCAGAACGAGGAGGGCCCCACACCAGTCGCTTCTGTCAATAATCCAAACGCAACGTCTGTGGGCAGCCCTGCAGCCACTACTGGTGGCTCAAATATATCACTGCGTCGTAATTCGAGAATTAAGGTTTGTTTCTATAACTAGATCACAATACTGAAACGTTAACTAATTTTCTTATAATGATTCTAAAAACATATTTATATGGGCACAATGTTTAGTGTGCAGTGGTGATATGAGAAATTCAGGCAACTTTTGGTTTGGACCTGAAACCAATACACTGGACAACATAATATTAAAGTGGTATGGGGAAATTGGGTGTAAGTGTAAGATTGATTCAGAATTTGATCCAGTCACGGATTTTGTGAGCACAGTATGAACTGTCTGTTTATATAAGAGAAAATTTTTTGTCCAAAATAAAAATTCTCAAACACAGGATACCTTAAAATTTTAGTAGAATTGTGATTAAGGTCACTGACATCTTACATGTTTCGAAAATGTACTTTTGCCATCCTCAGTCTATTATTATTATTATTATTATTATTACACTTTTCATAGCAAACACAAACTTCTGTGTTTTTACTAGTATCTCTCCACTCTCCAGGCGTGTATATACAAGCTGTCCCAAATGTCGCTGCTTTATTTACCACCAGCCACCAACAGAAAGTGACGGTTATGAATAAAAATAAAAAATAAACATTTGTTTAGTGTGTTGGCAGAAGCTTCTAGTGCATGCAGTTGACTCGATGGAAAACTACAGAGCCTCCCATTTGCTGGAACAAGTAAAATTTCCATGCTGCTGTAGGATATATATTAACAGCATGTGACAGAATTCAGTAACATTTCTTTTCTGTGTCCAGGCAAATGTATAGGTTTTATTTTCAAATATTTATTCACGAAGTTTCCATCTCTGATTTAGACCTTATCATTTTGGTCATCTAGATGTGCCTCCATCTTAGTGATATCTTTGTGAATTCTGTCGCAGTCATGATGCCAGCATCAAGGTATGGGAACTGATGAGCATGTCATGAGCTTTGAGAACCAATTTATGTTTGTTTTCAAAATTTTGATTATTTTTCACAAAAAGGAACTGCTTTTCATTTGGGCAACGGTTCGTATTTCTTTCAGCCTACTGCGGTCCCTGAGGAAATGCCAGCGTTTGGCTACCAACAGTCAATGAACGACCGCTTCGACCACTACAAGCGGCCGCCGAGTCGGGACTCGAGCGTGGACCGATACCAACGTGCGGCGTCGCGACTGGGCGGTCTGGGTTCTCGACAGTCCTCCGTGGACAAGGCTGCACCTCCCACTGTTCCTGGTGGCAGAGAGGTGTCTGTGGACCGCACATTGCGGGGCCCCTCTGCGACACGTGGCAACACCCCATCCGCGGGTAACGGGGCAGTTGTGGGCGCGCCTCTTTACAGCATTCCCAACTCGCTGGGCGCCCAGCAGGGCCCCTTCGAGGAAGTTGTTTTGCGCAACAGAACACTGGGGCAGGACATCATCCCTTCACCAGGACAGCCCAAAAGGACAGAATCCCTCTTTATTAATTCTGGTGGTGGTGGAGGAGGTGGCGGTGGCGGAGGCGGAGGCGGAAGCGGAGGCGGAAGCGGAGGCGGCGGAGGTGGAAGCAAGGCTATGAAGGTCGGTGCCCTTTCATGTTTCGTTCATGATGCTTATAGCAAAAAATAAAGATAATGTATGAGGAAGTGAAGGTATATCCATTGACTTTGGAACTGCGTTTAGGGGATAATTTAGCTTCACGCTCCTGCTGTTTTACACCCAAGGAGTTTGGGTGTGCTCCATTGCCGGTTTGGACACGGTGATGAAAAGTCTAACTCCGTCCAACCTGCAGTCCGTCACCAAACTGACTGAGCTATGTGGGCTATCCATGTTATCGCTAAAATACAGAGTAGGTCTTGTATATCCTTTCTGGCTTTGTATGTCTCATTGGTGTTTATGCTAGTACTTTATACATAAATATCTGACAGATAACAAGTACCAGCATCAGGTGTATTAGGCACTACATGGGCTAACAAAGCATACCAGCAATGCAGATATTGGGTCCACATACAGCCATAAATTAATTTTCTTAGCCCACGATTGGCAAGGAATTCCCCACATTTATAGTTCATGTGAAAGGAATAATAATTTACGCATTACATAAATATTTGCATACCTGGAGCATAAATTTGCGAAGATATGTCATGATGACAGCACACTTTGCAGTGGCGATTCTTTTCATGCATGTGTGATTTCTCCTGCAAATAGCAGCCTGATGACTCATCGACAACACCTGAGACGACCTTCTAATGACCCTTGGCTCGCTGTGGTGTGTCAACAGATCCTCTCTTGTGCCAGTTGAAACTTGCGTGCGAAAGGTTAGCATACTGACGATGGGACCAGCAAAGGAACGCTCGAGGGGATGCATTGTCAAATTAGTAACCATACTGTGGTTCCTCGTCCGGTGTAAAAAAGATTTTGCTGAAGGGAAATACGATCTGAGCCATGAATCACATGGGGTGCATTCAGCTGAGTCACTGCAGGTGGCTGTCCCTGTCATTATCTTTTAGAGGTTTCCTAGTTGAATTGCTAAACTTCTCACGTAACAACAGAATTGTTCTCATGGCGAAGTCCAAGTTCTTTTGTTACAAAACAAGCTCTGACTGAGCTGTGAAACAGTCAGAAATGCTGCACATTGCGTCGTGGTTAAAAAATCAACAATGATGAGTTGACTTTTCTTTTTTTATATAAAATATTAACCCTTTAAACGCAGAGTTAAATCCCATCTGCCATTTGCTGGCATTATTCGGAGCTCACCATATTCTCCACATTAGCAGGTAAAGGGTTAAAGTTATACTAAGACCATTTATGCCTTTTCAGTATGCAAGGTTTATGTCTCAAGTTTCGTTATTTGTTCATTAAAGCAAAATGTATTTTGGGGTTGTCATATTGTTGCATGGCATAAAAAAAAGATGTTTGAAGAATTTTCAAAGATTTTACATGATACAAAGCTTTGTTGCAGTATTTCCATAGCCTTCAACCTAACTCTGAATATGCTGAATAAGCCCTCTTAGAACACAGCAGATGCAGTATAAATTATTCTTATTGTTCACTAAAAATATCCCCCTTGTACGCTGAATATCAACAATACAAAGTACTTATTCTTTAAGGGTATAAAATTATTCTCTTATCGTGACAAAATACGTGAATTATATAGTAGTGGAAAACAAACTGTTATCCCTTTAAAGACGAAACTATATATCTGTTCGAGTTGAATTGCCATTCCGTACCGCACAGTAAATACTGTTCCTCGGTTATACAAACCGAGAGCTTAATGCTATAACGAGAAATAATCGCTGTTTGTTATGAGATCCATGCAAAGCACATAAATGCATTGTGGGCAGAACACAGAATTTCTGAATGTTAAAGCTTGTGGTACTGTACATAAAGCAAGTATTAGGCTTTAAAAGGTTAATAATGTCAGTAGACCTACCTAGGAAATGTGAAGTATGCATGTTGTTTTTAAAAAGAGCTCCTTGGATTGTACAAATCAGCCAAGTACGATTGTTAAACTAATGCAGTCTAGGGGGTTGCAATGTCTGGATTTGTAGCCAGGATATGGGAAATATGCAGTTGACACAGAATCTTGATGAGTATACTTTATGAGGAATGGTTGCTTGGGAGGATTACAATATAAATGTTGCAGTAAGCTGTTGTAATTGCAAGGAGATTGAAGTGTCTCAGGAACGTGTTTAATGACTGGATTTAGCATGAGCGATGTTGCCATTTCTCTGCCACAGTTTTTCTTCCGTCTGAAACGTAACAAGTGCATTATATCGAGACGTGTCTGTGTGGGAAACTGGTTGCTACTGGTCCCCGTCCCGAGCCTTACGAATTCTGTGCGCATCGGCGCAACATGTTTCTCTAAGAACCATTCTATTATTACTCTCCCATTTACTCCTTAGTTTCCGAAGTTGCACCTTCCCTGTCAGTTCCCCCCCCCCCCCCCCCCCCCCCCCCCCCCCGCTCTTCTTTTTTTCTTTTCCTTCCTCCCCTCTCTCCTCTTCCTTCTTTTTTTTTTTTCTTTTTTTATTTTTT
>Ga0123357_10005548_pt1 | contig 15134 bp, 10 predicted proteins | sample TergutEmb28metaG_FD_89873 | JGI IMG/M metagenome (GOLD analysis project Ga0123357, IMG submission 89873) | Embiratermes neotenicus P4 segment gut microbial communities from Petit-Saut dam, French Guiana - Emb289 P4 | ecosystem: Host-associated > Arthropoda: Insects > Digestive system > Gut ... | reverse complement strand
TGCAAGCCCCTCTTTGGTGAGGAATTTGATTACAGCACGGTACTCGACTTTCGACATTTCAGCAGCTCACTACAACACGTCCTACTAGCACGAGTGCCTCCAGCATACTGGAGCATGTAGCCAGCTGAAACTGATACAGTAACCTCACAATAGATGGCTCTATATATCCCTCAGAGCAGTTTGCATTTGGCGCGGTCTTTGTATGTCAGGCCGGAAACTTATGGACCCACCTACGTAAATGAAGTAAGTAGAACTGCACCCCAAGAGAGTCATTTATTCAGGCAACAAAGATACATACCTCATTTTTAAGACATGCTGTACAATCTGTTTTATTTCCAACAAAATTCCAGTGCTTCATAATTTTATCTTTTTATGTTCAAATAAAATTCACGTTCTACACTAAGGTTACATTAAACATCCAGCCCCATTAGAAAAAAGTTACATAGGAATTCCACTGCAACTTTCTGGTTCCTGCTGGTTCAATTGGGGGGGGGGGTTTGAGGAGGGGACGAAGAAACTTCAATTCTGTTCACTAGTACTCCATGCCTCTGAAGTAACCAGCTCCATACAATTCATACACCAGAGTAATATGCGTGGAACAATACTGCAACCCATACACATGACTACACATGCATTTGCATGCACTAGCATTCTCATGCACATGTACAAGGAACACACACTGATAAATACAACATTCCACTTTCCATTGACATGTTTAAAGTAATAATTTTAATGAAGCCAGGACTGACAGAGACCTCATCTACAACACAGCATTTACAAGTGTATACATTTTATCTACTAAAATCTCCCTTACTTATGGTCTTAAAAAAGAAACATGAACTGTGTAGTACTTTGGACTACTACAGCCACATTTAATGCTGATATATCTTTTATGCACATAATATTGAAAAAGATGAACATACTTGGACAAATACTTCTCCTCTTCACATTCATCACCATTGTTGACATCCTGGCTTCGCCAGAATTCTCTCCATAAACTTTCAACAGTTTGGAATTCCAGGTTCACAACTGCATCCAGGAATGCCTAAATTACGTAGCAGAAACTTGTATCAACAAGTTATGAAATAAATGCAGAGCATAAAAATTCTACTATGTCCTGTTATTCCCTCCAGCTTTTAAACATACACGTCTTGTAAGGAAAGTACACCGGTTATATGTGTGTATTTTACTCTTCTCTACAACCATTTTTCAGCTCAATAACTATTTAGCGAATTACAAGAAAATGCAAGCAATTTTACCTGAATTCTAAATGTGCCAACATACTGATAGTTTAGAAACACTCTCTGAACCACAGCAGAGCAGTCAGTATAGTAACCAGGCTATTTGGACAGTCTGGGGTTCAAATCCCAGTATAGGAAAGAGATTCTTCCCTTATCCAAAACATGCACATCAGCCTCCTATTCAATGGGCACCAGAGGCCTTTCCTGGAGGTAAGGTGGCTAGGGTTTGAAGTTAACCATTCACCTCCATCTAGTGCTGGGTTAAGAATGGGTGGAGTTACACCTCCACTCCCTCTTGTATGTCTTCATAATGTGGACAGAAAATACTTTTATAATATAAAATTTCATATATCCAATCAAAAAATTCTTGACTTGTTACATGAACACACACACAAAACACGCCTAGTCTGTACGTACTCACACCATAAGGACAAAACCTGAGGCAAAAACCAAGGAACCAGACACCCTCTGCAACGTGTCGATGATACTTTTAAATTTTTTATGGATGTCTGGGATACTTTCCACACCTACCAGTAGAAGTTCGACTACATGAAGCAAAGTTTGGAATACAACTTACCACCACTTAATTTACAAATTCAAAACTGTACTTCTGCCTGATTATGTTAAGAAATCATACGACTAACATAAAAAATAAGTTCGTTAAATCTTTTTTCAACTAGCAAAAGAAACATTTTTATCGCTTCAAGAAATATTTGGTGAGTTATACTCAAAATAAGCCCATGTCCAAGTTTGGCCAAAACTGAAAATTTTAGTATAACTCACCGATGTCAAATTTCATGAAAATATAGTCACTGGTTCTAAATGTTTTCCATGCATACATGAAAATGGATTAAAAGATTTTATGTGTTCTGTGGGAGTGTAAAAATGTCCAAAAACGGGCAACTCATTAAGGAAATTGAAGGATTCATAAAAAATCTTTGTTACAAATGTTACAGGAAGACACCACTTGGGAGACCCAGGCGCAAATTAGAGGATAACACAAAAATGAATTTTAAGAGATATACAGTGTGAAGTTGCTTCTTAATTTCAAACAGCTATAACACAATAAAATCATGGGCTCTTGTGTGTATGGTGATAAAAATTCAGGGTTCAAAATAGCAGAAATTTGACTAGGAGATACGTATCATATACTCACACGGACAGGGGCAATGACTGGCTGGTATGGCACATATCAATCCACTACTCTTATCTGTTAATTCCAAACCTGAATACTGGTTGACAAATTTTACATGGACTTAAAAAGAAGAAGAAGAAGAAGAAGAAGGAGTGGAAAAAAAAAACAGAAGAACCCAGACAAACATGACGACAACATTTCAAGGGAAGCATTCCCATGGGCCTCTGTGTGGGACTGTTATTGAGAATACCCATAAATGTTTACTACATTCGAGTGCCCTCATGCTAACCACTCAATTCTATATGAAACAACTGCAAATGTAGCATGACTGATGTGGGGCACTCAGATCTTACAGCTAATGTTCTTGTACTGTGTCACACATATGTTAAAAATAAAACCAATGATAGACTTTTTACTTTATACAGTAAAATATATTGTCACCTAAAAATGGGTATAATTTTATTCTGTAACACGATACACATAGAAGCAACTGAAAATTACCTCACAATGTTCTCTGTAGATACTGCGTAATGTGTCCACATCTTCTAACGTGCAGTCCTCAGGTAACGCAAATCCTGGAGGAAATTCTATATCTGGAAAATCTGGTATAGCTCCAGATCCATCACCTAGGTATTGGTGGTGATGAGGATGCTGTTAAAAAAATAAATTATAAATGTATGTATGCCTGCACAGAAGCTGATTGTAATGCATTCTTTACATCATCTGTAAGACCCCACAAACTTATTCACATTTTTTACCTTGTTTTTAACACTTCTGTACCCAAAGACCCAAGGACAATCAGCTTCAGATCGAAACATGCAGCATATAAATAAAATAATATGGGGTAATATGTGATGGAAATATGCATGTTTACATGATTATATGCACACAATGGGATTGCTATCATAAAATTGATAGTGTTCAGCATCTACTAGCAGCCCAGCACAATAAGTGGATGTCAGTAGTACAAACTCCTACATGAGATTTGACGTTTCCACAGAATTTATGGCAAGGATCCATGTCCTCGGGGTCGTTACTTGCTGAGTAGTAGGGTGAATGATAAACAGCATTTCAAAGGACCTTACCACTTTCACTCTCAAAGGTCGAGTCAGGAATAAATAACTATGCTACTCAACAACTCAACTCCTATGTTTAGCTGGTAAGTATCACAATTTAAGTTCATTCACTGCGGAAGTGTCTATTCTGCGTTATTCAGTTACAGTAACAGTGACTTCTGCTACCTCCTAATACTGACAACTAACAGTACTTGGTCACACACCTGTGGCGATGAATTAGAGTGATTAGAGCTCGCTGAATGGTTGGTATTTTGCTCATACTGGTTTTCGATTTTTGGAGTGGTGTTACCACTCCCACTGCTACCTGAGCCTGAAAGGAATTTGTAGCGTTTCTGTGATGATGGTTGCTGGCGAACATTTGATGATGTACCATCATCTGACAGCTGATTTAATGCTGATCCAGGAATTACACGGATCCCATAATAGTGATATTTGGAATTACCCCTGCAACAACAAGCACTCGATAAACATACCACTTCTGTATCCAACTACATGCCTGAACATTAAAATAAGAAACCTCAGAATAGAGAGATCACAAAGTTTTAATAAAATCAGACATGCTACTCCCAACATCCATAACTGTTATCAAAGGCCTGTCCTTTTTATATTTTTTACTCCAAAACAGAAAATACAAAATCGGCAACAGTCGTTTAAGTAGCCAACAAATTTCCCACTAACTTTTATGTAAACCTAGGGTACATTAGCATGTTCACAACAGCCTGGACCATATCTTGAGTCAGCTAAATCCAGTCCACACCCTCATGCATTATTCCTTTAAAATCAATTTTAATATTATCCCATCTATGCCCTGGTTTCTTCCCTTGGGGTTTGCTGACTAAAAGTTTGTAAGCATTTTAAAACTCCTCCACATCTGCTACATCCCCCGCCCATCTCAACATCAGTGGTTTTATCACTATAATAGCTGGTGCATGCATTCAAAAGGACTGTAAAAAGAAACAAGTGTCACTACAGCTTTTGTACATCCTACACTTTAACAAAATTTGGTATTTCTCTACAGATTTTCATAGAATTCTCCAATATAAAATTTGATACAATCTGTCCAGTAGGTACTCAGGTGATACATTCAGACAGATGCATGGATGATGGGCGGACATTCCAAAGCTGACGGGCACTTTTCACTACTGATGCAAACATGCCTTAAAATAACAATGTTTGGGACTTTTATTTGTTCTCATCCTAAGGCAAAAATGGTGGAAAGGCCAACAAAAGCTACTGACAGCTATTCTCAACAGTTCCTTTTGTCAGACCCAACAGAGTACGTGCCTCCCCAGCCATTACCTGATGACAGGAACAGACCCAGTTCTCAGAATACTGCATTGTTTTTGGAATATTAGACAAAGGACAAAATCAAGACACAGTAATCCTAAATGCAATACACCACTGTCAAAACCCACTTAACAGTACTGACATGAAGATGCTTGCCTTGTACCAAGTCTTCTGGTTCTCAAGCCAAGAAAAACAGAACGGATGAGCTTCCCAAATGACGCTGCATTAACAGGATCTAATTTGTGTTCGTTGCAGTGACGGAGGTAATGGTTGTACAACGTAGAACGAGGAAGGCTCACACCCTCAGCTACTTCGTAGTTCTGCACCAACCAATGGACCTGTATCCATACCACAATAATAATACCAAATACATGTAACATAATAAATTGCAGTTGTGGGACAAGAGTAAACATACTAAAAAATATGAATTATGGGAGTTCCCACACTAGAATACAGAATTTAACAGCTGTGGTATGCAGGTTGCTTACAGCTGACAAAGACCAAGAAATCACAGCAAAGGTCATAAGGAGATGCACGAAAGTAGTAATTCCTTCTGCAAACCTTATATTATGCAATGTTTTCTTTTCACATGCCTGAACACAAACATCAATATACAAACTCTGTTGCTGACATATTATTATCACCTATTTCTCACAAATCATAGGCTAACACCTTTCATCTCCTTGACCTTTCACAGTTGTTTTTCATCACACTGCCATTATATTACACACCCTACACTACAGATCAGATACAGAAACAAAACTTTTTCTCACCCACACATATAAATTAACATTCTACAGTAAAAGCTGCAATACCTGACACAGGAAGATTTAGAAAGCTTTATTAACGAGAAGCTGACTAGGGGGCCCATTACTTTTCACTGTTCGTTCAACAGGCAGTACTGCTATGGTATGATGATTAGAAGAGTGAAATAATACTGGCTTGTTTTTTTTAGATTATATATTCACAATATCTTATGTAAGTAGTGAAAAAAGGAAACAGAGTGCAACAGGTAAAACAGGACAGGATATGAAGCGACAAATTAAATCCACGAGTTTGCTCTGTACACCAAGACACACATCAGGTGTAACATTCTAATACCTGGAAAACCACAGTATTTGGCAAACCTTTAGTCCTGGAGGTGCCAAATATCACAATGTTTACTGTACTAGCTACTTCAGTGTTGTTACTTTTCCTGAATTCTGTTGAAAAATACCAACATATACTTAGTTTATCAGCACTTACTTCTACACCAACCCCCTTACTAGCCAACACAACTTCTGTGCTTTCTTTACAGTACTTACATGTTCACCCAGTGCATTAACCTTCTCAAGCCTAGCAGTTTCTTTATGTACCACCAGGTTGAACATTAAAAAATTCTACATGCTGCTTGCCTTGCGTTTGTACGGATCTCAGAATAGACAGCGACTTTTGCTTTATACATAATTGACTGGTTTTTATAAACATGGTGGAAAGTGTTTACTGCGTGGTACGGACTGATTCCGTATATAAAGTAGATTACGCTTAGTCTTTAAAAGGTTAACATGATCAGCAAAGACCAGAAGTTGATGACTCACTCTATTTCAGCTGTCCCTGGAAATGCCAAAACAAAGGTAAAAAGTGATGGTGATAAAGAATTTCTTTGTTGCAGACAGTTCTGAGTAGGAACTGTATCAAGCAACTGTTTGCCAATCCTGACTTTACTATAGGAATGTTTTCATTAAACTTCAATGACCTATGTTTGCATATGTGAAGGCACCTGACAAAAACAGACTAGAAAACCATTTTATATATTTAGGCAACAAGGAAAACAACCCCATTTTCAGGACAATGCATAATCCATTTTATTTTCCACAAAATATTTATTTCATAATCTTATCTTCTTCTGTTCAAATAATACATTTTTCATAAACCATGAGATAAAATTTAAATACCAGCCTGGTTGTTTAAAGGTTAAACTAACTACTTTCATTGTGTATGAAACACTATGCCAGAATGCAAAACCTTCCTCACAACATTATATGGTAACAGGATTGTTCCCATTTTTCTAAAGTATCTGATGAATACAGAATATCTGATCAGCAGCTTTTATATTCTTTGTGACACGATGTAATATACTAAATTCATGTATGTTCACAGCTTTATTCCCCATAATTTGTTTTTCACCTATGTTACTGTCTCACTGGTAGGTTAAACATACGAAGCTGAAATACAACTTGACAAGAGTATAAAATACACAGAGAATACATAAAAATAACCTTATAAGAACTGAGATCTCAATTTTACAATGTATGTCTATTCCCTGTCATATTTTATACAAACTGTAGTGCGTGATGATGACCTACTGTTAGGTCGAAACATGCTGCACTAATTAAGATACACACACCTGAGTTGTGTTTACTGCTGTTGCATAATTATTGATGAACAATAGGATGTTCAACTTTAAAATTCATACAAGAGTTTTAATCCTGAGCAGGCACTTTTCAGAAATATTTACATAAAGAGAGGTTACACAAGACTTCTGGTGTGTATCTGCAGAACTGGTTGTTACTTGTCAGTAAAGTATGTTACATCATTTCCATATGCAGCTTGTACCCTTTCTGGCAAGAAAAATGTGACTGTAATGTAATGTTTACAATGTTATCACATTGCTACTCTTGCAATGCACAAGGGTTATTAATTTTGGTTCAGTACCAATAACACACACTCAGAGAAAACAGGCAATGCTAACCATAGTTCATGATTTCATCCCAGATGGAGGGAAGCCACAACTTTCAGTCATTTGTAAACACAATGCCATATTGTGCACATGTTCATTCAGTGCACTGATTGCACTGTAAAACTGACATTACAGAACATGTGTGTATGAAGTTCCATGATAACCAAATTCCATAAAAACATTTAAATTTGCACTTGGACAAGAAACTGATTTGTTAATTTAAATTAACATCATCCAATCCCAATGCTTACTGAAGGAACGTATTCGCTCTCATGATCAAACCACAGACACTTAATGATATTATACTTCGATGCTCTGACAAATTTATGAGGTGGATTTCAGCAAACATGGCCAGAAAATAGGAGTCAGGTTTGTGGACAATGCACCAGCTCACTGTACACCTGATGTAAGGGAATCTGTAGTCAATCACAATATTCCAGTGATTCTCCACCAGCAGTGCAATCAGCCAGACTCCTGCACCCCCACCCCAAATGCTTACCTTTGGGGTGGGGGTGGGAAGGGACTCAATAAACATCCCCTTCTCCACATAATTATTAGTGACTCTCACATCTCATAATAGGGATTCAGAATAATGCCAGCTGTCAGAAGAATGGAAACCAGTTTCAAAGAACCCATAACAAATTTCAGTATTCCATACATTTGTGTTCTACCTGATTAGAGTCCTCAATGATTTTGACTTTAGGCTTTTTAAACACTGAACACCCCAGAAACAACCACTGGAGGGTTGCAGATGCAGTGATAAAAGAAATGTTTTTGGAAAGCTCTATGTTTTCTCTACACTGTTAGCCTGGTGATAAGGGACAGTACCCACAATGTCAACGTCCAAGTTACCCTCATCAGTCATGGACAGTAAGTTTAACTGCAGTGGTTCCACAGTCTGCCTATGTAATAAAGCCCCCTGTCACTGCAGGCATGCTCAACAGCATGATGCAATGGCACATGGCACAATGCATTTCATGTGAGAAATTCAGCCACATAACCGAGGAACTACTTACAAAACCACAAAGCACAGTCTGAGTACTACTGCACCATCTGCCCTTGCAATATCTGCTTCACAGGATGAAAATAACTGATAATCTGATGGTATGGAACCAAATTGCAAACCATATGTCTAGTTTTTATAAATGCCATCTCTTTCATGCTAGAAGGGTGGACAGCAAGTAATGAATTAAGCTGTATCAACTGTATCTGCTATTGCCCAGCAAATGATATGAGATGACCAGCATGTTCACTGGCATACGCTTGGATCCACGGGAAACGGTCACGGCCTACTCTAAGCCACTATCCCAAAATCTAAGAACCATGAAGCGCATGAAGCAGGACAGCTGATGTTCCATCCAAATGTGCAAATATCTTCCTCTTCCTCCATTGGCTCTACATCAATGGGTGGGACTTGCCCTCCTCCATAAGCTTCTGCCACTTCTCTCTAGACTGTGCATTAGTTCTCCAATTTCTGCAACCAACCTGTGCAAAGTCCTCCTCCAACTTGTTGCACCACCTTAACTTTTGACTGCCTCTCCTATATCCATTTTCTCCTGGTTTGGTACAAAGGACTTTCTTTGCAGGATAACTATCTTCCATCCTCATCCCATGTCCAGTGCCCATCTAAGTCTACCAAGCTTAATAAATTTCACATTATATTCATCACAAATCTTATCTAGTTCACAGTTTTTGTGCCTCCTCCAACATCTGCTTTTAAGCACGAGGCCAAATATTATTCATGGAACTTTCCCCTCAAAGAATCTGAAGAAGATATCACCTTGTTTACCCATTGCCCACGTCTCAGAGCAATATGTAAGCACTGGTCTAACTAGTGTTATATAATTGAGGCACTTAATTCTACATGACAACTGTTTTGAACTAAGAGGGTTCATTACGCCAAAACAGCATTTGTTGGCTGTACCTAGCCTCGCCTTTATCTCCATCATAACACCACCACCAGAGTTCACCACTGTCCCAAAATAAACAAAACTTTCCACTTTCTGTTAAGTTGTAACACCTGATAACTATTGTGGAAGATTAGATTGTACTCTTCCCCATAACCATATATTTGGTCTCATCACTTCTTTTAAGGCCCATATCCTCTGCCACCTGAATCAGGGATAGGAAAGCTTCCTTAAGATCCACTGCTGTCCTGGCTATCATGTCCACATCATCGGCATATATTAGAAGTAGCAGCAATTCATAAAAGATGGTCCCTCTTGTTGGAATTTCTGAATCCCATATAACTTAAATGTGAAAATGTACCACTGCAAATACAAGACAGAAGGATTTCTTGCTGAGCCAGCTTGACTGACTGGTGGTCATGACCAGGATACTATGATGTAAATTCCATGTCCCAGTGGCCAAACACAGCCCACGATGCAAATATTCTTACGCTTTTTTGTTCTGGGACATTGAAGGGTCACTCCCACTTCATCATCCCTCTGCCACTGGTTCTAGTTTTCATAATGGAAGGCACATTCAGTTTGTATTATGAATTACTGTACTATACCCACAGGCTACACTTCGCAACGAAATTAATGCAGCCCATGTTTTGCAATTGTAACAGACTAAATGAAAATTTGTTGTGTATATTACAAAAATGGGAAAAACACACCATAATACCTATACTATAAAGAATACGTTAAGTTCAGTACTACGTCTCCCATTTGTTGAGGTAGGTACATGCACGCACATGCGCATGTGTCAGCACATGTGCAAACACACCACACACACACATACACATGCACAAACACAGAGAACTAATATATGCGAAACTGTGAACTATTCCTATTCAATTTATATGAATGGCTCTGTATGTACACACACTGTATATACACACGCACTCGTGCCTGCACACACACATGCACACACACACATACACACACGCACGCACACACACACCATACATGCCAGAAAAAAGCTGGTGCAAGAGAGCAGAAGGATGCACATTTTGGTTATGAATTGCTAGGGCACTGCAGACTATACCAAGTGGTCAGTAAGTCTCAATCTGTTTCTGTGAAAATATTTCTATTTTAACACTGTTCATTATTCATATCACAAATTAAAAAATGTGAACCACTTTTCAAAAAGAAAATTTTCTCCTTGTTTTGAATAAGGTTCCACATTAAACTCTAACTGCCAATGAAGTGCTATTCTTCATTCTTTCTTCAGCCAAAAGTAAGCAACACCAGTTTACTGGAGATTGTAATTTTCCAGCAAGAGAGAAATCTGTCCCACACTGCTGTCACAATGTGGGGTCATAAAATTGAAAAGCATACAGAATGATGGCCTCAAGATCCTCTGATTTAACATTATGCCAATTGAGTCACACAATGTGAATGGCTAAACAGTCACTGAAGTTGCACAGACTAATACTGTTATCTTCAGGAACAAGTAGTCCACGCCTATGCTACGATCAGGACCATTAATTCTGATATTCTGTTTTGGAACTAAATGGACTGAAACTTCATGATTATCTACTATACTGAGGGTACTCATACACATTAAAAGTGTCAAGCTCACCAATCCCAAGGGTGCATGTGGGATTTATGGCTGACAAAGGTGACAATGGGACAGACTTTTCTCCAAGTACCTCAGTTTTCTCCTGCCAGTATCATTCCACCAATATACTACACACATTTCACTCATCTACCGTCGACACTACATGATCTTAACAAATGATATTCATTAAACAGAACACTTTTCTCTTATTATACAATAAAATAATTCAGCCAGAAACATACTGTAACTTTAGCTTATTGTTGCAATTTAACTGCAGCCATTCTCTTTACAACATCAAATGTGTCAAGTGCTGTTAGCGTAAGAAACAAAGGTTTAATGAATATGAGTGAGACAGCAAAGAACTTACAGTGGCCGGCGACACACGGGTGGTGTGAGAGAGGTTAGGATGCCCATCACCATCCAGAGAAGAAGGGTTAGTAGTTGTGTTCCCTGGGACCATATACGCCACCCCGCCAGCATCCTGATGGAGTCAGTTAAGGAGAGCACGCTTGTTAGTTGCTCATAGCACTTGGGCAGGAATCAGGAGGTTTATTAGGTAAGGAACATAGTAATCATGCGCAGAACAGGAGCTGTTACTGGGCTTCCACTTATCATGGAAGAGAAAATGTTAACAGCATTACAAAGATTCCAAAAGAACTACGAAAGACCCTCATCCACGTCTGGAGGTAAAAAACAGCTTTGCAAGCATGAATGCTTAAAAATCATTAGTCCCCCCCCAACCATGCACACACACACACACACACACACACACATCAAATTCCAACACAACATAAGACTAAAACTAAAACACTGTAATTATGGGGATGGAAGACTAATTTCAACTACAATATGCTCCGTCAGCACATACCACACCGGTTCCACTGTGTTTTGCCCGTGCTTGAAGCATATCTCAAACTCAGTTTTTGAAGTCATCAACAGATGTTCTGCTGCATCATGTTCAGTTGTTTCCACATCATCAAATTACTTGCCTTTCCAAGAATTTACTTTTACAGAGCATAAGAAGTCACTGGGAGTGATATCTAACAGGATGGAAGCCTGCCTTGCTTGTAGAATGCTGCATTGTGATAAAAGCTGTCACACAAGGGATTCAAATTTCTGAGGCTGCTAAAGAGGCAATAGCATGGAAATATCCCAGCATTTATAATTAGATGTTTTTGTTAATGTGAAGCTAGTACTCAAGCAATACACCATCATAAATTACTCCCCACAAACATGGTGAACTTGGAAATTCTTTTTCCAATCACACTGACACAGGAGATTTCCACGGTGAAGATTAGTGCTTCACTACAGGGTCATAAACATGGATTTGTTTTTCATCACCTTTTGTACACAGAGTGTATCTTGAACCATTTCCCTGAGCACAGCAGGTGTCATGGGAGCCATCACATACAAAGTCTGCATCCACAAGAAATTTAAAGTCAATTTTCACTTTGCAATACAACTTAAATTATTTTATTTAACAATGTGAAAGTGCCAATCTACAGCTTCTCTCAGTAGGCCTTGCATCTGCTAAAAATACCTCTTGACACATGAGAGTTGCTGTCTTGAAATACTGGCAATCTGTCTTTGAAAATTTACCTTCTGTTTTTCTAATTAGAGTGGACAGCCTTACATTCTCTCTTCTTCAGTTATTTTCCCAAATAAGGGCACCAGGATTAATTTAATATAATGGATGATGTTTCCCTTGAAACACATGTGCCATATGACTTGACACACTCATCACACTTTTAAGTCCCATACAGAAAACTTCACAAACTGCTTGGGGATTTTCATAGGGTAACACCAACAACTGTTACGTTGACTGTTTACATTCCTACTTAATGGACACCATGCCTCATCCAAGAAAAATACAAGTTTCTGTATTTTATTTTTGTACAGCACTGACCCTGAAGTTGAAGAATTTTCCACTCTTTTGTGTACAGATCTCTTACAAAGCAATGTCGATGCAGAATATTTTTTAAAGAAAACTGTCAGTAACATCTTTTCCACGAGACATACTCTGCGAAGTACTACTAGTGAACACTCTCTGCTTAACAGAAAATATATATTTTACATAAACCAGCCTGCTCTACATAAGATCCAACACATACTTGGGTGAGCATTTCACATTCCAGCATACATATGATGGTAGCACAACTCTCAGCCAACTCACCATGCATAAGGCGACTCGTATTTTCCTATGCTCGAGGAATCGATTAAAGATACACTCCGTATTTTAACCTTTAACAATCCCCTAAGCCACTAACTGGCCTCAAATTGTGGGTCAGATCAGTCTACTAATATACACATTGGTTGTTATGGTTCCAGCCAGCAACAAGCTAAAAAAAACCCTAGGAAAATAAATCATTTAGAGACGTACCTGTTCGCCCTGATGTTTTCTGATTCTGAAGACAATCACCAACCACCGAGGAAGCTAAAAATATGTCTTATCTATTGGTAACATAATAAGTACTGGTGCATTTACTTCAAATATAAAAAGGTTTGTGTGGAAGGCTTCACTCACTCACCACATTACACTTCTTACATTTCATTAGCCCATACGTTGTATATCATGAGAAGATTTCATTGGGTTTTGCAAGTAAAGGACATATTAGAGGAAACATGTGACTGGATTTTCTTCTGCTTGCGTTGGCAGTCAAGAAATGATGTTGGCTATGTCATTCCAAAATTTACGGGTCACCACACATGAACCACTTCACAAACAATGCTCTAATTTCACCACAAATTAAATGGTAAACCTACCAGTTTCACAGTTTTACTGGTTAAGAACATCAAAGACATACATGATTTCCCCTGAATTTTGGCATTCTTTAAAATGACAGAACCATTCACAGTTCTTTATGGCACCTCAAAATCCAATTTGCATCAATTGGTAAGTTGTGGTTTCCACATTCCTATCTTCTTGCAAAAATGAAAGCACGTACCATTCTGTATTCTTGGACATCATTAACCCCTTGCCAATGTGGCACCCTGCCTGGACTGGCAGCTACATGTAATCTGCTGTAAATCTGTGCTGTTACAGTAGGGTCACAATAAATATTTTAATGTTATAACTTTTGTAAATATCAACAAATAAAATGCTCTGTCCAAGAAAATCTACAGACTGTGACAAGATGACACAATAGGCACAATTTCAATGCAAAATATATCTCATGATATGGTAGCACGTACGAAGTTGGTAAACACAACCTGGAAACATACCTTCCCTGTCAGGTCCATACTGGATCTGAATGCAACCAGCCTCATATCTGACAGCAAAAGGGTTTCTTTCACACATGGCTATGTGGCTACAGAGTGATGCTGGTCACTCTCTATCCACGGGCTAAGAATGCAAGACTGTTACCAGTATGCTGTTGTGGTGTGGTGTTCAGACAAAGAGGCAGCTTTATCAAGAACATACACAACATACTGGGGAGAAGGCAACTCCTGAGTACCCTCTACCCTCTGAATTTGCAACATACCAACAAGCTTCCTGCATGTGAAGGTTACATACTCAAACTTGAAATCTTAGGCAGTATACTGCATAAAAGTAATTCATGTGATTTTTTTATTTTGTACAATGACCGACAAATGCACAATTAATTGACAAATTATTACACTCCTATGTGTTTTGACACTACTGTGTCATCCTCAGGGAACTCGTAGTTACTACCTTGCCAAGTTACACAAGTATGTCAAAAGCAGTTGTTGGTAATACAATTTAAAATTAAGATATTTCACATAGGTTTTATGCAAGTTCTCACTATACTTGTTGCAATCTCAATGTTTAAACCCTTTAAAATATTAAAACTGTCGTCATGCTGGCTGCAAATGATTTTAGCCCATTTTATTGTAAATAGGACAATTTTAATATTTTAAAGGTTTTAAACATTAAGATTTCAACAAGTATTGTGAGAACTTGCATAAAACCAATGTGAAATATCTTAATCTTACATTGTATTACCAACAGCTGCATTTGACATACTTGTGTAACTAGGCAAGGTACGTAGTAACTACGAGCTGCCTGAGGATGACACGATAGTGTTGAAACATGTAGGAGTGTGATAATTTGTGAAATAATTGTGCATTTGTTGGTCACTGCTCAAGAAAACATTTTAATTTTAAATTATATTACCAACAACTGCACTTGACATACTTGTGTAACTTGG
>Ga0123357_10005547_pt1 | contig 15134 bp, 10 predicted proteins | sample TergutEmb28metaG_FD_89873 | JGI IMG/M metagenome (GOLD analysis project Ga0123357, IMG submission 89873) | Embiratermes neotenicus P4 segment gut microbial communities from Petit-Saut dam, French Guiana - Emb289 P4 | ecosystem: Host-associated > Arthropoda: Insects > Digestive system > Gut ... | reverse complement strand
ATTTTAAACATGGTATATACTCTCCGTTTTTTCCTCTTCAAAATGCAGTTTGTTTCATAAATCTAACTTATTTGGTTCCTGTTTTATTCACATTTTATATACAGGGTGTGCTAAAATTAAAAACATAATTCCAGTGCCAAAAGATTAATATGCAAGTATAAATTAATTTAAGTTGAATGATAACTTACTGATGAAAGTGCAACTTGGCATTTATATACCTTGAAAAATGTGATGATAATTCACTGGCAGAAGGTGTTAAAAGTGAATTTTCCTCAGTTGTTGACAGATGCTGACAGGATGCTGCATGTTTGCATGTCAAGAAGACTTTTACCTATACTGGTTGTAACATATGTGAACATTTAGCGTTGTGTTAGCGTGTGTCACCAGGTGACTTGAAAACCACTTTCAGCTACTTCTATGACCCTATCATCTCATGGTATGTTCTTGCCAAGTTTAGTTCTCATTGGTGACTTGTTGTGCAGTTCATATTCATGAGTTTTGGTCCTTGACCAAGTAAATCACTATATTACTCAGGCTGTGCTTTATGCATGGAAGGTAACAAGGTCTAATGCACAAAAACTTCGATTTTCAACAGACTCAAGGACGATTGTATTGACCGCACAAGATTTTGCAGCTTTAACACGACAGGTAAAAAATCACTCAAGTGGTACAATCAAGAATCCCCCAACTGTGAGGGTACAGACATTAACTCCAAAGCAGTCACAGCCTCAGGTACAGGCACCAGCAAAAATGCAGGCTGTATCAAAACCGACCACAAGTTCTGTTACATTACCTGTACAGCAACCAGTAGTTAACAGCACAGTCCCAATATTGAAGAAATCTGTCACTGCAACTGTAAGCAGCATGTCTGCAACACCAGTTGTAACTGCAGCTCCACCAGCTGTGAAATGTGTGCCTCAGCCCATTCCAGTGAGACAAGAGTTGGAGGTCAGTTTTGTTTTCAGTATCTGTATATATTATCATATCTCTCACATTCTTGTATGGTTTGTGGTATGGTGCTCAGACAATATAGCATTGATTGATAAGACAGTTAGTTAATAATTTAAAGATATGGAAGGAACTGTTGTACATCACATAAGTTACAGGAACCTGACATTGACCTAGTGGGACTAACAATGATCCACAAATTCTGAGGCAGGGTAGTTGATATTTGAGCTAAGATGCTAACCCAGGACTTCCAAAACACAAGCGCAGAGTGCTACCTTCTCCAGCATTTGATGTTGATACCCTTTTAATATTGCCTTTTTATGGTATGTTATGTGCCCTTTCTGCAGTTTTTTAACTGCTTCTGTCTGTTACATGAATTATAAGGCCTGTAAAGATAATGTTATGGAAAGTATGTGGACAGAAGATGGCTAAGTGAGTGTCTTACTTGTGGCATTATCTTCATGATTTATGCTAGTAGCCCATGGTTTTTATGATAGCGAAATTCAGGACACTGTATTGGGCTGATCATAAATGAGTAGCATATATGGAGCAGACGTGATGTGTACAAAGGAATATACTTGGAAAAATTTATGGACTGTATATGAGGATGGAACAGTGGATACAACTGGCTAAGAGCTTTGTTTGGTAAACCTTTTTTTGCCGATCGTTGGTGTTGAGCTGTCATATTCTGCTGCAAGAATTAGTGCAACATATAAAGCAGTCAGACTGGGAGTGATGGCCCCTTTGTGACCATTGATGATGTCTGTGCCCATTGTTTTTCATTGTGGTCAAAGTTGGTAATGAGGTGGCTGTTCAGTTGGGATAAAAACTGATTATGTGCAGTTTGCACTAAGTAATAGTTTATTGTGAAAGTTGTCTGTTAACATAGAAGTAAGGTTAAGTGTTCTTGAGTTGGTGTAGATCATAATTATATGAATTTGCAGAGATATTAATAACATAATAAATTTGGTATCAGAATGCAAGTTTCTCTGACACTGTGAGCCAGCCATCCTATGTGAGATTTTGCATAACATTTCTTCAGTTTATCCTGGCAAAAACTAGACTAGTACCTCACATTACAACATGACTGCAGAATATAACCACATCTTTTCCAGTACTTTATTCACAAATCATGTTGTTATTTGACATTATATTGTCCTAACTGTTCAATGCATCATGAAATAAATCAATATTGTGAGGCTGTGGTCGGTCATTGTTTCATGTTTCATATTTGTCATTCTGTACCCATGAAATTCTGTAGCAGTGAGAGAGCATGTCAAAGTTTGACCATCATACATCTTGGGGCATGATTGTTGGATGTGTTTTGGTGTAATGTGTTTTTTGAGTCGAATGCTATATTGCCAGTTCATAAATAACATTATTTTCTTTGGGTATACTCATAATTTTTGTTTTTAAGCTTTCACAGTGCTTTAAATGTAATTTGTTCCTTTTTGGGTAATTCCCTGGCGTCTGAGTTCTAATTGCCGACGTTTCGGAACTCACTGTCAGTTCCATTTTCATAAGCAGGTGAATTCATTCATTCACCTGCCTATGAAGATGGAACCGACAGTGAGTTCCGAAACGTCAGCAATTAGAACTCAGACGCCGGGGAATTACCCAAAAAGGAACAAATTACATTCATATTATTTTCACTACTTTCCATTCCTCAAGTTTGGATATTGAAGCTGATCAGCTTATACTCCCTATGGGTCTGTCTTTTAGAATACTGTGTTGTAACAGTATGTTTTCTGTGTGCATGTAAAAGTTGATATTTATCATAAAGCTTTGTAATATGCAGCCTGAGAACACAGTGAAATTCACTCTGTTTACAGTGACACCACTTGTTCATGGTGTTAACTGTACTGAAAATATAATAACAGCAGGTATGTGATTTGAATTACTCGTTCTTATTGTAGTATGTTCATTATTTCATGACTGCAGATGAAAGCAATAAAGAGACAACAACGAATGATTAAAAACCGTGAATCTGCTTGTCTGTCAAGAAAGAAAAAGAAGGAGTATGTAACCTCTCTTGAAAATCAGGTCTCTGAGCTTCAGCAGGAAAACATTCAGCTTAAACTGGTAAGTGGTCTTGTCCTATCTAGACTGTGGTAATGTGGGTGTGTAGTGAATCATGCAGAATGTAAACACTTTCATGCTCAACAAGAATGTGGAACCTGTGCAGAGAACTGTTTCTGTTACAATGAGAGACATGTACTAGGTGCTTATTCTCTTTCCATAGGAAAATATTGCATTAAAAGAAAGACTGAAACACTATGAAGAAAACGCAACGTGGAAGAGACCTGGAGTTATGAATGGTAGCATCAAGAAAACCACAGCTGTGTTAGCTGTTCTGTTCATGGTCTCTTTCAACCTTGGTTCTTTAGGGTAAGATAGTGCATACAGCATAGCACTACCATCTGTACTGTAATGTCCTTCTGTTCAGTGGTCTCCAGTCCTCTCTGCTTTACTGTGTTTCCATATGTAACCTTATTTTATAACTGTATCTTCATGTTGTATATCTCATGATGTAATTTGGTGAGAGACTTAGTTTGTGTGCTGTTGCATTGCAAAGTGAATGTAGTTAATGAAAATGGTACAGAATGGTTTGCAGTGGTTTTGATGAATATTAACATTTTTACCTGTTATTAATTTTTGTTTCTCAAATGCAGTGTCAAAAGTAAAGCAGAAGAAAAGTACAGTGTGCCTGTGAAGCTGTTTGATACTGTTGTGACTTGTACACAGTTAGTGGTGTAGAAACAATGCCAAATCTCATGCAAAGGATAAAAACTTATAAGCATAAGAAATGAAAGTGTGGTTTAAAAAGCATTGACACTTTTCAGCCAGAGGTACTAAAATATGTTACACCTTCATATTATACGTGTTTGAAGTACATTTAACTTATAAATAGGTCTGATAGCAAAAATTTGGATAGCAGGACCATATTTCCCATTATTTTAAATGGGAAAAATAATAATGCATTCCCAGCCCATCCCAGAACTCCCAGCCAAGGTCCCTACATAAAGGTAAGATAAAGTGCACCCTTGTACAGGCACTGAGGCTCTGTAGAGGCTGTCGGCTCATAGGGGGAGTAGAGGAATAGCTCTACTCTTTCTTGACCATGGCACTAGAAGGGGGTGAGGGGTCAGCGTCACGCCCCGGCCGCTCTTTACCCCCGGGAAAGACCTGGTACCCATTGTACAGGAGGCTGGGTGGGCCCCAGGACCACTCGGGACAGGTGCAGAGAATCTTGCCCCCACTGGGATTTGATCCCGGACCATCCAGCCCGTAGCCAGTCGCTATACCGACTACACTACTCGGCCCACAAGGTCCCTACATACTGCTCCAAAAAAAATTTTAACACACATAAAGGTTTGCAAAAGTGTTTTTTTTTTTTAAATGTCCATCGATGATTTACGTATGCTATTAAACCTACAAAGATGAATTACATAAATAGTAAACACTGGATGGGTCAAAAATGTTTATTGTACTTACTAATTGAAGTGAAGATGAGTGGGGTGAAGTTGAAGAGTACCGAGATCGGAGACTGCAACAGTTATTGTTCTTCGATGGTGGGTGAAGGTGGGTGAGATTGAACCGGTGAAGAGGCAACTGATGAGGTTCTTGCTAGCCCTGGATATGATATTTTGTTGGACGCTGAGTTGCAGTAGCGGAGATTTGAGGCGGATAACAAATTTTGCCTAATCGTATCTGTGAGTTGCTGTGTTAAACATAAGTTTGTAGAAGCCCATTACATTTCGCTGTTCATCTACAGGCAGCACCCACCATTGATTCTAAGTGTTCAAAAAGCAGATGCTGACCATTTACACGTTAAATTTTTATAAGCAAACAGTTAAGTTAGTGACAGAAAGATGTTTCGTCGTGTCGTGTAGGTTTTTTTTTAAAGAATATATAGACCATGTTACTGGTGTTATGATGATGAGATGACAGAAAGTGTGGCTGGAAAAAAGAGGACAGTATGTCATGTGACAGATTGAATGGCTGGTTCTGTACACAAGTTTACTAGGTACACAAAAGTGCTCATGAGGTATAATGTTCTAATATCTGGACAGTTGCAATATATAGTAGCACTTAGGTCCTGGAGGTACAGTATAAACCACCTTACATGACATTTTTTTAAACCTTTAGTGACTTATGAGGTATTTTTTTATTCTTATTTTCTACCTTGGAGATGGAGGCAACAATAGGTTCTTCAGAAATGATGATAACCACGTACCAGACATAATGCCATAAGCCCAAAGACCATAAACGCGATAGGTGCCTGTTCTAATCATCCAGCAGTTCATTTGAGAAATTTGTCTTATTAAGCAAACTGGTGTTGCCCAATGTCATGGCATAGTGGTTAGCATTTCTGAATAATATTCAGGAGATCTGCCTGGATGCTGATAGTCCTGACTGATGTTTTGTGTAGTTCTCTTAACTCAGTTTGGCCAAATGCTGGGCTTGTACCTTAAGTATGCCATGACTGTTTGCCCTTCGTACTTTGCATTTTATTATTCATTAATTATATTATTCATTCACTTATTATGATTAATGCTACTAAGCAAGCACAGTTCAAAACATTCTGTTGCATCAGACTTATGTTGAATTTAATATTGAAAATGCTTGTGGTTTAGGCTTTTAGATAACTTTATAGCAAAGAATGTCACCTTTGCATTCCTGTTTTAGTGGCCTATTTCACCAAGGCCTTGGTTCACCGGGAGAACTCCAAGGTAATCCTGTATCACAGAAAATACCTAGTTCAAGACATGGTGGACGGTCATTGCTGTGGGCAGATAGGGATGGAAGAAACTTGCCATCCATGGAAAATCCATTTGAAGATATAGACTCAGTTTCAAATACATCAAATATACATCCTACATGTCCAATGTTTATCAATCAGACTGAATCCTTAAGGTAATGTAAACAGTTGTAGATGTCTAGACTAATTAACTGTTAGCAGCATATCTTTCCATTTATTCACTGTTGTTAACAGAGACTGAAAATCGCACCAGCACTGAACCTTATTCTGAACTAGTTTGTCCCAATTCATATCTCTCAGCTTAATTCTCCTAAGATTTTTTGTAACTCATTTTTTGTGAGGGTTGTGTGTCTGGAAAGTTTCGAAATGTGGTGCTGGAGAAGGATGGAAAAGATCAGTTGGACAGATCATGTGAGAAATGAAGAAGTATTACTTAGAGTCAAGGAGCAGAGGAATATCCTACATGAAATAAGTAAATGGAAGGCTAACTGGATTGGCCACATTTTGCATAGAAACTGCCATCTACAACGGATTATTGAAGGAAAGATTAAGGGGGGATAGAAGTGACAGGAAGACAAGGAAGAAGACGTAGGAAGCTACTGGATGACCTTAAGGAAAAGAGAGGATACTCTCATTTGAAGGAGGAAGCTCTAGGTAGCACTATGTGGAGAGCTCGATTTGGAAGAAGCTTTGGACCTGTCATAAGACAGACTACTAAATGAATGAATGTGTGTCTAAGTTTGTGTTGTGTGTAACAAGTATGTAGTATGGTGAAGAAGTTAATCAGTTTATGTTTGTGAGCTCTAGTATACCACTGTTTGACAGTACATGTGAGCTCTAGTATACCGACAGTACATGTGAGCTCTGTTTCATGCTGTGAATGTACTAATGTTAATCTTCTGAAAGTGCATCAGGAATAGCAGTGTACTTGTACATAGGTGCAAACTACGGAAGTTTAATCTCACTTTTCGTTTTTGTTTTGTGTGCATGAAGTATCAGTAGTTAGTTTTTCCTTTCTTTCTTAATTTATTTATTTCTGTGTGTGTGTGTGTGTGTGCGCGCGCGCGCACGTGCACGTGCGCATTTTAATCCATTTAAGAACAAGAAATTAGATCTTAAAATTAATAAGTATTTCTTGCAAGAGTCAAAGTTCACTAGGGGTGTTGTATAGAGAAATAAATGTTGTGGCTTGATTGCTACATGTTTATTTTAATGTCTGGTAATTGTAGTGGTGTTGGAGAACTCAGTTTTGAGGCATTATGCAGCAAGATGACATAGATTCTGTAGGGTACATAGGAAAGGTATGTCTGTGCAAAGTCATAGTTAAAATTTGTAGATAGAGCCTATTGGTATTAATAGTAGTTAAAATGCACTCAGAACAATATGTTGTCATGATTACTGTATTACCTGTTACCTGAAACTGTTAAATGTAACCTTTTGTTTGTCATAATACTATGGAAATATTATTTCCAGCCCTGCCTATTTATCAGTGAACCCATTGTTGTATCTGACAGGTTGGACAGTGAGTTACGCCGCTGGATCGGAGGCGATATTGAATCAGAGAACTTGACACAACAGCCAGGGTCGGAGGTTAAGTCATTGGGTGAATTATTACTGCCATTCCCAGCCACAAAACCACCATTCCACAAGTTAAAACCAAAAACAAAACAGCAGATGTAAGTTTCATTGACAAAATATTGCAGTAGCATTGGTCAGATTAGACAGACTGATTGTTAGATGAAGTATTTTGCATGTGTGCAGGGGAGACAGATGTGGGCAAGGTTTACATCTCATTGAGTATATTTTGAATATGAATGGATTGGGTTATTACATTCAAGTTTCACTGGTGCGTAATATCAGGCAGTATGCAGTGGTACAAAAGATACTAAATTGGTGTGCATCGTCTAATTTCCCACACCATCTAGACATTTAACTGGACAGGGTATTGAATTATTTAATCTGAGCCTTCCTGCTTAGTTGATAGTTTTGTTTTTGTTCCATAAACATACAGTTCACGTAAGCAGCCAGCTGTCAACAATGCAGTAGAAGTGTATGGCTTGAGACCACGGCACTATAGTTATGCTGCCTTCTTTGAGGCAATAAATCGAAGAGATGATACTTTCTATGTGGTGTCCTTCACTGGGGATCATCTGCTTGTGCCAGCTCTTGCTCATAACAAGACAGTGCGTCCGAAGATGTCATTGGTATTACCTGCATTACCCTTTAATGGTAAGAAACTATGACAGTTTTCATTTTTGTGTAGAAATTTTTGAAAACGTTGATCACATTTGAAGTAAGAACTTAAACTAAGGTAACAGTAAGAAGTATTTTATGTTTTTTGCACTATGCATTGAAATGTAATTTTACAATATAAACCAAAGAAATGCACTTTTTCTAAATTAATAATTTAATTTTTAATTTTTTATGTCTTCTACACCTGAAGAGTGTGTTCACTACTCTTCTACCTATAAGACTGCTTATACTGTTGCATGTAAAACACACTATACCGTAACTGTATATAGAGCTGTCTACCTGAAGATGAACCTTCGAGTTAGAAACATGTAGAAGACATCAAAAATAAAAAACTAATATATTAATTTAGAAAAGGTGCAATTTGTTGGTTTATATTGTATAAGTAAGACATACATACCCTCTTCTAAAACATTTTCCATACAGCACAGGAGTTTCATTGGATCTGCAAGTATGAATAAAGATGTCAGGTAAATATGGACTACTGAAGACTTCACAGGCAACCTTATCTCAGAGTCATGTCAAGCATATATATGAGTGTTACTGGAATTTTCTACACTCTGTATGATGCTATTTTATCAGAATATTTCCAGGATAACACATTTCATTGTACAGTAAAAGTCTCTTGCTACAGGTATGGCTTCTAATAACAGTTTTAACAGTTCACTGTCAACTTCTGTATCTTGTATAAATTTGTTAAGTAGCAGTAAATGCCTGTCTGTTACCTCATCCATTATTATGAGTGATTTGAAAGCCCTTATGTATAATTAACTGCTGCTGGTGCAGCCTTGCATCCTCCCTGTAGCTGCAGTTTCTTCTGAAGGGTACCAGTAAAATAAAGCAGCAGAGGGAAGGCCATTGGTAGAATCTGCATGGCCAGTGCGTGCACTGCAACTGTCATTAGAGTCCATCCCAGAGAAGCTGAGAAGTGAAGTAACAGCATTTCTATGAATAGGCTAGCTGCTGCTGATTTGTTACACAGTCTTCTACTTATCTTCAACAGTCCTTGATGCAGCCCCACACCATCATTGTACCCACAGTTCTGTCTGTGTTTAGGATTATGTAAATGGAAGGTTTCCCAGACATGGGTAAGGTGTTAAAAAATGTGCATGACCTGAGTAAGATAAGTTCAGATGTGAAGGAAAGAATTCCAACAAACAGCAGAGTTAATTTATGACATTTTCTCTCACCCCTTGTTATTGTTGACCTCTTTTTAGTTGCTAGACATTATACCATAACACACTGGCACTGTGGAGGAATGGTAGCAGAACGTGTGAAAATCAAGGTACAGTACAGAGGTGAAAGGTTGGCACAGCATGACAGTCCCATGGGTCACAGGTGAACTTTGTGGGAGGGTGTTATACAGAGGAACACTTCATCCATCCTTTTGCCATGCGCTATTTTCAGGGCTCTCTTATTTCTCTTGGTAATAAATAGTAGCTTTGCTGTGCTAGTCACTGGATGAGTATTTGTATATATGCTGATCTGTCTTGAACAGAATGCAGGATAGCATCACAACATAAAGATAGGTAGTAAATCCTTTGAAAGTGGGACATAGTTTAAATATTTGGGAATGACACTAACTATTCATTATTGCATTCATGAAAAAATTAACAGCAGGTTGAACTCGGGAATGCCTTCTACCATTTGGTCCAGAATCTTTTTATCTTGCTGTTTGATATCCAAAAATATAGAGGTTAAAATAATGCATAACTGTAATTTTTCCTATTCTTTTATATGCATGTGAAACTTGGTCTTTAACGTTAAGAAAGAGGTTGTTAGAGAATAGGGTGCTGAAAGAGATATTTAAGCCCAAGAGGGAAGAGGTACCAGGGGACTGGAGGACTCTTGTGTAATGAGGAGCTTCATGATTTGAACTGTGCATCAAATGTTAATTAAGATGATTAAATTAAGGAGGTTGAGATGTGTGGGACATGTAGGACATATGGGGAGAACAGAAGTATATACAGTGTTTTATTTGGAAACATGAAGGAAAGGGACCACTTGGAAGACCTGATGTCAGTGGAGAATAACAGTAAAATTAATACTGAAGAAACAGGATGGGAAGGTGTGGACTGGATTAGTATAGCTGAGGACAGGGACAAGTGGTGGGCTCTAGTGAATGCAGTAGTGCACCTTGTTTTCCATAAAATGTGTGGAATTTTCTTCACTAACTGGGAAAAGATTATCCTCTCAAAAAAGGACTCTTGCTCCACGCAGTTGTAGTGCCCCCAAGTAAAAGTGCGCCTACACTGATACCGCAATTTGGCACTGAGCAGAATTATACTACAGATGACACCAAATCTGCTGATATCGTCAAATTTGCTCTTAGCTTTATCAATGGGGATCCAAAATTCAGGATTCAAGGATATTATAATGTAATCTCAATTAATTATCCAATTTTCCAAACAAATATATCTATATTCTAATCTACCAAACAAGCTATCACTATCACTTCTAATAAACTAATAAATTCCTAAATAAGTACAAAATATAAGTCCAAATTAATTTAAAATAGTTGCTTCGCCTCTTTATGTAATCGTAGTCTAAGTTGCGTAAATTTTTAATTTAAAGTTGCAATCACACAACAAATAAAATTGCCAAAATTGCTCAACTCATGAAAGAAAATTTGTAACCCAATTGTAATTTCAATGCAGTCAACAAGACTCACCTCTTATGCATAAAAAACAGCTGCACTCTATCATTTTAAGTGCTTTTCTGCTTATCAATTGTGTAGCTATTTCACTTGTAATAAATCTTCAACATGTAGACACCATACAGCCAGTAGTGCACAGCAGTTCGGCAAGCAGATAGTACGTCGGTACGTGAGCGAGTGCGATTGAGGGTGATTTACCTCAAACGGTAAAATTTATAAAATCGGCTTTGCAACTAAGACATTCCTTGGAGTTTAGTAAACTCCAAGGCGATGTCACTGCATGTTCAGTCATAGTCCGAGTATAATGAACTGCCTGCTTGTGCAGCATTTGCAACTATTTGTTTCCTGTTAACTAAAGTATTGTGCAATATAACACTAAAATATACAATATTTTACAAATTAATAATGAACTTTATAATTACGGTCTGCATTCATTACACAGTTAATTAGTCGGTCAATCAGTTATTATTCATGTGGCATGTATGATAGCTATTAAATAGTATGGTCCTCTTTTCAAGATTTTGAGACTGGCAAATGATGTGACAAACCAGTACTGATAATTTGTTTTATCAGTACAGTCACAGTCAGTACACCCTTACAGTTCTGATATTTTTACAGTGGTATAAACACATGACTCCATGTTACATTTATTCATTCTGTCATGTTTTCAGAAAAGTTGGTTTGAAAATAATGCCTTGTATATTTTTCTCAGAAACTATAATTGCACTTATAGGACTGTAGGGAGATTAGGGTGAACAGATTGAAGGTGCAGATGTTTGTGGGCAATAGAGTCATGGCTAGTATCATCTGGGACAGTGAAGGAATCTTGCTAGTGGAAATCTTTGAGAGGTACCACAGTCGATTCAGAGAGATATGTGCAGACATTAAAGTAGTTAAAACACTGAATTTGAAGGGTTCAACTGAACAGGAGAATGAATCAAGTCCTCATCCTACAGTCCCAATTTAATACCCTACAACTTACATCTGTTTGGCCGCCTAAAAGATGCAATCTAAGGATGCTGTTTTATGGACAGTGATGAGATGAAATGTGACATGCATGAAGAGCTCTGGAGTTTCAGCAAAGAATTTTATGCAACCAGCATACAGCGTCTCACACAAAGGTGGAAAAAGTATCTTGATAGTGAAGGAGATGGTGGAAACATAATCTCAACTTTGTAAAAGATATACCCATGATGTATGTAAATTTCATTATAATTGTATTATAGTTTATGATCAAAAATAGGAGGCATTACTTTTGTACTGCCCCTCATCAATCTCACATTGTCAGTAGTTATAATCAGATATGTTGAAAAATATCCCTTTTGGTTCTGGATGCAATGTGTATGTTGCCAAGTAGCAGGCTGGCTATAACAACAGTTTCCCACACTATTCTGAACTCTTACTGTAACGGACTTTTGCTGAAGTTATTCCCTTCCATGAAAATCTTTGTGAGTCCGCAGGTACAGATAAGTTTCTCTTTCGATTACATTCTCATCATTTATTATACCAGTTCTTTGAATTATGTCATAATTGCAGAGTCAATGACAGCACCTCCAAACCACATTACAATGATGCAAATAGACTGTGAAGTAACAAACACACAGTTGCTTCATGTCAAGAAAGGAGATATACCAGCTCATTTGAGGCAAAATGACACAGGACAGTATTCAAATACCACAGCTTCCAATAAGCCACACACAGAGGATAATGCTGATCATCACTTCACATCAGAGAGTCCTCGTCCAACCATGACCAGATCTCAGCCTTATCGACCATATTTTATGAAGCAAAATCATAAGAAATTCATGAACAGTGGTGAGTTCCCCAGTGAATCCAAACTTGGAGTTGAATTTGGTAATTCAAATCCATATAATGTCACCAGTCAGAGAAGGACAGACCTTAATAATCTGTATCCTAAAGATGACCCTGGATTTACTTAATTCTCAGGAGCTCATGGTATATATGAGTATGATTGATATACTGTACAGTATGTTCTTAACAGTGCTGGAGCTCTTGAGAACCATGGTATGCTCTTACAGTGTTTGAGCCCTCAGAACCACGTTATTTAACTGCTTTTCCTACCATTGACATCTCAGATTGAATCACCCAGTGTAGAGGCAATTATTTAATTGGCAGTACAAACCATAGTAAGGCTTATTTAATTAGCATACCAATACTAAACATAGTAAGGCTGTTAATAGTAATTTACTGTAGTGACAGGCCCTCAATCCTCCACGTATGGATCACTGGCTTATATATTACCATCATAGATCAGTGTTACATCATGTCATGTACAGTTTTAATATTGTTCACATTGCTCACAGAACTTGCTCATAGTATTAAATTGAATAGTAACTGAAAATGAGCATACTCCATAACTATATATGGGCATATACTGTAATTGAATGTGAGCATACACTGTAATTGAGTATGACCATATACCATAGTAACTTGGTGTGATGACAGAAATATCTGTCCAAATTATGGCTGTTCAGAGTATACAGGAGGAAACAAGGAAATGAAACAGGCATTTTTCACAAGAAATTGTTTCTCACAGTTCACTAGGTGTTGTCAGTAGACAAGATAGCATATGGAGTCCTGGAACTTGGGACTGTGTCAGAAGTGTACTCAATATTTGTACTTATGTATGTGGCTGAATCTTGAATTGTATACACTGCTGGTAAGTTGCTGTAAATTATGGTTTTAGTATTTCATAGCGGTGAGGAAAGGAACCATTGGTCCATATTATTGCTTAATTTCTGAAGGAATCCTGTTTAGTTTTTGTGTACTAAATGATGGGGAAATACCAGAAATTTCATGACATCTGTTAGCCTGAATAATTGGCAGTATCCTGTCCACTGTTTGTTGTGCATAATCTGATTGTAATTGCAACTGATAATTTAAAAAGTGTTTTGTGTTTGTATGAATCAGACACAAAGATATTGTTCATTAAATGGGTTTGTTTTCCATGTAAAGACAGCATGTTGAAAAGATTTCTTTTTCTGTTTAAATTTTGAAACTTAGTTTGCCCTGTTATTAAACTGCAATTATGTAACAGTTTTTGGTATGAAGATCACTAATAATTTAAGTACAAGTCTATAAATGATTGGTCCCCATTTGTCATGTAATGTAATTACCAGTTTCTCATCATCAGAATTATAAAAATAGTTGATGTTAACGATCAAAATTTGTGCCACAAGATTGACACTCAAATGCCTTATGAATGGCCATTTCAGGAGAACCTCGTGCCTCCACATGGTGTCACATCCCGGTGGGAATCTCATTTCTTCCGTTGTAGCACATATTTTTCACATCACAAGCTGAAAACAGCAAATATTTAACAGTCAGTGTCATATAGATGTTTCAAGTTTTCAAAATGTTCATCCTGAGATTGTACATATTGGATGTGGTCAGTTTCTTGATACTGCAGTTTTCAGTTTGAGCTTCAGATTGCATGTGAATATATACTGTACCTCAACTGTATTGTCTCCAGTGAGAACAAATGCAGGCTGTCGATGCCCAAGCCAGTCACCTACTATATTATCATTAGAGCTGGAAGTACTTTTACACTCTGAAAGTAGATGCACTAAATGCTAGTAAAGACCCATATCAGTTTCTGACAAGTGTGATTTTCCACAACAACATTGACTATCATGCATAACAGCAACACAGCAGTGTCTCACATTCACCAACTTTAATGTTGACATAGGCAGTTAGATGCAGGGAAATAGTCAGGAGGCCCTGCGCTTCAGCCTGAACCCAGAGATCAGCTCTCCTGACAAGTCTTCATCTCATATGCTGGGATAGTAACTTAAAATTGGCTACAGCCGCTTTTTTCTGCATCCTTGTGAGGTCACACTTCATCCTTTCATTTGACACTGTGTAACCTATTCAGTTGTAAAAGTGCTGTTAAATAAACAAAGGATCTATTTCTTCGAATTATTTTACATTTGCTTAAGGTCAAAGAAGTCTGGCACCCCTAAGTTGTACTGTTCAAACCAATAAGTAAGAAACACTTAGCTCATTTGAAAAGTTCTACTTTTCAGCATGAATTATTGCCGAGGATTATGCATATGGACCTTGTTTGAAACGTCTGTGAGCGTGTGTTTGACCTGACTTGGCAACTGTACAGACAGTCGTGTGTGCTCAGTGAGGCAGGCTCCTGTATGACAGTTACGTTGACCATCATTCCATTGGTTTTTAATTTACTATCAGCCTTCACAAAATCGGTAGCTTACTTATGTTTATGGATTGCATCATTAAAGTGACTCGGCTACAGGCTGGATGATACGGGGTTCGAATCCTGGTAGGGGCTGAAGATTATTCCACACATTCTCCAGGGCCCACCCAGGATGCTATTAATTGGGTATCAGAGGGCATTAGAATTTGTGTCTTCACAATCATCACAAGTGCAAGAGCCACCCCATTTATAGCTTAAAAGCCAATGCGCAAAGTGCCTTAAATATGTTGATTGTAATTACCTAGAGTATAGAAACCACAATCGAACGAACTGTAGAT
>Ga0123357_10005543_pt1 | contig 15139 bp, 10 predicted proteins | sample TergutEmb28metaG_FD_89873 | JGI IMG/M metagenome (GOLD analysis project Ga0123357, IMG submission 89873) | Embiratermes neotenicus P4 segment gut microbial communities from Petit-Saut dam, French Guiana - Emb289 P4 | ecosystem: Host-associated > Arthropoda: Insects > Digestive system > Gut ... | reverse complement strand
TAACAAATGCATTGTGTTGCAAGGGGACTATGTAGAAAAATAATATGTAAAATTGCTCACAGTTACTTGTATTACAGCCGTTAAATGTATTTTGCCTTTACTTTTTGAATCACCCTCGTACCAATGTTAGAATGTTTATATCAGGGAGATTATGATAGGTTAAATTTGTAGCTGGGATGATTGATCCTAGACATATATGCTGTAACTTATTGTGATCTTTCAACAAATTATTACTGGACAGACCAAAGTGTTGATGGCAGGATAATATTATAGATAACTGAAAGGAAGTGTATGTAATGCGAATTTTGTTGCACTGGCTCAAGATGAGGTTTTCTGTGTGCTCAGCGCAACATTATGAAGATGAAAGAGGGAATTGAGGTTAAAGTTTACACATTCATAATCTGAGCACTACACAGACATAAATGGTCAACTTCACACTGACATCTTTATCTTTAGAGAGTCATCCAGTACACGTTAGGTTGCATGCTGGATGGGACCTGGTTGGAAAGATGAGAGATGTGGTCTCCTGCAGCATGTTGCTTGTAGCTACAGTAGAGGTATGAGGATGAGGAGGTATGTAGTGTGTGCGGTGTGATGACAGATGCATACAATTTAGCCAAGGGACCTGAAGGCAGAACTGGACATAGATGAGAAGGTGATATTAAAATTTATTTTGAAGAAATAATATGGAGGGTGTGAACTGGATTAATGTGGCTGAGGAAAGGGTGTTTTTTATAGACACAGTAATGAACTTTGGGCTCCAAATATGTAGCAAATTTCTTGACCAGTTGATGGATTATTTCTTGTCAAGAAAGACCATGCTGCACAGAGTTTGTTAGTAAAAAGGTGAAAGACTAAGTTGTCCCTTTACACACCATCACGTTATATATATGGGGAGTAGAGATATAACTCCACTCATTCTTAACCTTGGTGCTACTGGAGGTGAGCATTAGTGCTTGGCCGCAGTCATACTTGATGAGAGCTTACATTTTACTTATCAGATTTAATTATGTTTTTTTACAGCGAGTTTCTCGATGCTGATGGCAGCCCAATTCCTAGGCCTCCCAAACTGACACATCAGCGTTCCCACAGCAAACCACTCTCCTTTCCATGCAACCCCTCTGCAGCACTCAACACCAGCAGTCCGCCAGATGGACAGCAGTTACGCAACTCTTGGTCTGAGTCCAGTGTGGAGGAGGCTCCACCACTTCCTCCTAGAGGACAAAGTGAGTCACAAACCCCCATCTTTTGTTGTGGACTCATCATAAGTCAGATCCTGTGTTTTCATAGACGCATTAAGCTAGGAGTGTGGAGTTTAATCAAATACATTTGCTTCACCCACCCATTCTATTTCCTTGGGATCTCGTTTTCTATTATACCCTGACATGTGCATAGGTTTGCAAAGTGATCTCTTTTCTTCAGGTTTTCCCCAACAAACCCTGCATGCATTTCTTTTCTACCACATATGTGCCACATTCTGTGCTCATTGCATTCTAATATTTGGTGAGGAGAACAAACCAGGAATACTTTGGCACCAGAAGTTGACAGCTGTTGATGCACATTGTGATGCTAAGAAAACCAGATGCCCACTGAAGTCATCCATCAATAAAACGCAAAGTAATGGATGACCATCTAAAACCCAGATATTTGCAGGGTGCACGGGCTCTGAATTGCTGCTCAAAGCTACGTTTTATGCAGTTTTATCCAGTCTCCTGTTGTATCCTCCCTTTTGGGCCCAAATATTCTCCTCAGTACCCTTTGCTGGAGTACCCTTAGCTTGTTTTCTTCCCTTAATGTGAGACACCAAACCCAAACAATGCCCTGCATAGTCTAATTATACAATGATAATTGCTATTGTCATACATATAACTAAATCTATTATTGAAACTGATAGGAAATAGATGTTTTCTCATTTGTTATTTTTAAGCCCTCCATTTACTAAACATTTCATTGACTAGGCTTAACTTTCAGCTGTTCATATAGAAGTAATTTTGAACTATAAACTACATGTACTGTATTTTGTGTTTAGCGCCTGACAAACGTAACACCAGCCTGTTCATTGATACCAGCCAAACACCACCAGCACCTCCCAAACGATTGGTGAAGAAGGTAAGTGGATCAGCGACCAGCAGTTTACAGTTACCTTGGCTTTATACATCTGCGATATGAAGACCCCAGTTCCATGTCATTCTGTTCATTACAGAAATTCTGTTATGTGTGATAGGCCACTACATTTTTCAGAAAAAATAAAAATTAACTGCAAATTTGTGTCTTCAGGGCCATGACACAATGTCAGTTGGTGAAAATTGAATGATTTTTAATAGGACCTTGTTCTGTCTTAATCTTCAGCATCATGTGCATTCTACAGGGCTTTAAATTTTGGTTTGAGATTTGTACTATTCTTGAATTGCGTAGACTCTGGAAATGGAAGTAGCAAGGTCCTCTGAAGCGTTGGTAACTTGGTACCAATTTACATCGTGTCATATCCCAAAAGACTTGCATTTTCAGCAGCTCTGTTGTAATATTTGCAAGTCTCACAGACAAGAATTGTCTGTGTATAAGGTTACTAAGGTTACTACAGATGCTGACGATACAAGGATCTTTTTATAGACACCTTATGACATATTACTGACATTTTAGGAATTGTAATTGACTGATGTACTGACACTGACATCTGTAGATTGTTACTGGCACTTTTGTGACAAATTCTAAGGTTTATATGAAGATATATATGGCGACCCAAACAGGTAAAACAAGCGTCTGATTTGAAATTGCAATTTGCAGATTGATGAAAATGATTTTTGCTTCCTTCTGATATGGAAAGTAATAAGTAACACTTCTTTATACAGTGTAAAATAATGACAAATGAAGTGTAACAAATTAAAACAGGGCTATTATAGGGCATACCTCTGGTCAGTTTAAGGAAATAAAGGATGTAATGTGTTTTATGTAGCCACAATCTGCAACACCAGTCAGCTATTATGTCATGTTATTTTTGTAATGCAGCATCGTTTAGAACTTCTTATACCTTGTTGTTATGAGAAAAATGTTTCTAATTTTCATTGTCACTAAAATTCAAATTGTTATTTGAAGGGTTCATCAGGTGTCTTCAACACTGACTCTGTGATCGATGTCAGTCTGGAGTCGTCTATGACAGAACCTGCCGAGTCAAACAGCGACGGTCGCGACCTACGGGACTCAGGATACTCAGAGTTCTCACAAACACCAAGCAGTAGTATCAGCAGTCATTTTAATAACTTGTCATACGAAGACTTCGATCTCCCCACACATCGGCGAGTGGCAAGTGGAGACCTTGCCAACATCATGAACATCTCGCCACCAGTGATCTCTCCTCGCACACAGTCATTCCCAGCTCCCCCACCAATACCACCCAAAGCTGTACTCAACCCTCCTTCTTCTCTCCCTTCAACAATGTTACTTCCAAATTCTCCCTCTGACTCCAATGAAAGGACTCCAAATGGAACTCTAGAACACACCCAACGTTTCTCATCTTCTGTGTTGGAGAACAGTTCTGAGATGGCTTCACGTGGTGGTAGTCCTGGTAGCATAGTGGAGAATTATTCAGTTCCGAGACTTCAGACACAGACTCCTGCGACTGGAGACAGCCCTTCATGAACACAAGGGTCGAGAGGCACAGAGTTCAGTGACTGGAGACAACTGTTCATGAACACAAGGTTTGAGAGACGCAGAGTTCAGTGACTGCAGACATCCGTTCATGAACACAAGTTTTGAGAGACACAGAGCTCATTGACTGGAGACAGCCCTACGTGAACATAAGGTTTGAGGACATAAGCAGGACTCCAAAGTCACCCTGTCTCTTCTGATTTATGCTATATGGGTGAATCCTTTGTTCCATCCTCTGTCTCTTCATTTTCATAGTTCAGAAAACAGTCTGATTCTGTGAAATAAATAGTATTCATATACTGTATTTAAGTTTGAACAGTCCACTGTTGAGTGAGAGCAGTCTGATTTGGGACTGCAGTTTGTCAGATGGAAGGCACCAAAGAAAAACGTGAATTAGTGTAGATGGGGTGTGATGCAAGGACACACGTCTGCGTGGTGAACTTGTTTAGTAGAAGACAGTAACGTATTTGTTAACTTAACTGGGGTTTGTGTTTCATTACATCGGTACATCTGATCCACATTAGACAAATGAGGTTTTAATGCTGTTGAGAATAGTACCTTCTGTCGTTGTGTTATATCATTCAAACTAATTGAATATGTGGGGATTCACATCTTCTGAGATGTGCTTCTTGGTTGATGGCTGAGTCGTTCCTGATGTTTTGAAGAATCATAGTGCCTTTATCTGCATGGGTCAGGCAGTATGATCCTTTCAGACATCGAAAGCCACTCACTCATTGACACTAGCATCATATCCCAAAGGAAGTGATTCCTCAGCAACACTGCTGTGAGAGCCTCAGATATTGCAAGATGGACCTAAGTAGCATATAACTTCTACAGTGATATGTGACAGCTAATTATTTTTATATCCTTCAGAAGTACGGTAAATACACTCAAAATGTGGGATATACTACAAAGTCACAAACTGATGTTGTTTTGTCCAGAAAAGATTGAGTGATCTTTACTTGAAACTGATGTGTGTTCCATTCTGTGCTCTGAGGTGTGAATGCACGTGACAACTGGTAGTTTTCAATTATGTGTCCATGAACAAAATGTAAATTCTTTTTTCATGTAGAAAAGACTTGTCTAGATTAATACTTGACCATTCCAATCTACATATCTTCTTTGTAACAGTTTATATATATATATTGATCTTTCTAGAGACAATAGGTATTTCTAGTTTCAGTATTTCATGTGAATGTGAGGTAAAGGAAGTTTTTAATTGTAGACACTTCTAAGACTTCTGCAGGATTGCAAGCAGGGTGTTAATTATAATGGGGGTCAGTCAGGAACTAAGTGTGCATAACATACAGTTTGTAACTAAGGAACTTATACAGATGTGATTACATCAGGGAGATTCATCAACAAGCAATTAGATCTGTTTCCAGGGCTGAAACAAAATCTTGCTTGCCATAGGTATAAAGAGGTTGGCTGATAAGACGGTGCGGTCTTCTCTCAACAGAGAATAGAGAGGCTTGGCATACAGTATGATAAATGCCTCATGTGGTGGGTACTACATGGAAAAGTAGTGGGGTAGCTGTACAATTAAATGCAAACCATTCTTATTGCAGCTGAAAATCAGGAACCTAAAGTGTATGTATTGTAAACTTATTTGCTGACCAACCCTCTTAGTTAACATCATGTGTGGGTTTGGTGGTGAACATTAACTTGGCTTCCCTTGGGCACATAAATCATATGACATTCCATTCCAGAAGTTTACACAAATGTTTCTGAAGTAAATCAGTCCAGAATATCTTGCATTTTTGCATTGTCACTATTCCATCCTTGGGCATTGTGATGCAAATTCATTAACCACTGGCAGTACCAGAATCGCTTAGGGATGGCATCTAGTTTTACCGATTCTGTGTTGGTATTCCCATGTGTACAGCAACTGGAGCTTGAAGGTAATGACTGAATTGCTTTTCATATTGAGATTAAGAATGTTAATTGGTTTACCTGCATATCCCACAAGTCCAAGTGCCACAAATTCAAATAGTACACAAGCCAAACATATGTCTTAAATTTAAGTGGGGTAACACATCATTTTAAGCTGTGAAGATGGTATATAATTTTCATGAAAATTAAACAGAACATTCAAAGTGCTGTATACTTTTAACAGCATCAAAATATGTTATGATTAATGAATTTTATTGTATTGATATCTCTCTGCATTGATGTATGTTACTATGCACAAATAGCAAATCCTTGTGAGCCTTCAGGCAAGTGTGAAAAACATTTTATATTTCAAAATTCTTTGGGCTCTGAGCCAGGCCACATTCTATAACTGCAATAAAATCAGCAAGATGCCCGTATAAAATTAACCATTTGACGCCTAACGACCCCTGTAGTGGTCGTACCGCACCGCTAACCTCTAAACGTTTCATTTTATATATTTATTCAACAAATACAGGTACTGAATATTTTGAACTTCGTATATACTGTCTGTTTTTTTGTCTTCAAAGTGCAGTTTGTTTCATAATTCTAACTTATTTGGTTCCTGTTTTATTCATGTTTTATATACAGGATGTGCCAAAATTTAAAAAAATCATTCTGACGCCAAAAGGTTAACTGGCAAGCAGCATATTTAAGACCATCACGCTAGTCACTTGCAGTTATGTTTATTTAACCACAGGGGCAGCTCTGCCTTGCCATCTTGTCCCATCGAGCCCATGTGCCTTATAGCAACAGAATGTAAAAATGTGTAACTAAAGTAGAATCATGTGATGAAATGAATTTCAGAGTTTTTCCTTTAAGTGTCACATAGTGTAGTTCTGCTGTTGTATTAGCCTCTGGGGAGAAATGTTGACAAAATATTTATGGCTGATTCTAAAGCAGTTTACAGTCATACTTGAACAGTGGTCTTGTGTGTTGTGACGTGGTACCAACATTTAAATCCTCACTGCCATGAATACCTCAAATCTTATACACTTCAGAGAGAGTCTTCTGTTCATTTTAGGCTGATTGTAGTTTTCTGATTGATTTGAATCTTTTGGGATACAGTGCTTTGCAATTGGGTGAGTAGTTCCTGACATCCTGAAAGATGACCTTCAGGATCACTCTGCTTGACCCTGAAGATGAAGGCACTGCAGTGTTTCAAGATGTTGCAAACCGCTCTCCCAGTGACACAGAATTGCATCCCAGATGACCTGGATTCACATTATATACTCCTTGTTGTCCAGATTCATTGTATTGTGTTATTTATTGTTTCTCTAATTACAGTGTATAATTTGTATTGTCTTGATTAAACCAGGTTACTAGGGTTCAAGTCTCAGTGTCCCCACATATAATATGGTTGTGGGACCTGGCCAGTTCTTATCCAATAGGATATTTTTCAATAGGAACAGTAATTGTCATCTGGTCCTGAAGTCTACGTTAGTCTTTCATATATCCTAGCACATGTATGCAGATAGGTTCACATTTTGAAATACTGTAAGTGTTTTTTAACACTCAGGATTAAAAATAGTGATGCTGACGATAGGAATCGACCAAAACTGTAACCTTTATTAACAGGAGGCACACTGTATTCCAAATGAAGTGAAAGAGCATTACAAGTGACTCTTAACCTGTAATGTATGAGCAGCATGTCTGAAAGTGTGGGAAAACTTTGACCCTCCCAGGAAGGAATTTATACATTGACTTACTCTCTTCGTTATGTATGAACAGCTGTCAGTTCAATTAACTACACTTATTCAATCAAACATAACACAGTCTGAGAACTGTGCTCCGCTGGGTTATTACACAGAAAGTAGTGGTAATTTCTTACCTATGGTTCAGGACAACCTCTCGGTCCCATATTCCAGGGTCAAGAATCCAAAAAATCCAAGAAATTACTGCTACTCGCTGAGTAAGAGACCAGATGAGCACAGTTCTCTGCTCCATGGCGGAAGCCTGAAATCACTTCACAGGTTTTTTTAAATTCAAATTGTTTCTTTACATGTACATATGTACAGGCACAATTTGAATTTAAAAAACCTGTATTGTATGTGACTGAATAAGTGCAATTTATTTAGTAATTAACACAGTGGGGTGATTATTTGTGAAACGGTAACTTCCAAGTGAGATAACTTAAACTGCAATTGTATACAGCATTTCTGTAACAATATTGTGCATAATTTTAGTGAATGGCAACCAGATGGACATAGCATTAAGGGATACACTGTACTATTTTGACAATTTTTCTGGTTTTATTGTTCATTAGGAGGATCTGTAGTTGTGTCATGAGTGGTTTACACTTTGATAGAACAGTGACTAAGTCTGATATAAGAAAGAAGTAGTTTAAGTGATATTACATGAAGCAAAACTTTGCCTTATGTATCATAAAGCTTGAAGGTGTATCTTCATGGTTCCCCATATGTGTATGTACTTGTATATTCCATAGTTGTGTGTCTTACAGAGGCCTAAGTGCGCCCCTTGCCCTCATCTTCACATCAGAAGCATTTTATATGACATGGCCTGATTTGCTTGGCCCTCAGGTCTCATTTTTGTTGCCTGAGGTGTGCATAATTGTTACAAATGCAGCATAGTCTTCTGAATTTTTTTGTTTGTGTGTGTGTGTGTGTGTGTGTGTGTGTGTGTGTCCAACAAGTTATTTTGCAGAAGTAATATCTCTGTCACTTGAAAAAGAGACTCACAGATTTTGTTGTTATAACCTCAAAACTTTTCATCATCATCATATTTTTAGTCATAGATTTCGAAAAAAATATTTTGTGTATAATTGTTAGTATATTTATGATATATGTCCGTACTAAATTTCATGTTCCTAGGTCCAGTACTGTGTTAGTTATAGCCACTCAATTCGTAGTTAAAAAAAAAAAAATTTACTTGTCTCACAATTTTACATTTCACAAAGTAATTGCATTGTTTTTTTTAAAACTGTTACTCTCCATTATTTCATTATCTTAAAATAAATGTCACCAGGACTGGCCAGCCTGACAAGTTTATGCATTCATAGTGTTGTTGTTACTGTTCATAAGAAATCTAAAAGTATGAGTTTTGGGTGGTCTTTAATGGCATAATGTTCATACTAGGTTTTGTGGAAAGTGGTCAACTCCGTGGACATACACACATATATGTGCATGCGCCCCACACACACACACACACACACACACAGCATTACAATCCAGTAAGCCTACTTTCTTTCTGTAATAAAGGAGAGTGATCTGAAGAAATTAATGTTCTCTAGCTTTTCGGTGGTGTGCTATTTCTTACGAAGCACAGTGCAGACTCTTAATAGTTTCAAATCTAACTAGATGCCACGTATTACTTTATTATGCTTATGTTAGGCTGAACATGTTTTGGGCACCATCATGCCCATCTTTAGGAGCTCATGACGATAGCTTTGGTTACCACATAGGCCGTCTGGTTCTCAAGTTGCTGCTGGTTGGAGGTTAAGTGCAGGCAGGATCCATCCTGCCTGCACTTAACCTCCAACCAGCAGCAACTTGAGAACCAGACGGCCTATGTGGTAACCAAAGCTATCGTCGTGAGCTCCTGAAGATGGGCATGATGGTGCCTGAAACATGTTCAGCCTAACATAAGCATAATAAAGTAATAAGTGGCATCTAGTTGGATTTTATTCTTCATTTATCAAGATGATGATGCACAGTCCAATACACATCAAATCTTAATAGTTTCATTTCAAGTTTCCTACATCAGCTGAATGTAAATGTAAAGTGTCACAAATTTAGTCTTATTGTGCCCTGTTTTTGGGAAATATTGACACATTTCATTGGTGAGAACTACAAACTAGTGGTTTAAAATCATATCTCTGATATGTTTCTTAGTAGAGCTGCAGTATATTCATTCAGTCCAGACAAACTGGCAGCTGTACTGTAACATCAGAGGGACACACCATATGGTGCCAGCTGTGCTGTAAATTATAGGGACACCATATGGTGCCAGTTGTGCCATACCATAAGAGACACACACCATAGAGTACCACCTATGTTATTGATTAAAATCACATATGCTTCTGTTGTATGAATGGTGTGGAAAGTGGTGCATCCTAAGGGTATTTCCTGATTGAAGAATTCCTTCCAACACTAAAAGACAAACAATTCTCCTAAGTATCATATCATTCCACATGCCTAGCTCAATCATTCTCACACCCCCCGATCATGGAGAGGCTAAGAAGTACTAGTATTATATCATGATTAAAAAAAATGTAGATAAAGTAACGCTGTCATTCTCTTTAATATTATATTATCAAATGTGTATAAAGGCTGCATGGTGTTGTAAGTTTCTTGATAAAGAGGCATCATTCTTATAACTGGGGAGTTCTGATTGATAGTCTAGTGTTTTGTTTTGCAGTTCAGTGACATGTATGCCTTAACGTTAGTCAACAGATGGCCTTTCATCTTATGCGGTTTGGTTTCTGTTGAGGTCACAAGGTTAGAGCTGGCCAAAACACAATGATTGCCATAATAGGCAGTGATATCCACATCCAACCTTGTGAAATTGGTACCTGTCAAATATATATTCTGCATTAAGCAGGCTGTTGTAAGTGGGGTATATTTCTACAAGACTGTAATGAATGGGACTCTGTTATCAATTACATTTCCCACAGAATGAGCCAGAATGGCATTTCAAGGCTTCCTCTGATAATTTTACCATTAATGATGTTTCCACCATGTTGTTGTATGTAGTGATAAGTTTTGTAGTGCATGCAAAATGTGTGAATGTTTGAATTTAGACATTGGAACAGCTCTTACTGGAGGGTAGCAAGTGGTTTAGTCTTGGGGTTGTTGATGGATTTATGATATTTGATAGATATATTAAAAAATTAATGTCTCCTTAATAGGCTATGGTAAGACTAAAAGCTTAGAAAGGCTAGCTTATGTTGCATTGAAACATATATTGGGTAAATTAAACCATATGTCACTATGTTTTGCATATGGAACATGTTTCAGATTTACTTTGTGTTCAGTCAGAATATATTTTAAATGCTGTAATTTTAATTTAATCTTTAACATATTTACATTCTTGTAGTCTGAATTGGAGTGCGTGATGTGTTTGGAGGCGTTTTAAGGACTGATGTTTCCACAGGGCAGGATTGCTCTTCAGAAACTGGGAGTCACTAAGCTAGTCAAATTCTTTGCCCTCTATGGAACCCAAGTGTTGATGTCCATGTTCACAGAAGGATGGATCTGTTCCCTATCATAGATGATAGCAGTCAGCATCCTCACAACCAGTTTCTTTAATAAATATTAAAAATTTTAAATAGAGGAAATATCCACTGTTATAATTTGCCTGTAGTAGTTGTACAGAACACAAGTACAAAATATGTTGACATTTTAAAGAATTTTTTGTGTTACTTATCACTGAAAGTTATGTATGAAGTGTCATAAAACTGAATACAGGACACAGGTGGGACTGCAGACCACTCCTTAACTTGTTTCTTCCCATTTTGCACAAGTTGGTATGGATTAACCCATTCTTTGTTATAATTCAGATGTCTGATCCTGCTGGTCTGAATTTTTTCGGTGCTGTAGATTAATGAATTTGTCCACTGCTACCATAAGTGTTGACAGTTGGCAGCAGTGGAAATTATACATTATGTCACCACGAAAGTACAGGGGCTGCAGAAGTTTTCCAAAGTGTGTCAGGTGCGCAGGGCCGACAACCTTGCGACCTTCACGTCTTAGAAATTCTGGGAGCCTCAACCTCCTGGAGCCCTAAGGGTCTGTCCAGGCCTTTATAGGGATTGCTTTACCTTTGCTTTTATATTCCATTGTATTTCAGCTTCTGTGTAATGTCAAGGCCATCGGACACTCAGAATTGGACTGCTGTATTAACTATAGAGAATATTTTTTATCCCAAAACTGAGCAGTGCACAGCAGATGGCATCATTGTCTGCTATGCAACAATGATGCCACCTGTTGTGTGGTGGGTAGTCCAACAATAGAAGTATTCTTTATTAAACTGTGATTTATTTGTGGTCTCCTGGCCCAAAACACTCTGCAGTCATGTAGGTGGGATAACACCTTTTCAGATTGTATGTTTTGTTGGCTGTGCATCTCAATATAATCGTGTAAAGAAAAACCAACTTGATGCACAACAGACAGTCATCTAAAAAGAATAAAAAGTACCAACTGTTGTATACGTATGGTTGTACCTCCTGATGATGGGCCTTGATATGCCCGAAACATGTAGAGGTTGATGAAATATACTAAGAATAAGTTGTGGATCAAGTTGGTTTTTCTTTACACGACCTTTTAAAATTTACATGCTGCTTCCATCTTCATGGTAGTTGGAGGCAGTAAATTCCTCCGAAACACTGTTACCTACTGCCAGACTGCACAGTGTCAGAACCCAGAAGACCACATTATGATTTGTCAGCACTTAGAAACGTTTAATCCAATAAAAAAAAAATGTGTTTATGGATTTATTGCTAAGAGTTTCATAAGGTGAAGCACATCAGAGCTGACATGAAATTGTATTCAAGGGTATAATGATGCATTTCAAAATGTTTCAAGTTCAGAAAAGAGTGTGTTGCATGAACTTTATTAGCAGCTCAAAATATGAACTGTGACACCAGATGACACCAGTTATGAATAATCTTGCCACTCTGTCGTTTAATGAAGTGTAAATATATCTAATAATAAGAATATATATGTATACTACAGTAGTAGTATTGTCATTCCTAGTCATCACCAGATGTGATTTGTATTACAGTTTGTTTCACTGTTTAAAGGACAGAACAGTGTTGCCTTTTAGTGTGGTTACATATTTTAATATAATCTGCTTGTAATATTGCTGTTGCTCATAGCTAATGTTAATTTTGCACCATAAAAAAAACGTTATTTATATTTTGAGGTATATAAAATGTGAAACCACACAGACAATAAAAGGACTTCAATCATGTATTCTTTTGAATTTAGTATTGCCTAAAGAGAGGCAGTTAGATATTGTGAGAAGCCAGTTAATGAAATTACAGATTTTGGTACATGTTAATGTTTTTTGAATGACCTGTCATTTAGGTAATTTGAGAAGTCTGTCAATGAAGGTTTAGATATTGGTACACTCTAATATTATTACTGACCTTTTTAATTTCAGAAACTTATGTATCAGACATAAAAGGCGCGGTAGAGATGCCACTCTTAGATCATTGACATTTTAATTATAATTATTTTCGTTATTGGTTACAGTGAGTAATGTGCCAATATAGCTCGGGACAATTTGACTGTTATCTTCCAGTATTTTGTAAATGTGGCCACTGTCATACATGAACTTAAAAACAAATAATAAATATATTTAGTAATGTGATGAAAAGCCTTGTTGAAGGCAATCCCAGTCCTTTCACTTTGTCTTGTATTACTGGCACTTCCTTATCCTGAATCCCATAATATAACCCTGAAGTAACCTGAATGTATTTGTTGTGTACTTATTTGGCAGTAAGTTTGAACTTACTCCAAACTAACTCCATGGAGCAGAGTCCTTCTATAGAAGTTAACTGGTTGGTTCTCAGCTATTCGAGAAATTCCCCGCATGTTATGGAACCCTGAAGGTTCATTGCCGCATTCGCACATGCAGTAAGTTTGAACACAGAGATGCAAAAAGTATGTAAATATTGTGTTGTATTTTGGAACATGCTGGAAGACAATGCTCAAAAGAGGGGGAGGTGTTTGCAGCCAAACTGTGCTGCTGTGCTACAATAAGTAGCACCACTGGTGATGTATCCATTGTTAAGAACTCTCTTGTGCACTTTTACATCCAGTAGCAGTAGGCTAAATTTTCCATCAATGTTTCCTTGCACTGAGTTGTAATATTTCCATTGGCACAGGATGTAGGATGTCTAGAATGAACATTCGTTCATGGAGCATAAATTAAGAACCTGTATGAAGTTTTCTGTCTAAAGTTTACCCTATAACTGGCCATGAAAACACACATGGGGAGTAGAGGTATAGCTCTACTTTTTCTTTAACCTCGGTGATAGAAAGGGGTTAGTGGTCAACAACACTCCTTGACCACTTGACCCCCCAGGAAGAGACCCAGTACCCATCATACAGCAGGCTGGGTGGGTCCCAGGGTCTCTGAACAGGTGCTAAAAATGTCGCCCCTGTTGGGATGCAATCACCAGACCATCTGTCACATAGCACTTTGCTATACCAACTGCACTATCCTGGCCCACAACTGTCTGTCTAGTGAGCAAAATTTGTTACTTATTTTTTATTCATGCTGGTTAACAATTCTCTCTTAACAAAGTAAAACGAAATATAGGTGAGCATGTTCCATTTTCATCATCTCCCCATCAATTGGAGGCAGTGTGATCTTGAGGGCCATTTTTGAGGAAATGTGCACATCTTATATTTTCGAAGTGTGGTACTTACAGGTCTTTTGTAAGTTGGGTGTGAATAGAACTTACTTGGATTAAGTTGTAAATTTGACTAGTAGTAGTAGTAATAGCAGCAGCAGCAGGTAGCAGTAAGTAGTAGTAATAGCAGGTAGTTGTAGGTGGTGGTGGTGGTGGTGGTGGTGGTAGTAGTAGTAGTAGTAGTAGTAGTAGTAGTAGTAGTAGTAGTAGTGGTGGTGGTGGTAGTAGTAGTAGAGATAAGCATTTCCTTCTTAAAGTCATCATTGACCTCTCTAGTAAATATTAAAAGCTCCAGCTGTGTTGTGCTACTGTATATGTTCAATCTAGCATGATCCAAAAGAAAGTTGTACCTTTCTATTCTATCAGAGCAATATAAATTTTTGTTACTAGCAAATGTTTAATGTCTGTTACAGTGTTGTGTGCTAGTGGGGAAATTCTTATAAGCAAGGAACACTCGGTGGCTTCAGTTTACTTTAAGTATAATAATATGAAAATCCCCAACGGTCCAACAGATTAGTTGCTTCTTGCCTGAAGACGGAAGCACTGGCAGTTTCTGAAATATTGTGCTTTAGTGTTTATATACCTGTTACATGATGGGCAAAGTCCAAGAGAAGAAGATCGCATCTGTATGTTTTACACCATCGTCAAAACCATATGATGTGGAAAATCCCCAAGCTGCACTGGAAATGAAAGTGCCAAATCTGCAGCCATTTAAAGAGCTTCAGCTTATGTTGATGGGATATTGATAAACCGATAGAACTATAACAGGGAATTGCAGGTTGATTATATGACTCAGTGATATTTGTGTTCTCCATGTGCTGTAATTTGTAGTCTAGTGTGTCTGCCCTGTTATATATTGCAGTGCTGCTGCATGATGAAAAAGGAGGCTTTTCTTTTCAAGCGCGTTACTTATGAGCGTCAGTGTATGGAGCATTAGTGAAAAACTGATACACTTGTGGAGAAGTCTGTCCCAGTGCCACTGTGTCTGCCATAAATAACAACTATACTGGCCTTGCATGGGCCGGGTAGCTCAATGAGTATAGCGACTGACTACGGGCTGGACGGTCCGGGATCGAATCCTGGTGGGGACAAGATTTTCCGCCAGTCCAGACCGGCTCTGGGGCCCACCCAGCCTCTTGTAAAATGGGTATTGGGTCTTTCCTGGGGGTAAAGTGCAGCCGGAAC
>Ga0123357_10005542_pt1 | contig 15140 bp, 3 predicted proteins | sample TergutEmb28metaG_FD_89873 | JGI IMG/M metagenome (GOLD analysis project Ga0123357, IMG submission 89873) | Embiratermes neotenicus P4 segment gut microbial communities from Petit-Saut dam, French Guiana - Emb289 P4 | ecosystem: Host-associated > Arthropoda: Insects > Digestive system > Gut ... | reverse complement strand
GAACAAGAACAAGAACAAGAACAAGAACAAGAACAAGAACAAGAACAAGAACAAGAACAAGAACAAGAACAAGAACAAGAACAAGAACAAGAACAAGAACAAGAACAAGAACAAGAACAAGAATAAGAACAAGAAGAACAAGGAAAAGAAGGAGGAGGAAGAGGAGGAAGAGGAGGAAGAGGAGGAGGAAAAGGAGGAGGAGGAGAAGGATGAGGAGGAGAAGAACAAGAACAAGAAGAACAAGAAGAAGGAGAAGGAGGAGGAGGAGGAGAAGAAGAACAAGAAGAACAAGAAAAAGTACAAGAAGAAGAAGGAGGAGGAGGAAGAGGAGGAGGAGAAAGAGGAGGAGGAGAATAATAATAATAATAATAAGAAGAAGAAGAAGAAGAAGAAGAAGAAGAAGAAGAAGAAGAAGAAATGGAAGAATTTCTTTATATATAGTCCAAAACAGTTACGACTGTACTCTTTATCTTGCATGAGTGTAACACTGGGTCTTCTCGGAAGGAAGAAAACGCGTTGACATTTTTGAGAACTGACTAAAGGTGAAAAAAATTGTGTAAGAGAAGCCTAACAGGGAAACGGAGAAACGCATATAGCGAGCACCTGCAAGAGTCTAATTTGTACTCTGCACGTAATAGGCCTAATATCGGAGCTATTAAAGCAAGGCGGAGCGAATTTGTGAAATATGTACAGTACACATATATCGCATGGGAAAATACTAAAACCCATTCTCTTGCAAAGTTTATTCAAGAAACCTCAATAGAACAGACCACCGTGGGATATCTAGGCGTAGGCAGGTAGATGATGTTGAACAGAATCTTAGCTGCATAATGTGAAAGTATGTTGACTGGGTATAAATGTTTGAGGATATGGTCCAATTGGAGATATTCTTGACAAACTCAGCGAAGGCATAAGTTACATATATGCAACAACATTACCCCAGAACACTAGCCGTAAGCAGGTACGTACGAAGCGTCAGAAAGAGTACAAGTCTAATTTCCGGTTAGCACTTTTTACTGATGTAAGGTCTGAGAGTACAGGAAGCAAAAGCGACAAGCTGATGTGCGTAGTGGAAAACCTCACACTCGACTCGAGTATACAGACACCTCATCAATATTTCACATTATCCTTGCAAACTTTTTTAAAAACACTCATATTCTTGGCGTATCAAGTACTCTGAGGATTTCCACACACTTAATGCTATATCACTTCCCTCCCACGAGAGTGAACTACCACAGAGCTGCCAACACAACGCATTATAATACAATTCATTAACGCTTCCGATTATGTCTTTTCTTCTAAACCAGTTTTCTTCCTCATACTCATCGTGTTGCCATCATTCGTAAAGACATAACCCTTACTGCTACACTTGACTGCCTAATCTCATTTTAAAAGTTCTTACTTTCACAGTCTTCAGACACTTTCATTACGTATTGCTTAGAGACTTGGGATAATTCCCCACTTTACGGACCGACGCCTTGTTAATGACATAGGCTTAGTTAAACAACAATTCTGAACGGAACAGTTTGATGTAGCAGTAAGACCGTAGACTTTCACTCGTGATGTGGTTGTTGGCAGTAACGTCAAGACTAAAGCCTACTCACAATTGAATGTTAGTGGTTTTGTCAGGTTCGACAGGCGAATTATGGGATGATACGCTAAGGTAAAGGTAAAGTGATCCCGTTACAGGCCCGGTGTGGCCCAGAAGGTGGGTAGAGGTATAGCTCTATTCTTCCATGACCGCGGTACTAGAAGGAGGTGAGTAGTCAGCAGCACGCTCCGGCCGCACTTTACCCCCGGGAAAGACCGGGTACCCAATTTACAGGGGGCTGGGATGATACGGTACCTTTAAACATGAGAAAGTAAAGACATTGAAAACAGAGGGCTGCAATTCAGAGTCGAGAATAGGAAGCGAGAGTATATAACGTCATCCACACTGTGCCTACGTCAGCAATGACAAGCAATGAATGAGCAGGAAAATAAATTCCATTTTACTGCGATATACAACTATGCAACACGAGGACGATAAACATAGATATGCAGTTAAGAATGACAAGTGCCTATACACGTCGCAACCTTAGAACGTCACCTACATTCTGCCTGCCTTGAGGATGAAGAGCATGGAACTAGAAGGCAAGTTACATTTTAAAGAGATTTTATTTGAAAGCGGACCCATGCACACGGTAAAGCGATCAGTCACAACATCTCCAGCTGCAATTTTAATATGAGTAAGTTCCCATTTTGTAATATGTGATCCGTCACACAGCACAGTTTCTTATGCTGGGTTTAACAGCAGTGAATTGTTTGTGATTAGTTCAGTGCCATGTAGATGGTTTTTATCGCAATGTGAGTTACTGTCCTCGTCCGTAAATACTGAGCACAGTGTTATACGGATTCTTTTCAAATTTTATTTGCCTATGTAAGGCAAATCAGCCAAAGATAGTGGTAAGGTTGTCAGCCTTACGCACCGGCCGCTTTTTACCCCCAGGAAATATTCCTGGTCCTCGTTTCTGTTAGAGGCTGAGTCGACCTCAGGACCATAGTGCGATCGGAAGGGTTATGTCAATGAAAAATTCCAATGATACAATCTGGAATCGAACCAGCGACCTTCCGATTTATAGCACAACACCTTAACCACTGTGCTACCGCGGTCCCCTTGCCTATGTAAGGAGTATATCTTAAAGAAACTTTTAGCAGGACCATAATGCGATCGGAAGGGTTATGTCAATGAAAAATTCCAATGATACAATCTGGAATCGAACCAGCGACCTTCCGATTTGTAACACAACACCTTAACCACTGTGCTACCGCGGTCCCCTTGCCTATGTAAGGAGTAAATCTTAAAGAAACTTTTTAGCAGGACCATAGTGCAATCGGAAGGGTTATGTCAATGAAAAATTCTAATGATACAATCTGGAAACGAACCAGCGAACTTCCGATTTGTAACACAACACCTTAACCACTGTGCTACGGCGGTCCCCTTGCCCATGCAAGGAGTAAATCTTAAAGAAACTTTTTAGCAGGACCATAGTGCAATCGGAAGGGTTATGTCAATGAAACATTCCAATGATACAATCTGGAATCGAACCAGCGACCTTCAGATTTGTAGCACAACACCCTTAACCACTGTGCTACCGCGGTCCCCTTGCCTATGCAAGGAGTAAATCTTAAAGAAACTTTTTAGCAGGTGTTTTGGTGCTGAAGTTACTTCTTAATCAACGCTATAACGACCAATAAAGAAATTTCTAAAAAATATTTTCGTTATAACAAAAGAAGCGAGGGCGATCGCTATGTGCTCTGTTAGAATAAACCGTAATAATGCTGAAACCTGTACGAAATAATGTCCATGAAGATCTTTAAAACGCTGAACCCAGGAAATCTATAAAGCAAAGCGATCTGTAAAGACAGTCTCGAAAGAGTTTCGTTTGAAAAAGATATAACTTTATGGAGTTTTGCAGGAACGTTTAGTCTTTGTTTAGATAGTGCGGGCTAGTAACACTGTTTAGTGGTGACGTAGAGGTATTGCGGATGAGATTACTTGAACGTTCACCTAAATGCTCAAGGTAACATAATCTGTGGGCAGTTAAGCCACACGGCGGACTAAATGAAATAAATAATTAGCCGTGGTTTATCCGCCATTTCTAGACAAGAACTTCTGTCTTTTGTAAGTCATCCACCAGAAGTCAAGGATAACTGGGAGTTGAAGATTTAGCCCCACTGTCTTCTGTAACACGCGGTAAGTTATTCTTGTAATAAAACCAATTAGATGCACTAATTTCTCTAATTTATTTTTGGAATAAAACTCTACACGTTTCGGACAGTTCCTCTGTCCATCATCAGGAGTTTTTCACTGTACACACAGCAATGGTGTATGTCATACAGATTTGCTGACAGCTAACGAGCAGGATCAGGACGGACCTGCTGTTCCGTCCTGATCCTGCTCGTAAGCTGTCAGTAAACTTGTGTGACATGTACCATTGCTGTTTATACAGTGAAAAACTCCTGAAGATGGATAGAGGAACTGTCCGAAACGTGTAGAGTTTTATTCCAAATATAAATTTGAGTAATTAATGCATTTAGTTGGCTTTTATTATAAGAATTTATCACGATGCACGGTCACTTGAACGTCATATGCAGTAATTTATGTTTTATAATACACGTTGTTAATGCAGGTCCTATGGGAGGGTTTGCAGTTTCCATGAATGGCTTCTGCTTTCAGTTGGACACCCTGCAGAAAGCATTACTACTACGAAGAAAGGATCAACACAGTCATGAATTGCTGTTTCGAGGAAGGTAATAGGCAGCTGAGGATATCACCTGCTGTCTCCTACCCCAGGGTGACACTAAAACACGAGCGGCGCTTTTCCTAGACGTCCCAGGTGAGGACCTTGATGGTTCTTCTCCTGTACCTCCCCATCACATATTCTTCGTACCGCAAAAGGCGGCAGTATAAGATAACAAGTTAACTTTTGCTTACTTTTTAATAAACTGCAAAGTGGGAAACAGAAGACAAGAGAACTTTTCAGTTTACTTTCTTTGTCTGTTCTCATCCTGTGCAAAACTCCTCTACCAGATGCTGCATCGGCTGCACAGCAAAGCCGTTAACATCGGCAGATCCTTTCACGGCTTGCAATTTAGAACAAGCAAGGTTTGGTGTGACGTTTAACAGCTATATAGTGAGGCTAAACAGCAAACGCAATTTGTCTATACTAGTTCTCTAACACGTTGTTAAAATATATTGCCACATATTTAATAAATTAAACAACCACGGCCATATTTTTCTTGTCTAGATTACTGGATTTCGAGACCAACGAAATAATCTCTCTGTATCGTTGTAAAATATTTTACAGTGACAATCATATTTTTGTAAAATGTTAAATAAGTAGGATACAATTTTTTTTGTTGTACCTCAGCACACCTTGGAAGTAAAGAACTGTAAATTCTGCATCTCAAAACTAGATGGCAGCTGTTGCTCAGCCTGACGCTCCGACTGCTCTTTTACCAAAGATATAAATCTTCAGCCTATTGGATAGAAGGCAGATGACTGGCAGGACTTCGAGAGCAAGTGTGTTGCAAAAGCACTTAGGTTCTACGTTTGTAGTTCCATTTCCGCTTTATAAACATGTAAAATGTCTGTGAAAGTTTTATAAAGAGCACGTCTAAATCTATTTATGCAGACCGTCCCAACCACGAAAGAAGGGTTATTTTCCTCTCGTCCAAATAACTCTGCAATAGCGAATGTCTTTAAGAAACATCCAGACTGCACATGTACAGCGGAATATAACATTACCGTTGTCATATATATGAATTTTTTTTTTTTTTTTAGAAATTCTTAAATTCCCCAGGCATCACTTTCCGAGATCCTATTTTAGTAGAAGCCTGTCTTCTGGGCCATTATTTCAAATTGAAACTGGAATATACGCTGTTATGTTAGGCGTGGCATTCGACCGTTAGCTAAAACAACACACGTGTAACTGCGAAAAGAGAACGTCAGATATTCCATTTCAGTTTCACAATATCTCAATTCGACTATTCATTTATAAGTCATACGAATGAACACATTACTACAGTCAATGGTATGCGAGGCTTACAACACCCCTCAACAGTCGCCTCTTACTTGAATTATCTAATTACATTTAAGGTAAAGCCGTCCCATTACAGGCCTGGAGTGGCCCAGAGGGTTCCAGGAAGTTAAGGTTCCCAGATTACACGACAACGGCATAGGATGGTGGTAAGGTTGTCAGCCTTACGCACCGGCCGCTTTTACCCCCAGGAAATGCTCCTGGTACTCATTTCTGTTAGAGGCTGAGTCCACCCCAGGGCCATAGTGCGATTATGTCAATGAAAAATTCCAATGATACCAGCTGGGATCGAACCAGCAACCTTCCGATTTGTAGCACTGCGCCTTAACCACTGTGCTACCGCGGTCCCCATCTAATTACATTTATTGAAATTAATCATATGTGTTTCCAGAAATTAATTTCAGCATATATGTAAGAGAAATATTATTTGATGGTATTTTATTTACGTGTGAAAATTACCCCAAGTACAAGCTTTAGGCGTGGCGTTACCCTACATGAAGCTTTATTAAATTAAATGTGCCTTCCATCAAAATCCTAATGAAGAAGAAGTAAATAACCACGGAGTAAAAAAAAACGGGGAAAGAAAGAAGAAGGAAAAAGAGGGAAATAAATAAAAATTGGAACAAAATAAAGAGCTCTGTAAAATATTCTTCAATTTTCTCTAATTATTTTATGGCCGGAAGTCACTCTGCTGGCTATATTTGCAGATGGGTGAATCATTTTTGCTTTCAATTTTCAAACGTCATCACTTCGGGTATCATTACTGCAACTGAAATAAATTGATCCACTTTTTTTAAATGAAGCGGAGCGGGCCAGTGTTAAGCATAAGTTAAGTCTGCTCGTTTTACTATGGAAGGAAGTGTTATTGTAATTTGGCACAGCGTCCATTCGTTAGCACCATTACCAGCCAGATATGACAAGAGATGCGGCTCTGTCGATATTCATTTGTTCACGTCACTCATCAGCTGATTCTATGGATTTCTGCTGATCCGCGCGTTACGTATGCAATGCAAAATTCGTCATTTAGAAAACAGGCTTTTTTTTTGTGCCAGTGGTCGGGGGATGCATATAATGCCCGTTGCTTTCAATTAGCCCACAGCCCAGTATGTATGTAATGTGAATTCCTCCCCGGTAGTACCTTGCTATCTGCTCCACATTCAGAATTTATTCAGCCAGATAGTGTGTGTACTACTGAAAGTCTTTCCAGTGCCCGAAAAATAATTACCACTCAATGATTATATACCATATTCAGCTCCAATTATATTTTCCGCTTTGTGTAACAAGCAAAAGAAACTGAAAATTTAAATTGATGGCTTATGCAGTTTGCACATCAATTACACCACGATTTACAAACGCCAAGAGTAACTGACATCCTCTTCATGGCTACACTGTGCATCAGTAATATCAATTATTTTATTGTCCAACTAATGCACTCAATTATATAAAATTTTTAGAATGTTAAAAAACAAACTTAATACAACCGCTGCAATATGTTTCGGTTCACGTGGGAACCATCATCAGGGAGCCACAACCAGTATTTGTGGTTCCCACGTGAAAGGAAACATGTTGGAGAGGTTGTTTTAATATGATGTTTATTGGACCGTGCATCTCTGTGATAACTGAAGAATAAAAAACCAACTAGATGCCACTTATTATTTTATTGTACTTTTTATAGGCTCAACATGTTTCGGGCGTTACTATGCCCATCATCAGGAGCTCGCGACTATGATGTTGATTACCACATTGGTTGTTTCGTTCTTGGTTTACTGTATGTTGGAGGTTAGGTGCGGTTAGGCTGGACTTGTGTCGGGGCTGCAGGCTGCAGGCTAAAGCATGCTTTAGCCTGCAGCCTAGACACTAGTCCAGCCTAACTGCACCTAACCTCCACCATACAGCAAACCAAGAACGAAACGACCAATGTGGTAATCAACATCATAGTTGCAAGCTCCTGATGATGGTTATAGTAATGCCCGAAACGTGTTGAGCCTGTAAGAAGTACAATAAAATAATAAGTGGCATCTAGTTGGTTTTTTATTCTTCAGTTTTTCTAAGTTTAATTGTTTTTAGCATTTTAAAGATTTTATATAATTGAGTGCAATAGTTGGACAATAAACACAAAGGGTAACTGACATATTAAATTCTCTGAGCATTTAACTGTCTACACAGGAAATGCACTTTCCTGAACACAAAATGCCAAATATTATTATTTCTCTGTAGGTAGGGGTATGTAGGGGAAAGAGCTAGATTGTTATTGCAGTTAATACTGTAAATGTAAGGAGAAATGTAAATGTAAGGAGAACGTAAAAGTATAATTATCCCTGAAACGGCCATGAAGTTATATGGTGGAGTAGTAGTCATATAGCGCCACACAATATTATGCTGGACATTATATATAAATTAGTCAGCTTCGCACCCCGTCCGCTTTGATCTCTGAAAAAAGCTCCTACTACCCATATTGATTCTGCGTGCAACACCGAAACACACGTGTTCAAAGTAATTTTCTTCGTTGTGGGCCTCAAACACATATACATCTCCCGCCTTCACAATAATTTGTTGCAAACAAAATTTTCGCCAGGTGTGGATTTTTAAATATCGGCTGTTTTCTTCTCGTAACCAATTTTTTCTTCCTCAGAGTTCGGTTTTCAGTACCAGAGGCGTCGGCATTATGATATCCAGATTTGTTGGGAAGGAAATGTAGCAGCCAGGCGAATCCATTCCACACACTCATGACTTACGTGTAACTTATAAGATTAATTTTAATACTTTCTTGCCATTTTGCCTAGCTGTTCCACGTGGACTATTCCCCCGATAGTTTGCACCAATATTTTTACACGTTGAAGAATAAAAGACCAACTTGGTGTCACTTGCTATTTTATTTCACTTCTTATGTGCTCAACATGTTTGGGACATTAATATATCCATCATCAGGAGCTTGAGACTATTCTGTTGAATTGCCACATTGGTCGTACTGTTCTTCGTTCGATGTGTGTCCTGATGATGGATATATTAATGTCCGAACATGCTGAGCACGTAAGAAGTGATATAAAATAGCAAGTGACATCAAGTTGGCCTTTTATTCTTCAACTATCACAATGATGCACGGTCCAATAAACAAAAGATTTTTATACGTATTTTGGTTTCAATTCGTATGAAGCTCCTGTTTCTGCTAAGGCCTTGCATTGAGATTTCCAGAAACGTAACGCCCGGTGTCGGCAGTCAAATTAACGGTTGGTCAAGTCAGGATTATTGCAGTATTTCTTGAAATATAAATCCCGTAAAATTCTGTAACTGGAAGTTGTAAGCCCTAATAAGTCGCAGGCTACTTTTGTAGAATACGTCACTAATTTTGTAGTAACAGTCACGTATTAGCAAAGAGACATGTTACATTTGAGCATCATGCAATATACCCGACATCTTACCACAGGTGATGAAGATGATGGTGATGATGATAACATACTGCGATTTTAACTACATTGCATTCTCAAACAGGCAGTTATAAAAGTCGCTCGTTTATCGTAATCATTCCTATTTTGTATTTGGAGTGTTGCATTTTCAATTTGCGGTGTGGAGAAAAGTTAGTCTGTCTTTAGTTTTCCCTTGCTTTCCTCAGTTTTCTTAGAAAAATTCTGGGAAATCCTAGATAGTAATTGTAAATAAACCGTGTTCTTCCATTTCATTGTGCCATCCTGACTTAAGCTATTTAGTAAAATAATCCAGCCGTAAAACTGCCCAACAATCAATCAATATAAAAGGAAAGTAGTTATTGCAAATCCTATCCCATAATTTCTTGTTTCGAAATACAAGCAGAAACGGTGCTGTGTTAGGAAATGACCATGGAAACCTTTTCGTGTAGCACTTTTCAGTTGACCGATTCCATAAAGTTTCTCACTATATGGAAGACACAGGACAGCAGCAACTTATTGGCTCCGGAAAGAAGGAAAGCAATCTCTCCCGTCCGCCTCTGCAAGAGTAATGCGGTTATCTGGACGACTCTAGTGTATAACAATATATTAACCATACGCAATACCTGTTATGGTTAAACCGACGAGTCGCGGCCATACTTTTAGCACAGAGACGCTAGCTCTTAGATAATAATAAAAATGTCGCACCCCTACAAACTCCCTTGCTACTTTTGCAGAAAGAAAAGGACGACAGATCCTTTTCCACTAAAAAAACAGATAATAGTCCTTTGAAACCAGGCACAAGCGACAACGCCGGAGAGAGGTGAAGTAGTTCCCCTCTATACTAAAAGCGAACATAGATCATTTCTGTAATGGCGCAATGAATCTTGATGTCCACACTGATCAAATTTAATCCTCAGATGCTCGAATGCCATTTGTTATATAAAAGGAAGGCAACATGGCGGGAGAGAAAGGGCTTGCTGACCGGGCGAAGGGATGAGAAAGAGGCAAATGCCAGAAGGGAAGGGAAGCAGGCTGAAAAGTTTTAACATTCCCCAGTTTCTTGCTTATTTTGTGCTGTTCATATTTGGGTGAAAACAGGGAAGACACAAAAGACTGACCTTGTAATTTATATCTTTATGTAAGCGTAAATACACGGGATGTAAGCATGGAAGAAATAAACCCATGGTCCTCAGGTTCTGTCTGAAAGCGTCGTCATCACTAAATAATGAAAAATTCAAAACAGGCCCATAATGGAGCCACGAAAGAAATATATACAAGAACAAAACATAAATTGCAGAATCCTTCTAATGTCGAAAGCACCGCACGAAAGAAGCGACAGTGCCATCACTACTTCTGTCACTTAACAGATTAATGAATATATTTCATTCTTTCTCTATGTTTCGTAAAATTTTAAACTTACAGTTCAACAAACTATTATTCCTTTCTCTTTTTAGCTTTTTTCCCTCTTTTTGCCTACCGCATTCTCTATCCTTTTTTGTTATTCCCTTCTCTCCTTCCTTCGGTTACCACCTTTCTCTCTCTCTGTTTCTATATTTCTTTTCCTTCGTCTTAGTTAATAACTTTGTTATTTGTCACGCAGTAAAGTACACAGACAAATGTAAACCTACTTAGCTTGTTGGTTACGCTTATCAACAGTAAGAAGGGTCGAGATTAGTCAAAGGCATCCGCAAGAGACTGAGACAGACAGACACACACATAATCTCTTGATTGCTGTTACACGATCCGAGTTTCGAACCAGAGTACCTTATAAATAAATTCCAGTTCTTTACATCAAGCTGCTCGGTAATGTAATTTGTATATCTATTGTTACTAGCTAAACAATGAATTTTTGTCTGAAACTAGGAGATGTTGTGTTGCCAAAAATACGGCTGGGTACACTGTCTACAGAAAGGGGAACGCACCTTTATCTCCTTTTGTTTAAAAAGAGAGTACTGATATTTTTTATTAGCTACTGGCACAGAAAGTTTTTGTTTCTTGTCAAAAGATCAGATAATCCCGAAATTCTGGTTTCTGTCAAAAATCTTTTAAGAATTGGGAAGGAACAAATAGGTGTATTCCTGTAACTGGCGATTTTTTGGCAAGCGGAAATATGGAAATAACAGGAAGATATAGGTTTCACATACCATTTCTATTTCATTTAATTATTTCCTTCTGTCTCGCTTATTCCCTTCCGTTTCTGCAAACACACGAAACTGTACTTGAAAAAAAAAACCACGTTTGGGTGTTGGTGTTGATGTGAGGAGCAACGTACAGCCATAAATAGCTAATTACACGAAGCAAAGATCCTGTCATGTTACCCTGTGGTTGCTCAGCTTGTCAAGGACAAAAAGCTAAAAACTTTACCGCATTCACAGGAGCCACGCGTTCATACCTATCCTTAAATACGTACACGAGTCCATCCCAAACCTTACATATTATTGACCAATAATTTTGCATTTACAAATTACACTGAGGTTTATAACAGCCCAACCGAAAAGGGAAAGCATGTCTATGGTTTATGGGTCACCCCGAAACTACTGACAATTGCACCGAGATCCACTTTCCATTAAATAATAATAAAAAAAAAAACTTTATGAATCCTCACACCGAGATGATCTATCACGCACAATCTTCCAAGCAACGTCCAATTCCTCTTGTGCCAATTATTTAACAATAAAGCCCGTACACAATAATTGAAACAAACCTTCACCTATTGCAAGGAATTTCCATGAAACGTGAGCAACTTCTATTGCCTTGCATAGCCAATTCCTCTTACAGGCATACAAACTATGATCGTTGGCGGATATATGAACACATAATTTACGAAATCATTCAAGCTACCCTATCCCCTCACCTGTGTCTATGTATATATTTCAGAATGAGGAAAGAGAACAAGAAGAGGCAGAGAGAGATATGGGATCGAATAGGCCATTTCGGATGAGGTTTGCTTCCTCCTCCTCCTCCTTTAGAATCAAGCTTGTACAAGGTTGTAATGTATTGGGTAGCTCCGTCCATGTATTGAAACCAGCCGTATTTATGGCACCATTAAGGCTTCGTTTAAATCATACCCCAACTGCCCTTCTAACTACAATTGTGGGTCGGGGGTAGTTCTGGCGAGTTTGCGGGGTCGCGAGGAAAAGTCGCGACAACGAAGGGTTTATGGGTGGAGGAGGGGGTGGTTGAAGTTAGAATAAGAGGCTTGCAGAAATTTCCTCCTACTAATGGACGGAAACCAAACATTGCTTAGAGAAGAGATACTGAACATCGACATGTGATATACTGCTGTTTCGTTACGCATTTCCCCGGCAGTAATATCGGGTAAAGATTTCACATATAAATAGTTGAATAAAGAGAGACCAACTTGATGTCACTTGCTTTACTATTTCAGTATTTAATACTCAACGTGTTTCGGATGTTAATACATCCATCCTCAGGAGCTTGCGACTTATTTGTTGAGTTATTTCACGGGTTGTTTTGTTCTGTAAGGATAGAGGTTATTGCATTAGCGTGCTTATTTAGTGGCGAGTGTTCAGCAGTGACGACTAAACACTCGCCACTAAATAAGCACGCTAATGCAATAACCTCTATCCTTACAGAGCAAAACAACCCGTGAAATAACTCAACAAATAAGTCGCAAGCTCCTGAGGATGGATGTATTAACATCCGAAACACGTTGAGCATTAAGTAATGAAATAATAAAGCAAGTGACATCAAGTTGGTCTCTCTTTATTCGACTATCAAGATGATGCACGGTCCAATAAACGTAAGATTTCACATATAAATGTTTCAAATTGTAAAAGAGGACTCTTAGAGCTACAGTGTAATAGAGGCTGTAGACCTGTGGGTTGTGACACCGTGTACCCTTGTAAGTGGACAGCAACTATTGGAGAAACACAGTGCTACCGTTCTTTAAAACTGAAAGACAGCATTTGAGTGGATCTTAAAGAGATTGTTTCGTACGGCGTGGATTGATATCATCTGGGCCAGAATAGGGACAAATTGTGGGCTTTTGTGAAAACTGTGACGAAACTTCAGTTTCTATAAAATGCTGGGGAATTTCTTGACTAGCTAAGAAAAAAATATTTTCCAGAATGCCTATTGTACAGTGACCAGGCTACGCGCTGAAATGTTCGAATACCGCTAGTTTCAACAGAATTTTTCTTCTCCAAAACGCCCTGATCCGTTCTGGAAGTCAAGAAGCCTCCCATTCAATAGGTACAGGGATTCATTTAATTAGCATACCAGCTAAAGCACATACATAAACTTTCACATTAAAACACTTAAAATCGCTCCAACATGTTTCGATCCTAAGATCATCTTCAGGGAGCTACACTGTTCCTTGCTGAAGTCACATTTTTAAAAACACTCATTGAATAATTTCCTGCCACAGCACCAAGTTAATGTAAGGAAATTAATCAGTGAGTGTTTTTAAAAATGTGACTTCAACAAGGAAGATTGTAGCTCCCTGAAGATGATCTTAGGATCGAAACGTGTTGGAGCGATTTTAAGTGTTTTAATATGAAATTTTATGTATGTGCATTAGTCATCATCATCATCATCATCATCATCATCATCATAAACATCAAGGATTGAACCCTTTGATCCGTTCCGTCTCCAGAGTCACAGCTGCTCGCGCCAACACTTCTTCGGTCTTCCAATAGTTCTCCTTCCTCGTGGTCTGTAGTGTTACGAGTTCAAAGGGATTCGGTTTTTTGACATTCTTTGCAAGTGTGAAAGCCAGTGTGTGCATTAGTTGGTATGCTAATTAAATGACTCTACGAAATGCACGGTGCAACGATAAAGATAGGTACAGGGGTTGTTTACCCTGAGGTAAAGCGTCCAGGGTGCGATGTTGACCACTTACCACCAACTAGTGACGAGGCTAAGAATGAGTGGAGGTATATTTCTAGGTACTCCCCTTATCTGCTTCATGGAGACAGCATTTCTCTCCGAACTGCTAGTAACTACCTACAAGACTACAGGCTATAACAAGCAGGACTTAACAATCTGAGCACTGGCCAAGGTAAAAATATGAAATCTTATTAAGCCTTTCATATATAAAAAACGTTCCGCTATTACTATATTAGTGCTCCTTTCGGTGCTTTTTAAACACAGATCAAGAAAGACCGTACAAAATGACATTAATTACTTACACATTACGTTCTATTGGAACGTCATAATTTCGGAGTTTAGGTTGAAAATCTGAATAATTATAAGTCACTGAATGAAAGTTCTCTATAATGGACTTATCTTATATGCGTTGGGAAATAGCCTGTAGAGGCCTACAGTAGAAATGACTTCAACCGTGCTTTGATAAAATTAGTCGGGCTTTCCCCCTGAAGTTTCATAAGAAACAACGTGTAAGGCGTAAGAGAGATAAATGGAGACGGGGACAACACATGAAAGTAAAAAAGGCATAACTAAGTTTCGACTAAAAATCTCTGGAGTTGTGGCCAACAGGACAGAACTTATCTTCGCGTGACCGACGCAAATGAAGGGGCCGGGCATAAGTCAAAGATTCGTAATTTATTAACCGAGCTTCTTGCTCTTCCTGTTTGTCACTACAACGTTACAAGTTCCTAAAGAGAATGAGAATGTGAAAACGACATAACTTGCTAGAAGAAGCAGGTTAGAGAAGACAGGTATGAGTGACCAACTAATTGGATGACTGATTTATTAAACGGATATAAACATGAATAATCAACTGACTGACGAATTCACTAACAGACAAACTGACCAGCTGGCTGAAAAAGTAACACAAGGCAATTAATGGGAAAAAAGGAGAGTAGGAAAGAAGGAGGATATTTATGGTAGTAGTGTTCGAAGAAGAGTCTTAGTTAAAGAAGTTAGGAAATAAGAACAATGGAAATGGAGAATACAAGGGAGAGTATAAAAATACGAAAGCAGGATCAGGTGTAGTAATAGTAGTAGTAGTAGTAGTAGTAGTAGTAGTGTTGTGGTGCTAGTGGTGGTAGTAGTAGTAGTAGTAGTAGTAGTATTGTGATGGTGGTAGTGGTAGTAGTGTTGTGGTGGTAGTTGTAGTAGTAGTAGAGTAGTAGTAGTATAGTGGTGGTGGTGGTAGTAGTAGTAGTAGTAGTAGTAGTAGTAGTAGTAGTAGTAGTGTGGTGGTGGTAGTAGTAGTAGTAGTAGTAGT
>Ga0123357_10005541_pt1 | contig 15140 bp, 5 predicted proteins | sample TergutEmb28metaG_FD_89873 | JGI IMG/M metagenome (GOLD analysis project Ga0123357, IMG submission 89873) | Embiratermes neotenicus P4 segment gut microbial communities from Petit-Saut dam, French Guiana - Emb289 P4 | ecosystem: Host-associated > Arthropoda: Insects > Digestive system > Gut ... | reverse complement strand
TGGCGCTACAACTTGTTCGCCATGCTGCACGGCCACACCCAGGACGAGGTGCTGGCCCAGGCCGAAACCATCGCCGCCCTGCTCGGGCCGGCCTGCCGGGCGCGCGAGGTGCTGTTTTCCAGCGCCATCCTCAAAAAGACCGGGTTGAGGTTGCGGCAGGGGATTTAGAGCCTGTTCAGTGTCTTTTCGCCGCCGCGTTGGGCCGCAATCTGCGATGAGTTGGCGGCCAAGGCGCGCGGCACGGGCTGTGCTTGCCAAATACCGTAGCTTGATGTGTCCACCATGTCTCCGAACAGGTGTCCACCATGTGTCCGGTCCATACACCTTTTCCCCCAAAGGGCGAAGGAGCAAAACCTTTTGCGACAACCTCCCCGGAGGAGAACCGGGCGCAGGCGCAGGGAACGGCCCACAGCGCTTTTATCCAGGCAGAAAATTTGACCAGAATCAAGAGTCATGGCGTCCAAGCAGAGTTACGAAGGTAAAGGAACGGTTAATTATCATTTCAGGGCGCGCCTTCATTGCGTAGGGATACACATGATTAGGTATAAGCCGTGAGATTGGTTTGGTTGCGATTGGTATCATTTTTTTTTGCCCTGGCAGATCAAACTCGGTTATAAATCGGCCTTGTGGCCGCATCCATCGGCGTAGTGGATGTCTGGCATAAGTCGAGCGGCAGGTGGGCGGTGCGGATCGGGCTGGGCTGCAAGGCGCCCGAGTCAGCAGATGCACATGGTGCAGCGAGTGTGTGCGTTCGCCAACCGCATGGCGATGAGGCTCAAAGCTCGCACCTTCTTCGGTGGTGTGGATGGGGGCAACAACAACGAATGGGGCCTAACAACAACGAATGGCAGCGAACAACAACAGTGCAGTCATGGAGCAAACCAGCCTTGCAACGGATCTGAGCCATCGGCGTGTGCGTCTGCGCGCGTTGTCGGGCGAGATGGCGCGGGTCATGCCGTCGGCGCAGCCGCTCGCCGCGCTGCACGTGCACACGCACGCAACCAAGACGGGCTGGCCGCCGTTGACCCCGTTCGCCCTGCGGCGCATTCATTTTCTGCCACAGAGGTTCGGCTTGGGCGGCTTGGCCCGGTCGTGCCGCCGAAAAACCAGCCACGGAACGTGGCAACGGCCGGATCTGGCATCTCGCCAAATCAATCCGCAAATTTCTCCCACGGTGGTTTTTTATATCAACCTGTAATTTTCGAGAGGATTTATGATGATTCGTGGATGGCGCTCATTTCTTTTCCTTGCCGGCTGCACCGCAGCGCTGATGTGTTCGGTGGGCGCCAGTCAGGCGCAAACCGCCGCGTCGCCCGCCGCAGCCTCCAAGACACCGGCCACCTCCCGCCCGGCAGGCACCGCGCCCCGCGCACCGAATCCAGCGGGCGCGGCGTCCACGCCCGCTGCGCCGCGCCTGCTCGCGCAGCGTTTTGACGACTGGGTCTGGCGCTGCGTCGTGCCGGGCGATGCCAGCGCCGCGACGTCCTGCGAGGTCGCCCAGTCGGTAACCGTCAACCAGGACGGCCGGGCCATCGACATCCTCAATCTCGCGATATCGCGGGCCAACGACAAGGCCGGCAAAGTGTCCTGGGCGATGGTGGCCTTGACGCCGCTCGACGTCTTCCTGCCCGACGGGTTCGGGCTGACCGTGGGCGACGACACCGCCACGGCTGCCAAAGGCGGCAACAAGAAGGACAACACGCCTGCGATGCCGACCCCGACGCCGTACCGCAACTGCAATCAACTGGGCTGTTTCGTCATCATCCCGCTCGATGACCCGACCGTCATTCGCCTCAGGACTTCGCAGGAAGGGGCCGGCTTTTTCCGCCTTCTGAATGGCAAGACCGTCAAGGTCGTGTTCTCGCTCAAGGGCTTCGACAAGGCATTTGCCAGCTTGGCGTCGAAGGCGCTGCCGCCGCCGGTGGTCGCCAACATGTCCGCGCCCCAGGCGACTGCCGCTCAGCCCGCGCCCGCGTCGCAGGCCAAACAACCCGTCGTGCGGCGTCCATGACACGCCGCGCGCACCGTTCCCGGGCCTGGCGAGGGCCGGCCTTGGCCATCGCCCTGGCGGGCGGCCTGGCCGGCCCGGCGCTGGCGCAGAACGCCGCCGATGAAGCGGCCCGCGCGGCGCGGCAATTCCAGAGCCAGCAGGCCGAGCAGGAGCGCTTGCGCCAGTTGGAGCAGCAGCAGCGCGCCAACCGCGCGCCCGCTGGCGATGTGCCGGCGCCGCCGCAGCCCGAGAGCGCGGCCAAGGACGAGCGCTGCTTCAACATCGGCACCATCACGGTTGGTGGCGTGCACCTCGTTCCCGAAGCGGACGTGCGGGCCACGGTCGCGCCGTGGGAAGGCAAATGCCTCGGCCTGACCGAAATCAACAACGTGCTCAAGGCGCTGACCTTCCTGTACGTCAAGCGCGGCTACGTCGCCGCGCGGGCGTACTTGCAGGAGCAAGACCTGTCGCAAGGCAAACTTTCGATTGCGATGGTGGAAGGCAAGCTCGAAGGCATCCATCTGAACGGGCAGGGCGATGACCACGACCGCGTCATCGCCAGCGCGTTTCCCGGCATGACAGGCCGCCCGGTCAACCTGCGCGACGTCGAACAGGGCCTCGACCAGATCAACCGCCTGCACTCCAACAGCGCCACCATCGCCATGGCCGCCGGCAGCCAGCCCGGCGACACCGTGCTCGAAGTCACCAACAAACCCGACAACCGCGTGCGCGTCACCCTGGGCGCCGACAATCTCGGCGCCACCGTGTCCGGCATCTACCAGTCGCGCATCAACGTGGCGCTCGACAATGTCCTGGGCAGCAACGACGCGTGGCAGTTCGGCTACCAGCGCTCCAACAGTCGCAATCCGCTGTTCATGTCCTCCGAGCGGCCCAACAGCGACACCATCAATGCGTCGGTCTCCGTGCCTTACGGCTACTGGACGTTCGGCCTCGACAGCCTCTGGAGCCACTACCACTCCTCGGTACCCGGCCAGGACTCCATCATCAACACCTCCGGCGGCTCGCAACTGATCAGTCCCTACCTGAGCTGGGTATTCCATCGCGACCAGGTCTCCAAGACCTCGCTGACCGGGCGGCTGACCCGCAAGGACACCGTCAACGACATCCTCGGCTCCCGCATCGACGTCGCCAGCCGCACGCTCACCATCGCCGCGCTCGAACTCAACCACAGTCGCCAGCTTTGGGGCGGCCAGGCCAGCGCCAGCTTTGGCTACCAGCGCGGCCTGCCCATCTTCGGCGCGTTCGACGACGCCAGCGCGGCGGCGGGCACGCCCAAGAGCGAGTTCTCCAAGTTCACCACTTCGCTGTCCTACACCCGCCCATTCAGTGGCGGCACCGTGACACCGATCTTCAGCACCTACGTGCTGGGGCAGTGGACCCCCGACCGGCTGTTCGGCACCGAACAAATGTCCTTCGGCGGCTGGGCCAGCGTTCGTGGCGTGCAGGATTCGATCCTGTTTGCCGACAAGGGGGCGCTGGCGCGTACCGAGTTGTCGCTGCTGCTGCCGGCCTCGGAGCAGCCCACGGCGGCCAAGCTCATCGGCCGGGTCGAGCCCTATGTGGCGCTCGACGTCGGCCATGCCGCCGCCTTCACCGACACCACCGCCACCGGCAACAGCTCCAATGGCGGCACGGTGGTCGGCGCCGTTTTGGGCTTGCGCAACCGCGCTGGCCGGTTCACCTTTGACATTTCCTATGCCAGATTGATCTCCGAACCCACGCTGCCGGCGGCGGGCTCGCAGTCCAGATCGCTGGTGCAGGTGGGGTTGACGATTGGGTTTTGATGCCAATTCGCGTTCAACAAAAAACCAACCGTTCGGACTGAGCCCTGAGCTTGTCGAAGGGTCGAAGTCCTGCGCTGGCCTTCGACAAGCTCAGTCCGAACGGTGATGAGAGTTCTAACGCGAATTGGAATGAGATAGCTTCGCGTGACGCTGGTGCTGTTTGCAGTCTGTCCGCCTGGAGTTTCGTGTTGATCGGTATTTGGGGAAGAACGGTATGACCAAGGCTACAAACAGCTGGGGATCGCAGCCGCGCTCCGGGAGCACGGGCGCCGCAACGCCTGAGCGTGAAAAAGCAACGTTGCCTCATTCAGGGCGGGAGGGCATTCCAGTTTGCGTTCAAAAGGATGAGAAGCCCTGCGCCTCGGCTTCGACCCTTCGACAAGCTCAGGGCTCGGCCCGAACGGGGAGGCTGTCGCAAAAGGGCGCTGGGGGTTTGACTCCTTCCCCCCTTGGGGGAAGGCAGGGATGGGGGCCAACCGACGTCCCCCGTAGAACCGCCGCTGGCCCCCACCCCAACCCTCCCCCAGCGGGGGAGGGAGTCACTGCCACGCCTCTTTCGCGACAACCTTCGGGCATGGGTGAAACGCGCATTGGGTTCAAGCGCCTGTTCCGCCAGTGCCTCGTCTCCAGCCTGAGCGCCATCCTGGTGTTGCAGCAAACGGTGGCCCTGGCGGCGGGCGCCGTGCCCTTGCGGGCCGACCCGAACGCGCCGGTCGCCAACCAGCCGGGCATCATGGCCGCCCCCAACGGCGTGCCGCTCGTCAACATCGTCACGCCCAACGGCGCCGGCCTGTCCCACAACAAATACTCCGACTTCAACGTCGGCACCCCCGGCCTGATCCTCAACAACACCAACCAGGAAATATCGAAATCCCAGCTCGGCGGCCTCGTCCCCGGCAACAAGAACCTCGCCACCTCCGGTCCCGCCGCCGTCATCCTCAACGAAGTCACCGGCTCCAGCCGTTCGGCGCTGGAAGGCGCGATCGAAGTCAACGGCGCCGCCGCCAACGTCATCATCGCCAACCAGAACGGCCTCACCTGCAACGGCTGCGGCTTCGTCAACGCGCCGCGCGTCACCCTCTCCACCGGCACCCCCGTCATCGGCGCCGACGGCACCCTGTCCAGCCTGATCGTCAACGGCGGCGACATCCTGGTCGACGTCAACGGCGCCAACGCCACCGCCGTCAACGTCTTCGACCTTATCTCGCGCAAGATCTCCGTCAACGGCCCGGTCGCCGCCGGCGGCGACCTCAATCTCACCGCCGGGCGCAACTCCGTGGCCTACCCGAGCGGGCAGGCCACGCCGCTCGGCGCCGACGGCAACGAGCCCGGCATCGCCATCGACTCCTCGGCCCTCGGCGGCATGTACGCCGGCCGCATCAACCTGCTGTCCAGCGACAAGGGCGCCGGCGTCAACATGGCCGGGCCCATGGCCGCCAACACCGGCGGCGCCACCCTCACCGCCGACGGCCACCTCACGCTCGGCCAGGTCCAGGCCAGCGGCGGCGCCATCACCGCCCGCTCGGTCAGCAACGCCGTCAGCGTCGCCAGCACCCTGTATTCCGACACCGCCATCGTGCTGCAAGGCCAAAGCGGCATCGACCTCGCCGACAAGGCCCTGGTCGCCTCCGCCGGCGACGTCACCCTCACCGGCCAGACCATCACCCTCGGCCAGGGCGCCATCGCCGCCTCCGGCACCGACGTCAACGGCCAGCAAACCGCCACCGGCACCCTGAGCGTCCAGGCCACCACCCTCGATGCCGCCAGCGGCCTGCTCGCTGGCGGCGCGCTGCTGTCCATCGAGGCGAGCAACATCAAGCTCGCGCGCGCCAGCGACACCGGCCAGGACACCCTGCGCTCGCTCGGCGACATGCTCATCACCACCGACCAGATCTCCGGCGCCAACGCCCTCGTCACCGCCGGCGCCGACCTCACCGTGCGTTCCGGCAACACCCTGACCCTCGACGGCGGCAGCTACCTCGCCGGCAACAACCTGCAAGTCACGGCGGCCAGCCTCGTCAACAACGCCAGCCTGGGCGCGCTGAACGGCGCCACCGCGCGCGCCACCGGCGGCAACCTCACCAACACCGGCGACATCGCCGGCAACGTGTTCACACTGGCGGCGGCCACCGGCGACCTCGGCAACACCGGCAGCATCACCTCCGTCGGCGACGTCACCGTCAGCGCGGGCGGCAACCTGAGCAATGCGGGAACCATCGCCGCCGCCGGCGCCGCCACCGTCAGCGCCACCGGCAGCCTCGGCAACGCCGGCGCCGGCCTCATCGCGGCGGGCGGCGACCTCACCATCACGGCGGCCACGCTCGGCAACGACGGCGCCATCGCCGCCGCGCAAAACGGCCAGGGCACGCTGAACGTCACCACCGGCGGCGACCTCGCCAACACCGGCACCCTGCTCAGCCTGAACTCAGCCGCCATCACCAGTTCCGGCAACCTTGCCAACTCGGGCCAAATCGCGACCGCCGGCGACCTCGGCATCGCCGTCAAGGGCGCGCTCGACGTCACCGGCACGGGCCAACTCCTGTCGCAGGGCGTGATGACGCTCACCGGCCTCAATAACGACGCCATGGGCACCCTCACCGTCGGCACCGACGCCGTCATCAACGGCGGCGCCGGGCTTGGCATCCAGAGCGCATCGCTCGTCAACGCCGGCCAGATCGGCTCCGTCAACGGCATGCTGCTGGCCGAAGTCGCGGGCGACATTACCAACACCGGCGTGCTGTACTCAGGGACCTCCTCGGTCTACCTGCTCGACGGCACCTTCACCAACACCGCCGACGTCATCGCCGGCACCGACCTCACCATCCAGGGGCTTTCGGGCGTCTACGCCGCCGCCCTCACCAACACCTCCGGTACCATCCAGTCCGGCGGCGACATGGTGCTTGGCGCCAACACCATCACCAACCAGCGCGACGGCAGCCTGACCGTCACCACCACCAGCAACACGACCACCAGCACGGAGGGGCCGGTCCAGGTCGACAGCATCACCCAGCGCACCACCGTCACCACGGTCACCACCACCGACGAGCACGCCACCCTCACCGGCACGGCCGGGCAGCTGCTGGCCGGCGGCAACATGCTGATCGATACCGGCAGCAGCGGCACGCTCACCAACACCTACAGCCAGATCGCCGCCAACGCCGACCTCACCATCAACGCCGGCACCGTCACCAACGAGGGCCGCGACCTCATCGAGACGATATCGACCACCTCGGTCACTACCACTGACATCAGGCATTGCGGCGTGACGTTGTTCGGTAGCTGCATACCCGAAACCCACGAGATTAAACCTGGCGCCCCCGTCAACACCACCACCACCAGCACCATAGGCTCGGTCTACGCCACCATCCAGGCCGGTGGCAACCTCGTCGCCAACGTCGGCGGCTATGTGGACAACAACGCCGTGCGCGGCCAGGCCGGGCAGCAGGTCGGCCTGTATTCCGGCAACGGGCTGTCTGGCGTCACCGTCAGCGGGCCGGCCAGTTCGCTCGCCAGCGTGCAGACCACCGTCAGCTCGCTGCTGGGCCGCCAGGCCATGTTCAGCCAGCCCGCCGATCCGAACGCGCCGTACCTGATCGAAACCCGCAGCGTCTTCATCGACCTCGGCCTGTACCTCAGTTCGGACTACTTCCTGAACCTCATCGGCTACGACCCCGGCCACACCCTCAAGCGGCTGGGCGACGCCTACGTCGAATACCAGGTGGTCGAAAAGCAGATTTACGACCTCACTGGCCGCAGCGCGCTCAGCGCTGGCGACCCCGTCGCCCAGATGCAGGCGCTCTACGACAACGCCGTCGACGAACAGCAACACCTCGGCCTCGTCCCCGGCGTGGCGCTGACGCCCACCCAGATCGCCGGCCTCACCAAGGACATCGTCTGGCTGGAGCAGCAGACCATCAACGGCCAGCAAGTGCTGGTGCCTCGGGTCTACCTCTCCGCCTCCACCCTCGCCAACACCAACCCCGCCAGCGCGCAAATCCAGGCCGGCGGCGTGGGCATCATCAGCGCCGGCAACCTCGCCAACTCGGGCGCCATCACCACCGGCGGCGGGCTGGGCATCCAGACCACCGGCGACGTCGTCAACACCGGCGGCGGCCTGTACTCGGCGGGCGACATCGTCGTCCAGACCGGCGGCAACTTCGCCAACCGCTCGGGCGTCGTGGCCGGCAACAACGTCGCCATCGTCGCCGGCGGCAACGTCGGCAACGACACGCTTTCGGTGCGCGACACCTACGGCGCAGGAGCAGGAGCAGGAGCAGGAGCAGGAGCAGGAGCGGGCGCGGGCGCGGGCAGCCAGCAGCCGGCCAACATGGTCAGAACCCTCATCAACGCCGGCGGCGGCCAGCCGCAGCCCGGCATGAGCAGCGCCGACAACTATGGCGACCGCCAGCAGCAGACCGGCGTCATCAGCGCGCAAGGCAGCCTGCTGGTGCAGGCGGCGGGCGACGTCACCGCGCAGGGCGGCCAGTTCATCTCCGGCGGCGACATGACGCTGGTGGCGGGCAACGACATCACCCTGAACCCCCTGACCCTGAACAGCGCCAGCCGCATCACGGTCGATGGCGGCTTCGCGCGCTCGGCCAACACCACCAACATCGGCGCCGTCCTCTACTCCGGCGGCGACATGACCCTGGCCGCCGGCAACGACCTCAGCGCCACGGCGGCGCAGGCCAGCGCGGGCGGCCTGCTCACCGTGGTTGCGGGCCGCGACATCAAGCTCGCCGCCGGCACCGACCAGTCGATTCTTGAGACCCAAAGTACGAGCGCCGAAGACTACTTCGTCGGCTCCAGCACCACCGTCACCTACGACTACCGCAACGCCACCACCTCGGTGCCCACCAGCTTCACGGGCGGGAGCGTCGCCATGGCCGCCGGGCGCGACATCGGGTTGGCCGGCTCCTCCGTCACTGGCCAGGGCGACGTGGCGGTCCAGGCGGGCGGCAACGTCACCCTCGCGTCCACCATCGACACCTCCATCGTCACCCACAACACCGAAACCACCAGCTCCGGCTTCATGGCGGCGCCCACCGCCGGCGCCTGGGGCTTTGCCATCGGTTCGCGCGACGTGCGCGACCAGAGCACCACCACCACGCTGAGCAACATGGCCTCGCTGGTGGGTTCGGTGGGCGGCAGCGTCTCCGTCCAGGCCAACGGCGACTTCACCTCCAACGCCAGCGTGCTGGCGGCTCCCGGCGGCGACCTCACCGTGGTGGCCAACTCCATCTCCATTGCCGCCGGCATCGACAGCAGCACCACCCAAACCAGCCACGACGACCACTTCTCCGGCCTCATCGTCACCGTTGGCGGCGGGCCGGGCAGCCCGCTGAAGAACGTGCAGCAAATCATGAACTTCGAGCGCGCCGCCAGCAAGACCAAGGACCCCCGCGCCCAAACGCTCTACGAAATCGCCGAGGCCGGGCAGGCCGTCAGCGCCGCCTATACCCTGGCCAGCGGGGGCGTGACCCGCCTGCTCAGCGTGCAGGCCACCATCGGCTTCGGCGTCAACGACAGCCACTCGCAAAGCACGTCCTACGCCCAGCAGGCCACCGATACCCAGTTCGTCGCCGGCGGCGCGGCGCTCCTGGAAGCCACCGGCAGCGACCTCACGCTGCGGGGCGTCAGCCTGCAGGCCAACGACGTGCGGTTGTTGGCGGCCAACGACGTCGACCTGCTGAGCCTGGCCGTCAACAGCGGCTACGACGCTTCGTCCTCGTCCTCCTCGTCCCTGATCGGCGTTACCGTCTCGGCGAGCCTGCAAGGCGTTGGCGGCGGCATCACCGCCAAGTTTTCCGGCTCGCAATCGCAAAGCCACGACGAAAAAACCAGCTACGTGCCCACCGTGGTCACCGGCACGGACTCGGTCACCATCGACTCGGGCCGCGACACCAGCGTGCTTGGCGCGCAGGTCTACGGCGGCAACATCGACGTCACCGTCGGGCGCAACCTCGCCATCGTCAGCGACCAGAACACCGAAACCCAGACCGCCTCGCAATCGTCCTGGAGCGTGGGCGGCACGCTCGGCATGAGGGCGGGCACGCCGTATGGCTCCATCAGCGCCAGCGAAAGCAGCGGCAAGGCCAGCGGCAACTACATCTCCGTCGTCAACCAGGCCGGCCTGTACGCGGGCGATGGCGGCTTCAACGTCAACGTTGGCGGCGTCACCACCCTCACCGGCGCGGCGCTGGCCTCCACGGCGGACGCCTCGCTCAACAGCCTCACCACCGGCGCGCTGGTCACCAGCGACCTGCAGAACTCCTCCAGTTGGAGCGCCACCTCCTCCGGCTACGGCTTCAGCCTCGGCATGTCGAGCAGCCGGCCCGGCATCGGCGGCCTGCAACCCAGCTTGCCGCAAAACGAGAGCGGATCTTCCAGCGGCACGGCGGTGGCTCCCATCGCACCGGGCGCGATCAACATCCTCGACCCCGCCACACAGAAGATGCTCACCGGCATGACGCCCGATCAGGCCATGGCCGCGGTCGACCGCGCCGCGGCGGCGCAGAACAAGGCCGCCGACACGCTGCCCAACCTCAGCCAGACCCTGCAAAACCAGGCGGCGCGCACGGCGGCGTTCGGGGCGGCTTCCAGCACCACGGCGAACCTTGTGGGCACTTTTGCCGACACCATGAGGAATGGCGCCAACAACACGCTCGACGAGCTGAAAGCACTCAAAAAGAGCAACGGCAGCCTGACGCCCGAGCAGCAGCAGCGGTTCGACGACGCGCAAGCCACCTTCGACGCGTGGAAAGAAGGCGGCGCGGCCCGCGTCCTGCTGCACGGCATCACGCAGGGCGTGCTGGCCGCCATTGGCGGCGGCACGGCGGCGGGCTGGCAAGGCGGGCTGGGCGCCACGGCGGCGGCGGCCCTGGGGCCGCAGATTGCGAATGCCGTGGACCAAGCGCTGAAAGACGCGGGGCTTGGCGATGGCCGTCGATCCACGCTGGGCAACCTCGTCGCCGAACTCATTACCACGGGTATCGGCGCGGCGGTTGGCGGCGGGGCGGGGGCGGCGACGGCAGCGAGTGTGCAGATCAACAATTTCCTGACTCATGAGGATAAGAAGAAGTTCGAAGAATTAATAAAAGCGCTCAAGGCTAAACAACTCTCATACGACGTCACGGAAGACGAACTTAATATAATTAAGGCTGAGATGGGAAAAAAATCGAAACAAAATTTAATGAATTTGCAAGGCGCCTGTACCGCTGATCGTTCGTCATCTGCTTGCACTGGTTTAATGAGTGAACTCAATGATTTCGTTAATAATAAGTACCCTTCCTTTCTGTTGAATTCAGAGGGAGAGGGAGGCGATTCCTATTGGGCCAGACTAATGAACAACCCGACTCGCGAGGATATTGTCTTCGCGAAGGCGTATCAAGATTATATTGACCACCCGGAGATGTCAGTATTTCAACTTAAAGATAATATCGATGAATACGAGAAAGAACTTATAAAGGCTGGATACCGGTACCAGGCAGTATCAGTTGGCCTCCCGATAGTGGCCACCCTCCCGGTTATAGGGGACGTCAGCGTCCCCGCGGTCCTTAGCGAGTGGACTGTTTCAGGTGCAGTTGCCGGCTCCATTGGCGTGGTTTCGGCCGGCAGTCATCTTGGTGGTGCTATCCCCCAACTCATTACTGGCGAGCCGTACGATCCACTTCTTGTATCAGCAGCCCAGTGGACTGGACTTCCTCGCCAGATAGGGTACGACATTCAAAATGTGTTCGATCTCAGCGCTCTTGGATTAACCGCATACGGTGTTTACCGAGGTCCAGGCTTTGTCGGCGGCAGCATAAGCGAGCAAAACGACATTCTTCAAATTACTGCTAGTCAGGCAAACAATGCAAGCGCGCGGGCGCAGGGGACGATGTTCGAGGCCGTGGAGATCGACGGCGTATGGGTCATTAGGCCGAAGCCGTTGCTACTGGAGGGGCCAACAGCCTCCAATGAGCCGTTGCTGCCGCAGGGGTCAACAGCCTCCAATAAGCCGTTGCTACTGGAGGGGCCAATAGCCTCCAATGAGGTATTAACAGTCAGCGGAGAACTGGCCACGTTGGAGTCTTTGAGTTACGGCGGCACCAACAGAGCACTACGGCCGATCGCGAGCGCCAGCGATGATTTAACGGGAGGAGGAGCAACCAGCACAATCCCTGGCCGTTTCCAAGCGTGGCCGTGGCAGGCTGGGTCAGAGGTAGTGACTGTGAACGATGGGGCGCTGATTTCGGGCGATGTGAATCTAAGCCTACTCCCGCGAACGTTACCGGCTGCGGTCGATTTGACAAGCCTAAGCGCCAGCGATTTGACGGGAGAAGGAGCGACAGCGACCCGCACAATCAGTGGAAAGCCGTACTATACGCTCTTTCCACCAGAATCACAGCAGCAATCATTGCCGCCGCCGCCAGTGATACTGGATATGGAAGTGGTACAAGACGCGAACGGCCAGTATGTCACAAGGCCTGTGTCCCGCACGTCCGGTTTGCCAGCTCCAGCTCTGATAATCGAGCCAAGCCCCGTTATTGTACCCGGCAAGAGCGTACGCTTGACTCAAAATATTGTTCTGCCAAACACGCAAACGATCCCAGCAGGCAGCGTCGTTGCGTATTTTAATGATACGGTGACCGTTATCTACAACGGGACGACTGTCAGAGTGCCGGCGCAGGCGTTGATGCTACCGTCGGCAACCGATGAACTTGGCGGGACTGTCGTTCTTGTGCGCCAACCAGGAATTCCTCTGTGGCAGATCTGGGAGCAAACAGACGCACGGCTTTCTGGTGGGATAGATCTTAATAGAGAGAAGCCAAATTACGCGGTATACGATAACTGGAATGGCGAGAATGGAACGGCAGTCAGTTCGAAAATAATGGATACAGCTATGCCGAGTTATACGGATAATCCGCAATACTGGATTCCCAAGACGATTGGAAATTATTACGAAGATATTATTAATTTTAAAGGCGATGGCGCTCCAGGACAAATGCCATTGACGCCAGGGATGATCAAGAATAGTGAGCTTCATGTGGCGATACCGATTACTACGACCCTTGAGCAGTGGGCAGCGTTTAAGACGGCACTTGAAGATGCACAGTTTGCAGATGTTTGGCGGGATTCTTCCTCTCATCCTGTTCGTGTTATTCTTACGACATATATAGTTGTTGATCCGCTAAAATAATAAGTTGGTCAAAATTATTCCATTTTGCATTAAAAACTTTCATCGTCGTTCAGTCTGAATGAAATGAACGCTTCTTCCTGTAAGGGATAACGCCGGAAGCGAGGTGTGCTCCTTGACAGATCGACGGTATCAAAGCGCGGTAGCACGGTAGATGGATTGAACAAAGTGAAACCCATCATCTCCATTTGCAAGAGGCGTTGTGCTTCAAGAATGGATGGATTTGCAAACTCAATCCGTCCTTCCGTGCGGCGGGAAATTTGTGGTGCTTGCCTGCATCGCCGCCGCAGGAATTGTCGGCAGCCATGAATAATGGAGGGAAACCATGCCCAACGGAATCCGCGTTCTTCTCCTTCTTGGCACGATCGTGGTGGCGACGCACTCTATGGCTTGCCGGGCGGAAGACGCCATGACCTTGCCCGTATCGGAAAAAAGCGCTCAAGGCGTCGTCAACCAGAACCCGCCCGCGAAGCACGGTAGGATGGGTAGAACGAAGTGAAACCCATCATTCCCATTTTCACAGGGCGGTGCGATTCAAAAACCGATGGGTTTCGCAAGCTTTGCCCACCCTGCCACGCTGGATAAAATGAAATGGGGTGAGGGTGGGTGCGTTTTTATTTGATCGCACGACAGGAGTTGCTGATGCCGCGTCAAAATTTCATGTCAAACCGACGGTTTTTCCTTGCCGGGGCGTCTTGCGCGGTGGCCAATGCGCTGTTGAGCGGCTGCGTGGCGACTTCCATTCCCGCCGCGCCCGACCCAAGCCGGAACAACGAGGTCAAGGATGCCGAGGCATCCATCGATGCCCCATCGCTGCAGATCAGGGTCCCAAAAGACAGCGGCGTCCATGCGGTCGCTGCCGAGCCCGGAACGTTCATTGCGATCCGGGATCTGGCTTTCATCAACCTGCCGGTGTGCGATCACGCCTTGACGGCCACTTACCAAGCGCTGCCGATTGTGAGAGTTGGCGGTGGTTACGGTGCTGACTTCTTCTGGCAATTTTATGAGTCTTTTCAGGGCGACAGTTTTGTGATCAACTATCGCCGCGAGTATGGCACGGAGGACAGTGGGGTTCGTTATCGTCTTCAATACACGGTTGCAGACAATCCTGCCGACTACGTTGTTACCCTGAAACCCGTGGCTCGAAAGGTTTATCACCCGGAGATGATGGTGAGCACTCTGGCGCTTGAATGTTCTCAGGAATATGCCAATAAAGCATTTGCGGACATTTATATTGCTTATGTATTTGAGGTCGACAGTCAACATCCGGTTGATTCGGTGATGACCAGGTTTATGTACAGCGTTACGGGAAAAGTTCACCAATCCGTGGATAGCTTTATAAGTCCGCTGACTGGAGAAGTGGTCAGCCCGGTCTACGGCTTGGATGTGGGTATCCGGGATCTCCTGTTCAGTGTGGAAGCGCACCCCTATCACGATGGGTCGAAGGCAACGTTTACGGTCTTGATTCCAGGCCAGCTGACAAGCCCCGGCATGATTGATTTCAAGCTGCTGATCGATAAGGTCAAAACGGCGATCAGCGATTTTATGAATGCCTGATCCAATGCCAGCGTGGTAGATGGGTAGAACGTAGGATGGGTAGAACGGAATGAAACCCATCATTCCCATCATCTTCATTTTCACAAGGCTGTGCGATACGAAACATGATGGGTTTCGCAAGCTCTGCCCATCCTGCCGGGTTGTCTGCGATTTCAGTTCATAAACTACCGCCGTCGGCCCCCATCCCAGCCTTCCCCCAGAGGGGGAAGGAGTGATATTTCGATTCCCCAGAGGGGGAAGGAGCCATATTCCCTCCCCCGCTGGGGGAGGGTAGGGTGGGGGCCAGCGGCGCAAAAATATTCACGTTTGACTTAAAACCGTTCTAGCCTCTCACGCGCCTGATTCCAATTGGCATTCAAAACTTTCATTACCGTTCAGCCTGAGCTTGTCGAAGGCCAGCGCAGGGCTTCGACAGGCTCAGCCCGAACGGTTTCTTATCGTTTTGAACGCGAAATGGAATGAGCCTGATTGAGTGCCTTGGTCGGCGTACCGTAGAGCGCAGCCAGATCGGCGTCGATCATGAGCTTGAGGCCGCGCAGCACTTGACCACGCGCCACGACGCGCGCAGCAAGACGGCCCGGCCCGGTGCCCAGCCGGCGAGTTGGGACCC